>JGI24711J26586_10003389_pt1 | contig 10579 bp, 8 predicted proteins | sample BioPla3DNA1_FD_26586 | JGI IMG/M metagenome (IMG submission 26586)
CTAAACTTTTTTCTTGACCTTTTTTCCATAAGACAACTTTTTAATTATTTATACGTTAATTTTTTTTATTTTGTTGTCCTAAAAAAGGGAACCATTATATTTTGTTTAAAAATTTTTCTACTTCCTGAATACAAAAAATCACTTTTTATGCCTCAAAAAAACAACAATAGAACGCACCGAGTGGGAAGCATTGAAAATAGTGAAGAATAATGGATTGAGGGTTATTCCAAGAGTTGACAGTCTGCATTGACCATCATACCTTAAAAGAAAACTTTTAAGGTATTCAGTATTGAGAACAGGAATATGTGTTAGATAGATTGCTTTTATTGTAGCAAGGTATTGATATTGAAAAAATTTAGTGGAATCGAAAGTAAAAATAGGATATTTTAAACGGCAATCCTGTAGCGTTGTGTCTTCCAAAAAGGGAAAATAAGAAATCATATGATACTCTATATGTCTGTTGTTTAATTTGTTAATGTCAGTTTCGTTAACAGCTTGATAATTGAATTTTTCATAAAATTTAACTTCCGACATTCCCGGTGCCGATATTTCAAAATGCACACATTCATCGTTGCTGTAAAGAGTAAATTCTCCTTTTTCATTAGTAAAAGTATTCATTCCTATTGACCAATCCTCATTCCACCCTCTAATGACAGCTCCTTCGACAGGAAGTTGTGTTGTTTTGCTTAGAACAATTCCTTTAACACAAAAATTACCGTATCCGAGCATATTATAATAATTAATGGCTTTTTGAGGAGCGTTTTTTCTGTAAGATTTCAATTGATTAATTTCATAAGCAGCGGGTTTGAGCGTCCCTTTGATAGTATAGTCGCCATCTTTGGTAAAAGTAATTCCTTTATGATTAAGCAATCCTGAATATTGTGCTTCAAAATGAGTGTTTACTGATTCTTGAAAGTCCCACCATCCAAATCCACAGCCTCCGCAATCAACAGTATATCGAAAAGCATCAATCATAAATTGACGTTGATGTTCATAAGAAACGGAGTCGTTATCTGCAGGCAATGCCGTTTCGCCTATCATCCAAGGTTTATTCATGTATTGACTGTACCAATAAATTTCGTTAGGAACACGTAGTGGATGATACGTATGTATTTGAATAAAATCAACATCAAGGAGATAAGGGTCCCACTCGAAAACTTCGATAGGTTCCGAAAAGCCGATTGTCAGCAATTGATTGGGTGCATGTTTGCTCATAAGCTGCTTCCAACGTCTTACAATTTTCATTGCTTCGGTTTTTGCACGTCTTGGTTTTGCATCGAAATACAAAGGTTCGTTCATAAAATCATAAGCAAAAATAGTCGGATTGTTTTGAAACTCTCTCAGTATTTTTACCGTAAAGTTTTCTAAAGCTTCGTTATCAATGGGAGGTTTTATTAAAAGCATAACTCTCAGTCCTTTTTCAGTAGCTATATGGATACAAGCCTTTAAACTTTCAATGATTTGTTTTGCTTCTTTTTCGATAAAATACTCTTTGTTATCTGTAGGAAAAAAATACTTACCTTCATCGTTACAGCTTATCCTATCGAAGCATAAACGCACGGTATTAAATCCTAATTCTTTTATCAATTGAAAATGTCCTTCTATTTGATGATAAATTGCTTCTTTAGTGTGATATTCATAGATATTAGGGTTTTCGTATGCCTTGTAAGGCGAAAGGACAAATTCACCGTTAATATCTCTAAAATCAACAACATAATTTAGCATGACAATAAAAATACTGTCTTCATTTAATTTGAAAGTATTATCCTCTATATAAATAAAGTCTGCTTTTTTCATAGCCGAAGTCGTTGGGGCTGTTCCTTTCCGTTCACAAGCTATCAAGCAGAATACGATTATCAATATATAAATGTGAATATGTTTCATTCTATTTTTTTTTAATATGTTGGCATTTATTTTCTTAACATTTATGCTAATACAATGACAAAGGATAAATTCCTTCTTTTAAGAAACGCTGAAAAGTATCAATAACTTTTTTACGATCTTCGTAATACGTTACTCCAAACCAATCCGATTTGGTTTTTAACACTTTAACGTCTATTTTATCCGTTTTTATTAATGCGTCAATAGCAAAAGGAATATAAAACTCTGCTTGAAGATTGTCGCTATTTTCTTTCAAAAAAGCAATAAATAATTCTTCTAAATACTGAAACAAAGAAGGATGAAAACCCCAGAAGTTCATAGAAACCGGCGTATCGGCTTCAAGGATTTCGTATGTGCCGTCAAGATTACTATTTACAATTCGATTGTCTATTTTTTGAATTTTTGTAAATTCTTTGATTTGAACTAAAAAATGCTCATCATTTTCGGTGCAAACACCACGCGACACAGTGCCGTTCTCTGAAAGAGTACGAGATAAAGAATAAGCAATCATACTATATGAGCGACTATTTTTTGTTAAAGAAAGTGAAGTCAGATAGTCGGACATTATCTGAAAAGCATGACTTCCATAAAAATCATCGCCATTAATAACGGCAAAAAAGGTGTCAATTTTACCTTTTGCCATCAAAATAGCATGCCCCGTTCCCCAAGGCTTTGTCCGCTCGCTTGGACATTGAAAACCCTGAGGCAAACTGTCTACTTCTTGTAAAACATAATCTACTTCAATAAATTGCTTGTATTTATTCAATACCAATTGCAGAAAATCTTCTTCTATGGATTTACGGATAACAAAAACAATTTTTCCAAATCCTGCTTTTATAGCATCATAGATTGAATAATCGATAATTGTTTCACCATTAGGACCTAAAGGATCTATTTGTTTTAATCCGCCATAACGACTACCCATGCCTGCCGCCAGAATTAATAATGTAGGTTGTTGCATTTCTTTTGTGCTATTATTTATTTTATGATATACAAATGCAAAAGTAATAAAAAAAGCAGCTGAATAAACCGAAAATTTTCATTCCTGACTAATCATATCCGAATAGTTTGGCAATGAATCAATAAGCTCATATTTTGTTGCCGTTTTCTTCAACACTATTTGTTGTTTGCCATTCAATAAGACAAGATATTTTGAATTTAATTTACTATTATACATTGCAATCTGATAAAGCGAACTCTCATCTAAGCGTACTGTTTCGGCTTTGCATTCAACTATTAACAACGTAGACCCATCACGAGGATTAGCCACAACAATATCGTAACGCTTATGCATAGAGTTATATATAACTTGTTTTTCGACAGAAATAGCAATAATAGGCACCTCTATTTCTTCTATTAAATACTTTAAATAAGCCTGACGTACCATTTCTTCTTGTGTTAATGCCACAAAAACACGACGTACAACATCATAAATCTCTTTTTTCCCATTAACATTACGTATACGAAATGAACTTTTAGCTTCCATATAATTATTATAGAATTCACAATCGCACCCTAATTGGATACATTTAATAAATCAATTGTTATTTTTATTTTAATCATTTTATTACTTTGAAAAAAACAAACAGCTAATCTAATTGGAATTTAATGTCTTTAATTACTAATTGTAAGTAAGTTTTCCCTTGCCATACATTTTGTTCGACATGATAACAAATATGAAAAGGATTTCCTTCTATTATTTTATCGTAATAATGAGCAAAATTAAACGCAATAGCATCAACGGGGAAACATCTTTTATCACTTTGAAAAACAGATAATTTTAAATGATTACTTCCCACAATTCTTGCATTTCCCGCATCTAATACATTGCGTGTAACAAACAAAGGATTCATATTTCCGGGACCAAAAGGAGCAAATCGTTCAAGAATTCTGTAAAAAATATCCGTAATATCTTTTAAATCAATTTCAGCATCAATATCAAGCATAGGAACAATAGATTGCTCTTGTATGGTTAAGGCAACCGTATTTTCAAAAGTTTCTATAAAAGCCTCCAAATTGCTTGGTTTCAGCGATAATCCTGCCGCATACATATGCCCTCCAAAATGTTCCAACAAATGACTGCAAGCCGACAAAGCATTATAAATATCAAAATCTTTTACCGAACGTGCCGATCCGGTTATAATATCATTGAATAAAGTTAAAACAACAGTGGGTTTATAAAACTGCTCCACCAAACGTGAAGCAACAATCCCAATAACTCCTTTACTCCAATTGGCATCATAAACTACCAACGAACGACGTCGTTTGAATTGAGGATTTTTTTTAATTTGTCGAATAGCTTCTTCGGTAGTTTTAATATCTAATTCTTTTCTTTCTTTATTGTGAGAATCAATTATTTCTCCTAATTGTGTAACTTTTTCAAGTCGTTCACTAATCAATAAATGAACGGAACTTCGCCCTGTATCCATTCTTCCGGCAGCATTAATTCTCGGACCTACTAAAAACACTAAATCATTGATGGTAATGTTTTTTGTAAACATAAAATCCGTTTCTTCTTCTATTTCTTTTTTAACAATATTGCTAAAAGATAAAATATATTCGATTCCTTGACGTGGCTTCTTATTAATTAATTTTAACCCATAATAAGCTAATATTCTATTTTCTCCCGTAATACTTACAATATCGGAAGCAATACTAACGACCACTAAATCCAAATACTGTTTGATAGCATTAAATGAAATATTACGTTTGATAGCAATAGCTTGCACTAACTTAAACCCTACTCCACAGCCCGACAATTCTTTAAACGGATAATTACAACCCGGACGTTTAGGGTCAAGAATAGCGTATGCATCCGGTAACGTCTTATCGGGTAAATGATGATCGCACACAATTACATCAATATGGTATTGATTGGCTAACTCGATTTGATGATGACATTTTATCCCACAATCTAAAGATATAATCAAGCTAAAATGTTGTTCTTTTGCATATTCTATTGACATATCCGAAATACCATATCCCTCATTATATCTATCGGGAATATAATATTCCAACTCTATTTCAAATTGTTTTAAAAAAGAATACATTAAGGCAGTAGCAGAAGTTCCATCAACATCGTAATCGCCAAAAATAAGAACCTTTTCTTTATTTTTAATCGCTTTTTCAATTCTTTCAACACTTTTATCCATATCTTTCATAAGAAAAGGATCGTGTAAATTACCTATCTTCGGTTGAAAAAATTGCATTGCTTCTTCATAAGAACGGATTCCTCGAGAGTTGAGCAAAAATGCTAACACATAAGGGATTTTTAATTCTTCTGATAGGCGGCTTACATGCTCTTTGTTTACTTCCTTATTGATATTCCAATGATTATCCATATTTCAAATAATTATACAAAAATACCAATTTTATTTGGACTTTTATCTATTAATTGCATTTTTTTAAAAAGAATTATTAATAAACAATTTTTGTATTGTTCTTTTTTGTATTTTTGAAAAATAATTTGCAATACTATTCTTACTATCTTTTAAAATAAAATTTCTTATGGACATTGAAAATATTAAATTGAAAATTAACGAAATACAACAAAAAATCAACGAGCAAGAGGTAAAAATACTCAATCAACAAGAACCTATCCCAATGTTAGAATTAGATGTTCAAATGATGTATATTCGTATACTCTACGACCAATATCTGACATTACGTTCTTTTTTAATGCAAAACAATGATAGCAAGGATAATAATCCGGAAGAAAGCATTCAAAAAGAAGAAAAACCTTTAGATAATCAACTATCTATATTCGATTGTGAAAGCAACTTAAGTCCGAAAAAGCAAGAAAAAACCGAACCTCAAAAAGTAACAAAAGAAGTTGTAGAAGAAAAAACCGAAGAAATAGTTGAAAAAGTTGAGGAAGAGGAAGAAGAAAAAGAGAAAGAAGAAAAAGAAGAAGAAGAAAAAGAAGAAGAAAAAAAAGAAGAAGAAACTCAAGCTATAGAAGACGATATCATTGAAATAGATTTGGACAATCTTGAGTTTGTCGAAGAAGAAGATGATGATGAAATAGAAGATAAAAGCACCGTAGACTCTCCTTATAAAGAAAATTTCTTTCCTCAAATCAACCCTATGATTGACGATAAAGAACCCGAAATTGCCGTCCCTACTACAAAAGAAGTATTGCAAAAAATAGGCATCCCTATTTCATCTTCCAATACGGTAAGCGATATTTATAAAAAAGAAGCAACCGAAATTAACGACCAATTTAGCGGCAAACAAGAAAGCAACGTTGCCGACAAACTACAAAAAACTCAAACCAACGATTTAATGAAAGCAATAGATGTTAACGATAAATTTCTGTTTATTAGAGAATTATTTAATGGAAACGGAAGTCTTTTTACAGAAGTCGTTAATACGATAAATGAGTTTCCTAAAATAACAGAAGCAATAGAATATTTTGAAGAAATGAAAACAAAATACAGATGGAAAGAAGAAAGTGAAGCGTATAAAAGAATGTATGCACTCATTTTGAAAAAATATTCGAATAAATTATAAAAAATACCGTTTTATGAAAAAATTAATTATTTGTATTTGTTTTTTTTCAGGAATGAGTTTTATTTATTCTCAGCCTACCTTCTTTTTTCACAATAAAAATATAAAAGAATGGTATATAACTGCTAAAAAAGAAAAATTACAAGAAGAAATAAATAAAATAATTACTATTAGCGAATTTGAAAAACTATTAACCGCAAACAAAGTCAATAAAGAATCATTGTTCAATTTATTTAACTTCGTTGATTTTGACCAAAACGGCTTAAACGATTTATTGTTTCAAGGAAAAATAGGAAATAAAAATTATGTAATCCTTTTTAAAAAGAAATCGAACGAAGAGTACACAATCGTATTCAATCAAACGGGAGAAATTTTACAAGCAAATTCTCCGCTTCAAGACCTTCCATTGGCTTTCACTATATGGGACCCCAATTGTTGCGGAAAAAAAGTAAGCACTATTACTCATTGGACATGTAAAATTAAGAACGGAATCGGTTACTACGAACGACAAGAGCAAAGTTTACTCTATCTCAACACATTCCTTCCCACTGTTAGTGAAACAATAAAGTTACAACATTTTACAATTAAAAACAATGTCGCCAAATTACGTTTATCCCCGCGTTGGGACGATGAGTCGCTTATTGAGGGGATTAATGCATGGAGAGGCAATCATGTTTCTTTTCATCCTTTAGGCGCTACAGGCACTATGTATTACTCATTAACCGATAAAGAAAACAACACGTGGTGCTTTGTTAAAATAAATACGGGACAGTCATTCCCTACCAAATCAGATAGATTTAAACTAAGCCAAGAAATTGATAACTGTGAAGATTATTCTTATTACGGTTGGATACATATTGATAACTTAACCTTTATCAATCCGTAAAAAGAAAATACATTTTTCAAAAAAACACAAAAAGGTATTATAAAAAAATGTACTTTTGCAAACTGTAAATTCTGTGAAAACAGAATAGGTCCCTTAGCTCAGCAGGTTAGAGCATCTGACTCATAATCAGGGGGTCCTTGGTTCGAGCCCAAGAGGGACCACTTATAAAAACAAAAAAAGTTGGAACAATCTTCCAACTTTTTTTTATATATCCTTTAATAAACGGCTATAATTAGCTATTCATTGAAATTAAAAACTCTTCGTTCGAACGAGTAAGAGCTATTTTAGCTTTTAGAAATTCCATTGCTTCTACGGTATTCATATCTGCTAAATGATTGCGTAACACCCAAATTCGTTGTAAGACTTCTTTATCTTGCAATAAATCATCACGACGAGTACTCGACGCAACAATATCAATAGCAGGGAATATTCGTTTATTCGATAATTTTCTATCCAACTGCAATTCCATATTACCGGTACCTTTAAACTCTTCAAAAATAACTTCATCCATTTTTGAGCCCGTTTCCGTTAATGCGGTAGAAATAATGGTAAGCGAACCTCCGTTTTCAATTTTCCGTGCCGCCCCAAAAAAGCGTTTCGGTTTTTGTAAAGCATTGGCTTCTACCCCACCCGATAATACTTTCCCCGATGCCGGAGCTATGGTGTTAAATGCTCTTGCTAAACGAGTAATCGAATCAAGCAAAATACATACATCGTGTCCGCATTCTACCATGCGTTTTGCTTTTTCCAATACTATATTGGCTATTTTAACGTGTCGTTCTGCAGGTTCATCGAAAGTGGAAGAAATAACTTCGGCTTTTACACTGCGTTCCATATCGGTAACCTCCTCAGGACGTTCGTCAATCAAAAGAATTATCAAATATATTTCGGGATGATTATAAGCTATTGCATTGGCTATTTCTTTTAACAATACCGTTTTCCCTGTTTTGGGTTGAGCCACAATAAGTCCGCGTTGTCCTTTTCCTATAGGAGCAAATAAATCAATAATCCGAGTCGAAATAGAAGCTCCGGGATGACCCGTTAACTTAATTTTTTCATCAGGAAAAAGTGGGGTTAAATAATCAAAAGGAATTCTATCTCGAACAGCCTCAGTTGATTTCCCATTAATCAAATCAATTTTTAATAAGGGGAAAAATTTCTCTCCATCTTTAGGAGGACGTATTGTCCCTTTTACTATATCGCCTGTTTTTAATCCAAATAATTTTATTTGAGACTGAGAAACATAAATATCGTCGGGAGAGTTAAGATAATTATAATCCGAAGAACGTAAAAAGCCGAAACCATCTGTCGGCAATACTTCTAAAACCCCTTCTCCGGTAATATTCCCTAAAAATTCAATGTTTTTGGGAATAAAATAAAAAGGAGTAGACGGCTGATTTACCTTATTGGTTTTATTTTCTTCATTAATTTTATTTTCTTCCTCTTCAACTGCCAAAACAGGAACATCATTTTGTTCTTTCTCTTCTGCTTTAACTTCTTCTTCAATAGGCAGATCTTCTTCCGGAACATCAAGAATAATCCCTGTATCATCAAAAGAAGCTACATTTTCTTCCGGCTCCGGGATAGGATTTTCATCCGATACTTCAAGCGAAAAAACTTTGTTAGCTTCTGTGTCTTCTACAGCTACAGCTTGTACTTTAAGGCGTCTGCGCCTTTGCTTTGCAACCGGTTTTTCTTGATTAACATCTTCAACAGCAGCTGTTTCTTTTACTTCTTTTACCGCTTCTGCTTCTTTTTGTTTTTTTACCGTTTTAGATGTAGTTGTTCGTTTTTTCTTTTCTACTTTTTCTTCAAGTTTAACTTCCTCTTCGGAAGAAATTTTTTCTTTTTCCATATGATATTTTAATAATACTATACCATTAATAAATTTAGTATCTTATTTAATAATTGATGAATACAGATAACTTATCATCATTTATAATTTTAATTTTCACACAAAACAAATATAGTTTTTATATATGCAAACTGAAAAATGTGTATTAGTGTTAATGTTTGTCGCTAACGACACGAAAAATGCAAATGAGATAATATTTTTCACTGCAAAAGTAAAATTTTTTTTAATATGGAACTTCTTTTTAATTAAAATATATGAAAAAATATTATTTTATTGATTTCAAACATATTACGCTATAAAAACACTTCGATTATGCTGATAAACAACTTTAATTAACCATATCTGAAAAATAAATTAGGAATAAACTCATCCAATAATAAGAAAAATTTTTCGATTTTTGTCGAATCAAAAAATCGCTTCTACGACATTAATCCCTATTCAATAAAAACACATACACGTAATTAATATAGAATATGGCTAAAAAGTTTTTACAAAGATACAATAAATTATTGAATTTTACAAAATGATATATCAAAAACAACATCTTTTGCGTTGGTGTGATATGGAAAAGAAATTTAAAATCGGATTAGTCCTTAGTGGTGGCGGAGCAAAAGGATTTGCTCATTTAGGTTTATTGAAAGCGATGGAAGAGAGAGGGTTAAAACCCGAAATCATTGCCGGAGCCAGTATCGGAGCCTTGGTCGGAGCTTTGTATGCCGACGGCTATTCTGCTACTGAAATGTTAGAAATGTTTAAAAACAATCGTTTTTTTGATTTAGTACAACCAAAACTTAACATTAACAGTTTATTGAAAACTGAAAAATTACAGAAAAAATTAAAATCGGTTCTACAATCAACTACTTTTGAAGAATTGCATATTCCTCTCATCGTATCTACTTCCAACATAACAAATGGAAAAGTAGTTTATTTTAAATCAGGCTTATTGATTGATAAAGTATTGGCTTCAATAAGTATTCCCATCGTATTTAATCCGACTGTAATAGACGGCGAATACTACGTCGACGGCGGATTATTGGATAATTTTCCCGTAGAACAAATACGAAATGATTGTGAATACGTAATAGGCTTACATTTACATCCTTTTAAAAAACAAGATAAAATAAAAACAATAAGACAAAATATAGAGCGTACTTTTCATATTATATATCAGTCGCACGGCTGGGAAAAAGCAAAATACTGCAATCTGTACATAGAGCCGGAAAAGCTTTCCGACTATTCGGCTTTTGATGTAAGAAAAGGCACTGCCTTGTTTAAAATAGGCTATGAAAAGGCTTCTGAAATGTTAGACAAAGCCGCAATTAAAACAGTTTGATTTACACCTTTTTGTTATTTAGTCGACCCTTAAAAAGCCAATTTATTTTGTCTTTGTATGAAAATAAGGTTGAAAATTGATAGAAATAATTTTTGAAAAAAGAGCAAAAAAGATG
>JGI24711J26586_10003394_pt1 | contig 10574 bp, 9 predicted proteins | sample BioPla3DNA1_FD_26586 | JGI IMG/M metagenome (IMG submission 26586)
GCTGAAAAAGCTCGTTATGGAGCTGGGCGGTAAAAACCCCGCCATAATATTCCCAGATGCGAACCTGGACCATGCCGTTGAGATTCTGGCGCACCATCAGTTTCACAACTGCGGCCAGGCCTGCGGCTCACCGGGGCGCTATTACATCCATGAGAGCGTATACGATGAATTCCTGGAGAAATATTTAAGCCACGCCAAGTATATAGTTGTCGGCGATCCCCTTGACCCAAAGACCGATATGGGGCCCCTTGTCAGCCGTGAGCACTATAATAATGTAATGGGATATATTCAAAGCGGCATTGACCAGGGAGCCACGCTTCTCCTTGACGGCAGAAAGTATGAGGCCAACTTCATAGGTCCCACGGTGTTTACGGACGTCACTCCAGATATGAAAATATACCGGGAAGAGATTTTCGGGCCGGTGGCGGTAATGACGAAGTGGAGTGATGAAGAGGATGTCATGCGCAGGGCAAACGACAATACATATGGGCTGACGGCCTCCATATGGTCACGAAACATTGCCCGTGCCCTGAAGCTGGGCAGGAAGCTGACGGTGGGCACCTTCTCGATTAATTCCCACAACTTCATCGCTGCCGAAGCTCCCTGGGGAGGCGTCAGGCGCAGTGGCGTAGGCGGCAAGGAAGGCGGCTACCAGGGGTTGCTGGAATACACGGAACAAAAAATGATAACCATCTGCCTCAGGGAGTAACAGCCCTTTGCGCAATCCATCCGCCCTCGCGGTATCATGTATGCTATGGGACAGTTTGAGGATTTAAAGCCGAAGAAAAATATTTTTGGCTGGAGGGGGAGGTAAGCATGAGCAAAATGCGGGTTTATGTCATGGATAATGGCATAAACATAAACAGCCTTAAAATGGACCTGATTGCCTGCGACAATCCCAATGAGACATTTGATTTTCCCTCCTGGACAGTGCTGATTATGCACTCTGAAGGCAATGTGTTATTTGACTGCGCGGCCCATCAGGACCCGGAGCGGCAGCAGTTGCGGGAGATCATGGAAAACCTGAAAATGAAAGAGGAAGATAAGCCGGTCAACAGGCTTGCCCAGATAGGTATTAAGCCGGAGGGGATTGACTATATTGTGCTGTCCCATATGCACCCGGACCATTACGGTTTCATTGATGAGTTCCCCAGAGCAGAGATTATCGTATCCGATGATGAGTTTACATATATGGTAAAGGATTATGCCCTGAGAAGGCATCCGTTTATCAAGGATTTTGAATATTTTATCGGCCTGGAGCTCAACTGGAGGCTGATTCCCTCCCATGTGAAAACCGAGAAGCTGATGGATGGAGTCACAATCTACAATTTTGGCAAAGGTCACTCCTACGGTATGTTGGGCCTGCTCCTGGAGCTGGATTGCGGGAACAAGCTGTTGGTCAGTGATGCTATCTATTCCTCGGAGAACATCGGGCCTCCGGTCAGGGAGCCGGGCATATGCCGCAACAGGAAGGAATGGCGTGAGACGATGGAGTATATCCTCAAGCTGGCAAAGAACCTGAATGCGGAAATATGGTATGGGCATGACAATGCCCAGTTTAAGAGTCTGATTAAGTCGACTGAGGGTTGGTACGAGTAGCGCAAAGCTTGTGTTTTTATGCCGATGGCGATTTTGGTACCCAGGTACTTGCTGGCGGCCGGAACGGAGGGTTTATATGTCCCGTAAGAAAAAGTATGAAACAGACTCCCTGCTTTCTATAACGGTCATATGCTTCCTGGCTTTTATTGCATATCTTGTAGTTACAATATTTATATTAAAAAACTGAAAAAGCAAAATGGGGCGCGTCGAGTTAATCTCGAAGCGTCCCATTAATTCCGGGGGTTGTTTATGCTGCCGATTCCAAGGTGACAGAAAAGGCCCCAAATCTCTGGAGAACAGCGGCGGCCATTGCCCGGCTGGTCTCCTGAGCGGGAGCGAATTTGCCGGAGGGCAGGCCTGTGAGCAGGCCATTTTCGGCGCAATATGCCACCGCTTCCCGGGCGGATTGGGAAACATCGCCCGAGTCCTCGAATTCAAGATCATATTTCATGTCCCCTGAGTAGCCGCCGCCAAGGCTCTGAATATACCTGTAGAGAAGAACGGCCGTTTCTTCCCGTGTCATAGACTCTTGGGGCTTTAACAGGGAGCCGCCTTTAAAGATGTTGTTTTCCCAGGCCCAGACTATGGCCTTTGAATACCATGTGTCATCTTCACAGTCTTTAAACAGCTTTGACGCCCTACCGTCGTTTTCCGGTGAGCCCGCGTGACGGTAGAGTATTGAAAGGAACTGGGCACGGGACAGTGGCTCGTGAGGAGAGAAGATGTCGATAGACGTCCCTACCATTAATCCGTTTTTATAAACATAGGAAATTGGCTCCATGTACCATTCTCCCGGGATAAGGTCCACAAAGGGCAATTCTTTTATTATGATTCGACCCTGACCGTATATGTTGGCGTATTCTGAGCCCACAACTCCCCCCAGTTTATCGACTATATATGAAATGAGCACCTGATTGTCCAGCATAACCTCGTCCAGAAGAAGCTTGTTGTCCATAAAGCACGGGTAGCCGTCGCCACCGTTTTTAATCAGATAGTTATGGGAGGCAAGAGTGTATGTTTTTTTCGGGTCCAGTGGCTTGCCGCCTATCCTTACATTGCGAACCCGGTATTCTCCGTCTACTCTTATAAAGTTGCCCTTGTCATCCAGCTTGACCGAAGAATCTATATAGGTATGGATTTCATAGGTCAGGCCTGATACCTGCATAAATCCGCCGGTTTCGGAGGGAACGTTTCTGGCGCCCATTTCAAGAACATCCAGTATTTCCTGGCCCGTTGCCTCCACCGCGCATGCCATGTTTCCAAATGGATGAACGGAAATAATGTCGTTATATGTTATGCTGCCGGCATTAATTCCGGCCCTGATACCGCCGCCGTTCACAATGGCTACATCCGTTTCCAGAAGAGCCCTGTAAGCGTCCGCTACCAGGTCGCCCAGATTGGTCTCGCTGTTTCTGATAAGCCTGGCGCCGGTTTCCGGATTGCTTATTATTAGCGGTACACTGCTTCTGGCCACTACAGTTTCTAAAAGGTCTTTGTTTTCGTCCTTCTTGGATGAGATAAAATCTTCAGTGCTCTTGTCCCTTTTATCATATCCGGTTATCAGCTCGGAGGTTATTTTTCCGCCTGGTGATACTATAAGCTTGCCGATATACTCAAGCCCTGTGCCGGTGGAGGTAAGCAATACATTCTCTTTATCCTTGTTTTTGTACAGCTCGCCTTCAATAACGCTGTGAGAATGGCCGTCTATAAAGACATCTATGCCCGTGGTATTTGCTATTATATCAGTGGATTGCCAGGGGGAGAAAGCCTCACCTACTCCGCAATGCCCCACAGCTACAACTATATCCGCGCCGTTTTCCCTGGCGGCCTTTGCGGCTGACTGGACTGCATCATATAACTCCCAACCGTTGTCGCCCTCGCAAAAGCCGTATATATAGCTGCCGTCGCTGCCTTGAAAATAGGCAGGTGTGGAGGACGTTATGGTTTTTGGCGTTGTGATGCCTATATATGCAATCTGTGTATCGCCATAGTCAATAATCTTGTATGGCTCAAAGACCGTTTGATTTGTCACAAGGTCAATGAAGTTACAGGAGATAACAGAAGCCTCGTGCTTGTCCATGAGCTCAAAAAAACTGTCCATACCATAATCAAATTCGTGATTGCCGAAGGCTACGATATCATATCCTACCTGATTCATGATTTCCACAGGATATAGCCCCTTTGACAGGGTTCCCAGCGAGTTGCCCTGCACAGCGTCGCCCGCATCGACAAGGGTAACCATATCCGCTCCGTAAAGGGCGGTCATTTCAGACTTGTATGCGGCAAGGCCCGCGTAGCCGATATGATTATCCACAGCGCAGTGGACATCATTCGTATAGAGTATGACTATCTCTCCATCCGAATTTGAGGCTGCCGCGGACGGAAAAACGGAGCAAATAATGCAAAGTACAAGGAAAAGCGATGCTATTCTCTTCATATCTATACCTCCAACTGGCTTTAATATATATCGGTTTGTGTTTATTTTCAACAGTTAATGGTATTTTATTTAAATTGCCTGCCAAATAAAGGCCATAGCCTGGTCATTTGGAAAACATAGCGGCATATGCCTATTTATTTTCCTGTGCAAAGCGCTCTATAAGCCTGCCGGCAATACTGACATTGTCGGGTATATTGGGCAGCTCATCGGCGCCGTACCACCCGGCCTTGTCAATCTCCTCTCCGTCCGGGCGTATTTCGCCGCCGGCATATTCTGCAGTGAGCCCGATCATAAGAGAATCGGGAAAAGGCCAAGGCTGGCTCTGCACATATCTGATATTCTTAATTTCCAGACCAACCTCTTCGAGGACCTCCCTTTTGGCCGCGTCCTCAAAGGTTTCACCCGGCTCTATGAAGCCGGCAATCAGGCCGAAGAAATTTCCGGGAAATCGCCTGTTATGGGCAAGGAGGATTTTGCCGTTCTTTATAACAGATATTATAATTGCTGGGGATATTCTGGGATAAATAATATTTCCGCAGCTTTTGCATACCCTGGCTCGCTCAAAAGAGGATTTCTCCGTCTTGTTGCCGCATGCGCCGCAATACCTGCTTTTCCGTGTCCAGTTTGCAATATGTACGGCCCTGTAGGCTACGGAGCAAAAACCACTGTCAAACAGTTTGAGAATTTTCCTGAGGCCTATAAACTCTATACCATCGGGAATAATTAGATCGTCTTCAAGGCTAAGGCAAAAACAGTGGATACCACCCAGTGTTCCCAGGTACTCCGTTCTGTCCAGCTTTGTTATATCGGGGCCGAAGTCGCCGATTTCAGGAAAAGTCACTTTTTTATTATTCATTTTAATAAGCAGATTAGCAGAATCCGCTATAAAAACATAGCTATTATCAATATCTTCCATTTGAGGGGCCAGCATTGAGACGAAGTTTGACATTTTATTGCCTTTCTGTCTATAGATTGCTAAAATATAAAATTAAATTTATTATCAATTATGAAAAAAGTCAATCCCCTTGGATGGCTTATCCATATAAAAGCGGCTTTGCGGAGAACATGAAATGAGAAATATAAGCTATTATATAGCCCTGGAGGAATTAGGAGTTATATCCCGCGAGCTTTGCAGCGAGGATGGGCATCGGCAGTTCGGTGAGATGAAGGTAGAGGAATTACCGGACAATATAATCCGTGAAATGCAGGAAAACGGGACTGTAAGTTACTGGAGATACAATGCGGATATTTCGGAGAGCAGGGTTATTGAGATAATTTTTGCCAAAAATGCGCTTAATATCAGAACGATTAAGACATGCGCAGTTATTTTTACCGTAATTGCTGTTTTGTCAAGATTGGGAGCTGTTATAAGTATCCTGAGCGCTTTGTAATTGCATGACTTTATAAAATATCAAGACTATCCAATACATCCATGCCCAGGGGGGTAAGGGCTATGCTTCCAAATTCCAGCTCCGGAGTGCAGGGCGATGAGCTGTCCGCCGCGCTTTGGCATAGCTCCTTTAAAAGAGCCGGATTTTTATAAATAGAATAGTCCCCGTTTATCAGGGTTTTATCGTAATCCAGTGTTATCAAGCCCTTGTTTTCCATGGATCTGAGCACTTGCCCTGTCTTTCGGACCGATTCCATTGTTTCGTATTCGCAGCTCAGGTAAACAGGGGCCATTTCAGTCGGACTATCTTCACGTCCGGGGCATTTTATTCTGATACGGGCAAGGGGCAGGAAAGGAATCTGTGAGAGTAGCAGCATGAATTCCATTTCCCTCTCTGTCAACAGGATTTCCATACCGGAGCAGCCGCCCCGGCAGCATTTTCCGCAGCCCTTCACGGGCTCAGTGCAGTCCTCTTTTGAGCGGCAGCCGCCGCAGCTTGTCTTGTCTTCCATAATAAGCTCCGTGTAAATCGCAGACTTTTGACCGGCTCTTTATATGATATCACAAAACCTGTCTGTATAATACAAAAATAATAGCTTGGATTATCCGTATATGCAAAAATTACTGCGGGCTTTGCTCCGCAGTAATTTTTGCAATATAAGCCAATATACTATTTGTCCCAATCGTCGTCCAGGCACTTTTTGCATGCGTCGCATTTCTTTTCGGCGTCATATACGCATTGGCCAGGTCCATTGTAGTACATTTCTATTCCATCCCCGTATATACCGCCGAACATGCCCTGCATGCAGGCAGCCTGGAAGAATACGGGCTTGTCAATACGCTTGAAATTCAGCGGGCAGTGCTGCACTCCGGCAGGTATGCGAACGATGGTGGGCTGGGTTATTATGTACTCCTCCATCTCCTCGCCGATGCACAGTGAGATTTCTGCATCAAAATCAAATAGATTTGGGAAGGTGCCTCCCAGGAAAATCAAATATTCGTCCACTGCGTGCCGGTGGGGGATCCTGTCCAGAAAGAAGGGCTTGACAAAAATCTGGAAACCCACATTATACTTGGAGCCGGGTATCTGGGACGCTCCCCTGAAGTAAGCCTGGGGAGAATAGACAAAATCCGTGCCGACCCCCTCAGCCGCAGCTTCATTGTATTCCGGCTTGAACTGATAGACCAGCTTTTCGTATTTCCTCTTGCTCATGTCAACATTCCTTTCATGATTGGAGTTATAAAGTTGGGCTTGTTATATAGCTCTATTCTATCATGCGCAGAGAAATATGTCTTGTGTTTTTTTACTTTTTTAAGTTTGTTAGCTAAAACACCAGCGTATTATCCGTTTGACAGCTCTTTTGCAAAATAGCCGCCGATTTTTGCTATAAGGCTGAGTGCGTCAGACCATAAAGGCTTAGGAAATGCCTGGACAACGGGTGAAGTTTCAAAGCACAAGGCGCCTTGAAATTTAATCTTTTTCAAGCCTCGTATGAATCCGTTCCAATCCGTAGCTGAAGGATTTTCTCTTGTCCTTGTGAAGGTGAACGGCAATTGGTGCAGATCGGAAATAGCGTCGTTATCGTGGATATGCAAAACCTTTACTCTGCTTCCCATTTGGCAGAGAAAGGCTTCAAAATCGATTCCTAAAAGATTTGCGTGACCGATATCGAAACAAAATCCAAATACCTCGCTACCAATCCTGTCATTCAGCCGGTCAATACGTTCTGCGGTTCTCAGCGCATCGGAACAAGGTCCCTCCGTTATACGCCCGTTTTTGCTGTTGTAAATATTCTCAAGGCAAACGGTTACTCCCATTTCTTTGGCGATTGGGGCAATGGAGTTAAGAAAGTGTGCCGTATGCTCCCATTCTTTTTCATCGGAACCCAGATATGGCATCAGCTTGAACCCATGAACAACAATATAAGGACATTTAAAAAAAGCGCAGACAGCCAGGCTTTTGGGGGCGACTATTTTTTTTAAATATTCATTTAGATCACCGCCCTTCCAAACAAAAAGGGGGTAGGGCATGTGCATTTGACTTATAGTAATTCCCGTTTCCGTTGCGGACACTTTATGAGTAGAAAAAAAACGCTCCAGCTCGCTGACGGATTGATCAAAGAAGGCGTTTTTTTTCATTTTATACAGCTCTTTGCTGGGCAGATACTGGTCCAGACTGAAATCTACGCAGTCAAATCCCGCCTGCCTAATTAATTTAAATCCATCCAAAGGAGCATTGTCTTCAACAATGTTCTTTGTCTGCACGCCAATTTGATTCATATGGCTTCCCACGTCCTATTTTGTTGGTTTATTTAGGAGAATTCAGCGGCCTATATTCATCGTTAAACCGATAAATATGCGTGACTCCCATATCTGTCAGTTGCTTTTCAATTTCATAATAGAACCGATTGCAAATAAAAACTCCGTAATTCCCGCCTAGTTCCTTGATCGCATCCGGAGGTTTGATGGATATTCCAAGCTTTGATGTGCCCCAGAGCGTGCTGTTGTTGTCCACTATGAATAGAGGAGGATATTTGTCTCCGTAGCTGGACATGTAGTTTTCAAACATATTGCCTGCGCCAAATAATATTATATTTCTACATTTGCTTAAATTTCGCTCAATATCTATTTGCTCAGCCATAGAACGGCCTATCTCTGCAACAAACCTCAGAACAGCATGGCGCATATTGCTGGGAAAACTAATTACGCTTCCGTCCGCAACAAAGCACAGAGTGCCTTGAAAATCGATTTGACGTATTCCGCGAACAAACCCGGGCCAATCAGTGCTTGAGCCCAGTGTATTTCTAGTGCAGGCATAAGGCATAAGCCGCTGTTTCCAGATGCCGTTGTTATCCTGAATTCTGACCGTGCGGATTCGATTTCCCAGCTTTATTATAGTTTCATATAAACTCTGGCCGAATAAAATACAGTTGCCAGTATTCAGACAAAAGCCGAACAGCTCTTCACCCGCCTCGTTATTAAGCCTGTCCACATAATAAGCCGCCGTATCAGGATCCGAACAAACACTGCGCAGATAGCGACCGTTACAGTCTCTATACTGGTTTTCCAGGCAGATTATTACCTGGTGCTCCCTGGCGGCTGGTACAAGGGAGAGTAAAAAGTCGCTGTTCTCCCGCCATTCCTGACGGCTGTTTAAGCTGCCTGCCGGAAACGGATGAACAATTAGATACGGGCTGCCCATCCGTCCGCACAAAGCAATGCAATTGACGATTATACGGCCAAGTGTTTTTCTGTCGGCAACCTGAGAAGCAGATGGGGCAATCACTTGGGAGATTTTTAAATTGTTTCTATCTGCTGCGCTTTTATATGAGGAAAATTTCTTTTCAATCATTTTTATGTCTACGTATAAATCGCAGGCGACCTTGTTGCTGTCGGGAATATCCATGGAATCAAGAGACAGACAAAAAGCTCTTAGATCAAAACCGATGCTGTCAAAACCGGCATCGGATATCATTTTAAGATTGTTGTCAGGATAAGCCAGATAGTGGTCATCAATCAACTGGATGCCGATATTCATAGATTCTCCTCCGTCTAAATAAGGGCCTTTTGTATCATTTGTCTGAGCATCGTCGAGCTGGTAGTTTCAGTATATGGGAAAAACTCCATATTGGAGCCCAAGGTCTGAAGTTGCTTCTTTAACCAATACCAGTCTTCTTCGTGGTCGGAGCCGGAAAAATGACAGTCATATCGAAGCAGCTTCCAGGCTTCCAGTTTGTTTGTATTATTAAAATCAACCGGGATTACCCGATCCACATATTTTATCTGCCGGACGATTTCCAGTCTCTCATCAAACGGGATAAACGGTCTCCGGCCTTTATCGTGTTCGGCCAGCTCATCTGTCAGAACACCCGCTATCAGATATTCGCATCTTTCTTTGCTCTTTCGAAGGATGTTTAAATGTCCGATATGGAACATATCAAATACACCGGTTACATAGCCTATGTTATATTTTTCGCTTTTATAGGGGACTGGTTCCACGGTTTCGAGAAGTTCGTCTATATGGCGCAAATATATACGGAAATCCTTTATACCCATCTCCCTTAGCTGATTTGCAATCTCATCATATGCGTTGCAACAAATGACAACTCTGTATGGAGAAGGATCAAGATCGCAAATCTCCCGGGGGTTTTTTATGGCAAATCCCAATTTTTCAGTATTCCATTTACTCTTGTCATTGTCCACTACAAAAACAGGAGGATAGTCTGTGCCGTATTTTTTAAGATAGTGTTCCATCATCTTTCCCGCTCCGAAAAGCACGATCTTTTTTCCTTCCGAGCCTTCCACAGCCGCAAAAATTCTATCCGTATGATTATGCTTTGTACCCATCCAGCAACAACCTGCCGTTTCTTGCTATTTTTATTCGTTTCTCTTTAATATCAGACGGTTTCCATTTATAAAAGTGCTGATATGTTTCACGCTGTCTGAGCTGGTCTTGAAAGCGGTCTTCCTCCTGCGCGAAAGCCCGCCACAATTCGGACGTCAGACCATACCGCTTTTTTATCTTCGATAGAGGCACGTGTTCTTCCAATTGCGGAAAAAACATGTAAACATCATTGATCGCCCTGAACATGACGTATTTTGCAGGATAGTTTTCTTTTACAAACTCTTGGTCAAAAAACACCAATTCTTCGTGATCATAAAAACAGTTCACCGGTATCATTTCCGGATATGCCCTGGCAAGAATAGGCCCCCAGTGGGAAATTGGAGCGGAGCCGGCAAGAGCGTTTTTATCCGCTGGCACATGTTCCGAAGATTTTAGAATAAAGTGATAGAGCTTGTCCAGACACCGGACAAAACCGGACTTGTCATGAGCTGCCAAATCTCTTAGATGCTTTGAAAGCGTGGGAGCCTGAATGTGGGGCATTATAAGCCTCTCATTATCAAGCCTGCACGAAATCACCGGTATGTCTCGGGCTTTTAAGTCGCTTAGATTTTTGACGATTCGCTCCAAACCCTTTAGCCCTTCCGGATAAAGAGGATGCTTTTCAACTGTTCTGTTATTGAGGATTATGGTTGAAAAGCTTTCTTCTCTTTTTCTTTCGGTTGAAACGGATACGTATAATACGGGACACGGCTCCCCGTCGCAGCATTCAACTAAAAATGAATTGGAGAAACTCAACAAAAGGT
>JGI24711J26586_10003401_pt1 | contig 10552 bp, 7 predicted proteins | sample BioPla3DNA1_FD_26586 | JGI IMG/M metagenome (IMG submission 26586)
GAATATCTCCATGTTCATTGATCTACATTATCAGTTAAGTTATCAATTGGATATTTACTAAAAACAACATTTCAGAAATATTTTTGTGACCAACTAGTACGAGCAGAGTAAGGATATTTATCATGCAAATTTTCTTTCATATTTTGATAATGCTCATCAGTAAATTCTACCATCAAAACCACATCAGCATCATATTTATTTATCCAATCCAAAATCCCAGTATAGTTGTGATTTTTATACAAAATATTTGAATACAAAACATTTATCCCAGTTCATTCCTGTTGATCAAATCAATCTCAATTATAAAAATTTGTGTAGTCTTTGGAATAAAGAAAAAATAAAAGACCAAACATTAAAATAAACAAGGGTGAGAATTTAGCATAAATTCAAACCTTTTTATTTTTTAATAAGACAAATTGAGTTGCAAAAGTAAGAATTGTAAAAAGAACAATATATGGCAAAAAACTTAAAACCAATTCACTAAAATAAAAACCAGGAAATAAATATGTAAAAAACAATAATACAAAAACAAAAAATGTTAAAATAACATAAGACATTGTCCAAAATAAAAACTAAAATCATAACGAAAATACTTATAAAAAAGCAAGATTTTTTTGCAAGTTAAAAACAAAAAAGTACCAAAATAATAAGTGTTCTTTTCCATTTGATTTAATAATGTTCTTTTATATATTACTATCATTCTTAGAAACAAATATTTATTAAAATAAAGTATTCAAAACTGATAAAATAAAAAACTTTATTCCTTAAAAAATAACAACATGAAATTTAAAAACAAGGTAGCCATAGTTACTGGTTCCAGTAGAGGAATCTGAAAAGCAACCGCTTTAGAGCTTGCAAAAAATTGAGCAAGTGTAGTAATTTCAAGTACAAAACTAGAAAATTGCACAAAAATAGTAAAAGAAATTGAAGATTTTGGTTGAAAAGCTATAGCAGTAAAATGTGATGTTTCAAATTCAAAAGATGTAAAAAACCTAGTCGACACAACTATTAAAAATTTTTGAAAAATAGATATTTTGGTCAACAATGCATGAATTGGTCCTACAAAAGCCTTTGAGGAACTAACAGAAGAGGAACGAGATTTTGTCATAAATATAAATCTAAAATGAGTATTTTTATGTACAAATAATGTAATAAAATATATGTTAAAGCAAAAAAGTTGAAAAATTATTTCAATATCTTCTATTTTAGGAAAAAGATGATTTGCTCATGCATCATCATATTGTACAACCAAAGCAGCTGTAATCAATCTAACAAGATCTTTGGCAATAGAGTACGCATCACGCAATATTAATATAAATGCTGTAGCACCATGATTTATCAGGACAGATATGACAAAAGAAAGCTTGGAAAATGATGAAGTAAGTAAAATGTTGCTAAACCATACTCCAGCATGAAGGTTTGGAGAAGCAGAAGAAATTGCAAAAGCAGTAGCATTTTTAGCTTCAGATGATGCTAGCTACATTCATTGAGAAACATTAACAGTAGATTGATGACGATCAATAAACTAAAAGCACCCAGATACAAATAAGCACTACAAACAAATTCTCATTTACCTTTTACAGATACTAGTTCGAATCTCCGCCTATAAATTAATTGAAAATTTATGAACTTATAGTATTTTAAAAAATTAAAACTATGAAATTCCATATACTCACATTCGGTTGCCAAATGAATTACGCAGATCATGCTAGAATAAAATCAATTCTATTGAATTGCTGATTTTCCTATACAGAAGAACAAAACGATGCTGATATCATCATATTGATTACATGTTCTGTCAGACAAAAAGCAGAAGATAAAATAACATGATTATTGAAAGACTTCAAAAAAACTCAAAAAATCTGGATTACTTGATGCATGATCCAACACAATATTAGAAATAGCAAACTTACAAAAAAGAAATTACCTCAAAATTTGAGAATAGGAAATTTTTTGTGAACAATAAATATGGAAAATTATGAAATAATGTGATTAAGTACAGAAGAAATAAATAATGCACAATCTCAGACGATCAATAAATCGTCTGGAATTGTGCCNATCAACAATGCATTCAATCCACAATTTTTTAATCTAAAAAAAACCTTTGAAAACATAGAGTTGTTTCGAAGAATCGATGATACTTGATTCCTACCAAAAATATTAGAAAAAATTTGATATAAAATAAAATACAACANTGNTTTATTGAACGAATACGAAAAAATAATCCCAGAAAATCAAAATACTTCTATGAATATAAGACATAAAAAAACAGCTTATGTCCCAATTTCCACCTGATGTAATCAGTTTTGTTCATACTGTATTGTCCCTTATGCTAGAGGACTAGAAAGAAATTTTGAAGTAGAACATATCGTAAATGAGTGTAAAGTTCATCTACAAAACTGAGCTGAAGAAATAGTATTACTATGACAAATAGTAAATAAACATCCAAAGTTTGTAGAAATAATAAAAGAAGTTTTGAAATTAGATTGATTGAAACGGCTTAGATATACCTCTCCATATCCGACTTATTACAGCAATGAATTGTTGGAGTTACATGAAAAAGAAGAAAAACTTTGTCCACATATCCATATCCCATTTCAATCGTGATCAGATCAAATATTGAAAGCTATGAATAGATGATATGATAATCAAAAAGCAAAAGAATTTATAGATAAAATACAAAAACTTAATAGAAAAATCAGTATTACAACCGATATTATAATTGGATTTCCAAATGAAACTGAAGATGATTTTCAAAAAACATTAAGTTTAGTGGAGTACTGAAATTTTGATATGATTTATATAGGAATTTATTCACCTAGACCATGAACTTACGCAAATCAAAACATTCCAGACAATATTCCATATAAAATAAAACATAAAAGATGGCAAAAACTAAATGAATTACTAAACAAAATTTCACTTTCAAATAACCAAAAAGAGATTTGAAACATTAGAACATCTTTAATCAATGATTTTTTAGCACAGGATGAGAAGTGAAATTATCAATATGAATGATATACAGATAATATGAAACAAGTCATCATTTCTTCAAAAAAACCATTACAAATTGGAGATTTTACTGAAACTAAAATTACCAATGGAGTAGTATTCAAGCTATTTTGAGAGTGCTAATTGTATATAATAAGTTGTTTCTTTTTCTAAAAAAGAATTTGACATTTTACATAATTTCACTACAATAGATACACAAATAATTTATTTAATAATTATCTACTATGGGAAAAATAGAAAAACCAAACATACCTGTTGAACAAGACTCACAAATCGAAAAAAGTACAAACATTACTAAGGTTACTAAAGAAGAAATAATAAAAGTTCAAGAAACTCCTGAACTTGTTTGATTAAATAATCATTTCTTACAAAAATTAGGCAATGAAAATATAACAGAAAAAGATAGGGAACTTTACACAGATATAATTATACGTATTATAAATGATATTCGTTTAGGATTAGAAACCAAAGATTTTAATATTAGATTAAACGAATTAGATAAAATTTTTAAAAATAAATTTCTTTTAAATAGTGTAAAACTATGAGACACCATAGAATTGGCTTATGCAGATTTACTAAAACAAATTGACAATTTAATTACAAACAAAAGGACAGAGTTAAACATCTTAACAGAAATTAATAGAATTGCTACAGCAGAAAAAGTACAAAAAGAAATTGATAATTTAATTACAAAAAAACGCCATATTGAAAAGAAATTAAGTCAGATAGAGAAATAAACCTAGATTATAATATGTGAAATTTTATTATTTATCACTCCAAAAAATGCCATATTGGGCATTTTTTGTTGTATTTTAGATAAAAAATCGTTATAGTATTATCAAATTAATTAATTCATGATATCATTTCGTGTAATTTTTAACATTTAATATCTATAAGCATGAAAAAAACACGATTTATAGTTCCATTACTAATAATAAGTACTATAATTTTTTGATGTAATAGCAATACACCCTCTAATAATTCAACAGACTATACGAAAAGTGAAAACATTATCCTATGATGATACCTATACAGAAACCTAAATTTAGAAAATGAAGCTGATAAAAAAGAATATAAACAGCTTCAAACCGATAAAACTTTAATTCTTGAATATCAAACCAAAACATCTCATGCAATAAATAAATTTATAGACACAATACATCAAGATCTTTTGGATTCTTGTAAAATGTATTGAACAAACCATGACACCACAACAGGAAGTTTCTATGAAAGAGATGTCTGTGTAGATAGTTACATTTCCAATCTACATCAAAAATTAAAATCTGAATTAATCAATCCACAAAAGAAATATTCTGACAAAGATCCAGTTTTGCTTTCATATTATCAAGATTTGCAAGGAGACCATCCATTTGTTCGTTATTTTGTGGACTTATATGATTATATTTTGGAAAGATGATGGGATCTCGGTAAAATACCAGAATATCCAATTATATGACCTCTTACCCCCAATACAGAATGATGATACCGAAATGATGAAGAAAGTGCACAAGATTTGGCTGTAAAAAATTGAACTTGATTTTACACCTATTGAATATGAAATATAACAGAAACTGATTATTGATCACACATATCAAGCATTAGTTCATGAATCGTTGTAAATGGTCATATGCTAGAACGAATTAAAAAAGAATACTGATACCATTTCCCGTATTGAAGCATGGAAATTGAATATGGTAGTGCTCCTATGTATTGACCTTTTGTTCTTTATTATGAGGAAGAAAGTAGGAATTATATCTATCAAATTATAGGAGCTGGAGCATGATCCTGAGAATTTATACTTCTCGTACGGGTTCTTATTGATTGATTATGGATTCCTCTTGGACAATGCGGACATAATTGATACGTCTTATTCCCTAATTATCCACAACTTTTTGGAGAATGCAATGAATGGACAAATAATAATCCACTTACTATTTTTACACAAGAACTTGATTTATATGATTGAAATAGTATATTACAAATGGCTGATAATTTCGCCTTTTTCTTGAAAGCTTTGGAGTCTACAAGAGTATTAAGTAAATAAATTTTATATTTTTATTACAAAAAAAATGAAAAAAATCTGACTTTTCTTTTCCCTATTATTATGTTGTTTCTTCATAACTTGATGTTTCAATAAAATTGAAAACACAAATGAAACTCAAACAACAACAAACCAAAACACAGATCAGATAATCTCTGATGCAATTCATCAGCATGAAGACTGCAGTAAGGATAGTGAAAATGAAAAGACCTTCATCTCCTATGCACTACTTTGAACTTGATTGAATTCCCAATGACATACAGAATATTATTTGGTGGTAAATGGGCAATGATATTTATTGGATCAAAGATGAAATATAGCTAGTTCATGTGGATTTGGCGGAATCCCTACAACAATTTCAATATCACAAGATGAAAATTGACCAGTATTACAAGAATATAAAATAGCAAGAGATGGAAGTGAATACGACAGTTCTACAAGAGAAATGTTTTCCAAACAAGCTTACAATATACGAAGAGATTGAAATTATTCGTTCAACAATACTGAAAAAACTTTTTTGGAACAGGCTGAAGAATATTTTGGCACAACAGTCATTCCAGAATCAGAAAATAATTTTGATTGTCCATTCTGTGATAAGCTACGATATTATAACTGGAATCCAGAAGATGATGAAAAACTACAAGACAGCAATGATTTAATATTCAATTATGTGTCAAACGACAACGGAAAAAACACAATATATTTTGGCAGTGATTGAAGTTTTGAAGCAAAGTGAAGTTGGGATGAATGAACTTGAACTCGAGTTTTTGGAAAAGATGAAAACACTGTCATAGTATCATCAAACAAGGCCAACCATATTTATGATAGATATATTATCACCAATCAAGATGAAAATAATCTGAACACGATATTAGAAGTCATACAAAGATAAAATTAGTAATTTCAAATTTTCTATTGAAATATCTTATCATTTAAGTATTAACTTAATAGATGTAGTTTGTCATACATAAACGACAAACTTATTTAATTTCCTAATTTTTTTCCAAATGAAAATCACAATAAACACAACTAAATTAAATGATATCGTGGATATCAGTAGTAGATTTGTAGCCAAAAACGCGACATTACCAATTTTACAAAACATCTATCTAAAAGCATCTATAGACAATCTGATTGTAAGAGCTACTGATATGGAAAAATATATTGAAATAGAAACACCTTGTGACATAAAGTTGGAATGAGCTATTACTATAAATGCTAAAATGTTTTCTGATATTATCAAAACTATAGAAGATGAGCAAATAGAAATTAGCACCGATCCACAAACAAATACTATGATCATCAAAACAAGAAAAGATAATTTTGAAATAAATGGAATATCAGCAAACGAATATGTTGCTTTACCAGATGTCCCACAAGAGAACACAATTACATTGGATACTCAATCACTTTCTGATGGCATAGCAAAGGTAGAGTATTCTGTAACAGAAAAAAACTTCAGCCCAGTACTTACTTGAGTTCTAATGAAATCAAAAGAAGAGGATTGACACAAAAAACTAGTTTTCGTAGGTACAGATTCATTTAGACTAACTGAGTACAAAACCAATAGTTCTATCCAATGAGATGACTTTTCTTTAATAATACCCAAAATGTCTATTATTGATATTCAAAAAATATCTGATTTTGCTCAAGAAAAAGATTCTGAAAATGTTGTTGTGAAATATTCAAACAACCTAGTTGCCTTTGAATTTGAAATAGATAGCATGAAAATATTAGCTACATCATTATTAATTCAAGGGAATTTTCCAGATTACGAAAAAGAGGAAATTATGCCAACAAACTTCAACACAAAACTTATTGTAAATAAAGATGACTGCGAAAAAGCTATCAAAAAAATATGAATTTTAACAAGAGATATAAATAATTACATAGAACTAGCGATAGACAACTGAGAAGCCACAGTATCTTCAGGTAAAACTGATAAATGAATGTGAAAAACCAATATTCCAATACTTATGGAATGAGAATCTGTTAGCTTTGGAGTAAATGGTAGATATATCACAGATTTCATCAGAACAATGGAAAGCGATGAAATCGTGTTCAACATAGTGGACAACCAAAGACCAATAATATTACAAAATAAAAATAATACAAATTACAATTGTGTAATTAGACCATTATTAAACGGATAATAAAAATCTAAAATAATAAATATGATAACAACACTAATTATTTTATTCATACTCGCCATGATCAATCGCAGGCGAGGTAATAAACGAAAAAGCAAATGAGCCAACGGAAGTATCTTACCTTGGCTTTTTTTGATTGAATTAAATATATTTTTATATATATTCTACACATAAATTTTATTACAAATAAATAAAAAAAGCATTTACTTTAATGAAACTGATCATAGTAACTGATATACTAGCAGTAATATTATGAACTTCATATATTTTTAGAGATAACAGTGAGAATGAAAAAAGTCAAATATTGACAAGAATGTTCAAAATACATTTTTCAAGAAATTATAAATCAAGATAATAATATCAAAAAAAACAAAACAATAAATTTATAAGATGAGATTTTGTTTGCACCAAGAGAACAATATAGCCAAAAGCAAATATCAGTTGATTATATATGCTTAAGGAAGATTGAAAGAGCGATAAAACACTAATAAATAGTACTCTTGTACAACAGCCCATATACAAAACAAAAATGAGTATATTATAAGAAATACAGACAAGGACTTTGGTATTAATATAGAAAAAGATAACAATTTTGCTACTGTGACAATAGAAGTTTGCAATCCTTGAGGCTGATGATCAAACTGTTCTGAAGTTAAATAGAATACAATAAAGCCAGTAATAAATTTGATTTATACTTTTGTTATCTAAATAACGACAATAAATGAAGTTGTACTGAATAGAAAAAATAGAAAAAGAATTAATTTTTTATAAAATCATGGATTATCCAATCCCAAAAGATAAGGAACTTTTTTATTTTGAAAAAAAAATAGAGCAAAAAAAAAATCCAAGTAATTGATTTTCACGAGATGAGAAAAACAAATATATGGATACATATATAAAAAGAATAAACAAATTTTGATCTTTGTATAAGTCCTTACCATTTGTAAAAGAAATTTTTTTATGTAATTCAATATCTTTCAACTCACTCAAACGAGATTCAGATATAGATCTATTTATAGTAACAAAATCCAATAGTATACGAAGAGCCAGATTTTTCTCAGCCCTATTTTTTAAGATACTAGGAATCAAAAGATCTATGAAAAGTAAAAAACAAAAATTCTGTCTTAGTTTCTATGTTACAGAGGATTATAGAAACCTATACCCAATAATGTTAGAAAAAACAGATATATATTTAGCATATCGATTAGCACATTTAGTACCATTATACCAAGAAGAAGTAAACAATGATTTTTTTTACCAAAAAAATAAACGACTAGAAGCACTGATACCAAACCACCCACAAAAATATTCTATAAATATTTGAAATACACTTTTTACATGAAACACAAAATTTAAAAAAATAACAGAATTTCTACTTGGCTGAATATTTTGAAATATAATAGAATTTTTAATAAAAATTATACGAAAGCCCATTTTGTCAAGAAAAATAAATCGACTTTGACCCAAGTGAAAACATATAGTTATCAGTGATAAAATGTTAAAATTTCATGACGATATTAGAGAAGAAATTCATCTATTATACAAGTTATCTACAAGAAACTAAAGATCATTTCTAGTAAATTAACGAAGTGAATACAACAACCTGTCATTTCGAGCATCCCGCTCTCTTAAGAATCAAGAGCCGAGGACAGTTCCCCCGTCTAAAAAGCGTGGTTCTATCAATCGGTGAAGTCGAGAAATCTCTTTGCAATAAACTGTCTCCCTTCTATGAAGAGAGCTAGTCTCCCCGTAGTTGCTACGGGGTAATTTAATGTAGTGAGATTTAACATCCTCCGCAGTAATGCGGGGCTAAAAAAGGAAAACAACACTTATTGTCTCCCTTTTTCAAAGGGAGTTGCTCTCCTCGTCCCGCCCCGCTCGCCCCCGCTTAAACAGCGGGGCAGTATTGCAAGGCTACAGGACGAGATAGAGGGATTTATATCACCCTTATTTCTCAAACCAACCCAACTCTCCTCACTTTAACCTATATCTTTCTATAAACAAACCCACAAGATAACCAAAAGTTATCTCAACAAATACAGCATAAATTTAGACTGATAACTATAATATATCACATAAATTCAAAATGTATTTGTTTTTTAATTCATATTTTTTACAACCAAAAATGTAAATAAAATAATTTGTAGAATGTACAAAAAAGCGTAGGTGCTAAAATTTAATTTTTTATTTTTATTTCAAAAATGAGAGATATAAAAGCCATTTTCGACATCGGAAATGATTCTATAAAGGCTGTCATATTTGCGGATGATGAAGGAAGGACAACTATGTTGGCAAAACATATGGAACCAACACAATGAATGCGTAAAGGAAAAATTTTAGATTCTGAATGATTTACGAGATCCATCAACAATATAGTTGAAAATTTTATAAAAAAACTATGATGAGATTTTATTGATGAAGTTTTTGTTTCCATATCACACCCTGATAGTGTTGTAAAAAGAATAGTAGAACAAAAAAGAGTCATGGATCCTGAAATTTGAGAATCAGATGTTGAACATTTATCTAGGGTTGTAGCAGATGTTGCTGTAAAGAATAACATGGAAACAATAAAAATTGTTCCTGTTCACTGGATTATCGACGATGATAAAAAAGAAAAAGATCCTATTTGATTAAAATGAAAAAGGTTAGAACTAGTAGCGGATTCATTCATGGTTCCCAAAAATCTGTACAATGGAATAATGGAAACTTTTGATAAAGTTTGATTATCAGTATCCGATGTAATCCCAAATATATTATCTTCAAGTGAAATAGTGTTAGATTATGATCGCAAAGATTTGGGGGTAGTATTAATAGATATAGGAAAAAATCAAACAAGTTACGCAATATTTGAGGAGGGATATCCTTTATGATACTGAACAATACCACTTGGATGAGAAGATGTAACTAAAGACATCTCCATATGAATGCAAATAGATATCAAGGAAGCTGAAGATATAAAAAAAACTCACTGAACAGCAATTGTTGATAAAAATATAGCGGAAGATAGTCCATTGGATATACATTTTTTAACAGAGATTATCAGTTCAAGATATGAAGAGATATTTAGCAAAATAAACGATCATTTAAAAAAAATAGATAGGGATTGAAAATTAGCTTGAGGAATTATATTAATATGATGAGGAGCTAAACTACCTAATTTAGATTTATTAGCAAAAGATAACTTTAAATTAGCTACCTTCTATTGAAAAGATAATCAATTAAATTTGTGAGATATTTCAAACAATATTCAATTTACAAATATATTATGAACTTTTGTACGATCCACTAAATATATGGATTGAAGAAAATGATCTAGAATAAAATTTAATTTTAGCAGTATATGGGAAGC
>JGI24711J26586_10003402_pt1:2500-10549 | contig 10549 bp, 11 predicted proteins | sample BioPla3DNA1_FD_26586 | JGI IMG/M metagenome (IMG submission 26586)
TCCGCTATCCACCGCCGTTTCGACAGCCTATTCATATTATCACTTTTATCTCGCTTTGTCAAGGGGAATTTTACTTTTTGTTTCATTCTTCTAATTTTTTTAACAAATTTTACTTAGTTATATTCTATATCGTCAAAAGTATAAAAAATGAACAGTCGTATGACTGCCCATTAATTAATTTATTTACCACCCATAAGCATAACCATAACAGCTTTTTGTGCGTGAAGACGATTTTCTGCTTCCTCGAAAATTTCATCTGCATGCTCCTCGAGCACCTTTGTAGTAATTTCTTCTTCCCTATGTGCTGGCAAGCAGTGCAAAACTATTGCATCCGGTTTTGCAAGTGACATAATATCATCATTAACTTGATAACCCTTAAATGCTTTCTTTCTTTCTATTATTTCATCCTCCTTGCCCATCGACGCCCAGACATCAGTAATAACAACATCTGCGTCCTTAGCAGCCTCCTCTGGGTTATCCGTCAATGTAAAGCAATCATAACCCTTTGCAAACTCCAAAACAGATTCATGAGGCTGATACCCCTTAGGACAAGCAACCGAAACCTCCATTCCAACCTTTAATCCACCAACAGTAAGTGAATTTGCCATATTATTTCCATCCCCAATATAGCACATCTTCAAGCCATCAAAACTACCCTTATATTCTCGAATAGTCATGAGGTCAGCAAGCACCTGGCACGGATGAGAAAAATCAGTCAATCCGTTTATAACAGGTATACTTCCATATGCCGCTAAATCCTCAACCTCCTGCTGGTCAAAGGTTCTAATCATAATACCATCAATATAGCGCGAAAGAACCCTAGCTGTATCCTGAACAGGTTCCCCCCTGCCTATTTGCAATTCACTTGCAGATAAAAACAATGGGTAACCGCCAAGCTGATACATACCCGTTTCAAAGGATACTCTTGTACGGGTTGACGCTTTCTGAAATATCATTCCGAGCGATTTTCCCTTTAAATGTGTATGTGGTATTCCATGCTTCAATTCATATTTTAATTGGTCAGCAAGATTGAGAATATCTATAATTTCCTCCTTGCTTAAATCCATCATTTTTAATAAATGCTTCATACTTCCTCCAAATACTTTATACAAAATTATTTATCCTGACTAAAGGTTAATTCAGTAGCTAGTGCGAATAAAGGCATAGCGTCATCAAAACGCTTATCCTCAACCTCCATTTCTACCTGCCTATCCTCATTCATTAACGATAAAATTTTTATGCGACCAATTTTTTCACCATTTAATAATATATTAAAATCTTTTCTATCAGTACTTTTTATTGTATATTTTCTATTCTCTCCAGTTACTTCAATAGACGGCTCCAAAAACATTGATGTGCAAGCAATATCTAAAATTACTTTTTCATTCAAATACACCTTAAATGAAGGTCGTTTCCCTCCAACATTAGGTTGAAGCACATAAAGAACATAGCCGTTCTTATCAATCAATATATATTTAAGCGTGCCAAGTCTTTTTTTCTTTATTGTATAAAGCGGTTTTTCTCTATCATTTAATACAGGAAATTTAGTCCCCTTAGGCACCATAGTTAGCTTCAACTTAATCACCTCACGAGCTTTTAATCTAATATTATAAATATCCCTATATATAATTTATAATATATTAGCCAAAATTGCAAGTCCTTTTTCAATTTCTTTATACGAAATATTAAGCGGTGGTAATAATCTTACCTTNTCTTTAGCAGTTAATACCAATAATCCGCTCTCCATTGCCTTATTAAGGATATCCTTAGCTGATTTTGTTTTTAACTCAACGCCTATCATAAGTCCCAGTCCGGAAACATCCTTTACCTCATCAAGCTCGTCTAATCTTTCGCGTATATACTTACCCTTTTCAGCTACATNTTCAAGAAAGCCTTCTGATAATACCTTGTTTAGAACANCAAGCCCACCTGCACAAGCAATAGGATTACCTCCAAAGGTTGAGCCATGTGTTCCAGCAGTCAGAACATCTGCACATTTCTCATTTGCAAGGCAAGCACCAATCGGCAATCCACCAGCCAAGCCTTTTGCAAGTGTAGTAATATCCGCTTTTACGCCATAATGGTCTCCTGCAAGGAATTTTCCTGTACGACCAACACCTGTCTGTACCTCATCTGCAATAATAAGTATATCATTCTCCTCACAAATCTTGTAAAGCTGTGATACATAGTCCTTTTCAAGTGCTATAACTCCGCCCTCACCCTGAACATATTCAATCATAACAGCACATACAGCACCATCCAACTTTGACTTCAAATCCTCAATATCATTAGCATTTGCATGCTTAAACCCTTCTACAAATGGAAAAAAGTAGTTGTGAAAGCTATCCTGTCCAGTTGCTGAAAGCGTGCATAGCGTTCTTCCATGAAATGAATTCATAAGCGTAATAATAGTATGCCTGCCCTTGCCATATTTATCAAAGCTATATTTTCTTGCAAGCTTTATTGCACATTCATTAGCCTCAGCACCAGAATTTCCGAAGAATACTTTGGAATAGCCTGTTGCCTGACATAACTTTTCTGCAAAATCAGCCTGAACCTTTGTGTAATAGTAATTAGAGGTATGCTGTAAACTCTTAACCTGGTTGCATACGGCCTCAACCCAGTCACTATCGCAATAACCAAGAGAATTAGTCCCTATTCCACTTCCAAAATCAATATAGGCCTTGCCGTCCTCATCTTCACATACCCTACCCTTACCGGACTCAATAACCATATCCAACCTGCCATAAGTACCCATAACATTTTTGTTAAACTTCTCTATTGTGTTCATATTTACACCTCTATTTCATTAAACTTACCCCTGTATTCTGCCAAGACAACCCGCCTACAAGCAAGCCTGCCATCTCATGATATGCTATGCTTTTTGAAAAAAGCTTAACCAAAAACTTATATGTCTATATATTATTTTTCTTATTATCTTGAAATCCTAATCATATTTAGTTTTCCACACAAACAATTCTACCATTTTGCATTCCTTATGTCAGCATTAAAAGTTTTTAGTCCAGTTTTTTTAAAAAACTGGCAAGGGTATGGGGCAAGTAGCCCCATAAGCCGTAAAGTCTATTTAAACTGTGTACCGATACCCTCATTAGACAATATTTCAATTAAAATAGAATGGGGAACTCTGCCGTCGATGATGGAAGTTTTATTCACACCTCTTCTAACAGCCTCAACACAACAATCTATTTTAGGAATCATGCCACCTGAAATAATCCCCTGTCTTTTCATGAAAGGCACTTCACTGACATTAACGGAAGGTATAAGTGTCGATGGATCCGACGGGTCTCTTAGTAATCCAGCAATATCAGTCATAAGTATCAAATTTTCGGCTTTAAGCTCAGCTGCAATTCTAGAGGCAGCAGTATCAGCATTAACATTATATGTATGCCCGTCCTTACTGCTTGCAACGGTAGCGATAACTGGCACATATCCGTTATTGAGTGCATCTAAAATAGGCTTTGTATTAACCTCAACGATATCTCCTACATAACCCAAATCAACCTCGCCTTCCAGTTTTTCGGCGATAAGCATATTGCCATCAATTCCACAAAGCCCAAGAGCATTCCCCTTGTTTTCAGTAAGCAAGGCAACAAGCTCCTTATTAACCTTCCCAGTAAGCACCATTTTTACAACATCGACAGTTTCTTTATCAGTATAGCGTAAGCCACCAATAAACTTGCTTTCAATTCCAAGCCTGCCAAGCATTTCATTTATTTCAGGACCACCACCATGCACAAGTACAACCTTAATACCAACCAGAGATAACAGAACAATATCGCTCATTACAGCCTGTTTCAACTCATTATTCGTCATGGCGTTACCACCATATTTTATAACAATAATTTTATTATTATACTTCTGAATATAAGGAAGTGCATCTATTAGCACCTGCGAACGAATTGCATTAGAAATCTGTTCCATAAGAATCTCCTACCATTTATATTATGTTATGAGCGATAATCGCCATTAATTCTTACATAATCATATGTTAAATCGCAACCCCAAGCGATAGCCTTGCACTGACCGTCACCGATACTGATAATAATCTTTATTTCTTCCTCAATGAGTATTTTTTTCGCCTCATCTTCAGAGAAATCAAGACCGGCTCCATCCTTACAAACATCAATCTTTCCAGCATCTGATGAAATTGAAACATCAACCTTATTTATATCAAATTCAGCATTAGCATAACCGATAGCACAGAGTATACGCCCCCAGTTAGCATCTTCACCAAACATAGCAGACTTGAACAAATTTGAGGTTATAACACTTTTAGCCACTATTTCAGCAGTTTTTTCGCTGTCCGCACCAGTACAGATACATTCTATGAGCTTTGTAGCACCCTCACCATCACGAGCCATCATTCTGCCAAGATTCATCAGCACTACATACAAGGCATTTTTAAACTGCAAATAGTCCTCATTTTCCCCACAGATTTCATCATTTCCAGCAAGTCCCGACGCCATAATGCTAACCATATCATTGGTTGAGGTATCACCGTCAACGCTAACTCTATTTAATGTAACCTTAACGACATCACTTAAAGCCCTTTGCAAATATTCGGTTTTAATCTTTACATCAGTGGTAATAAAAGTAAGTGTAGTTGCCATATTTGGATGAATCATGCCACTTCCCTTGAGCATACCACCCATAGTGCATTTCTTTCCGCCAAGCTCAAACTCAACCGCAATTTCCTTTTCCCTTGTATCAGTAGTCATAATCGCCTCAAGAGCAGACTTGTTACCCTTATCGGACAGCCCCTTAACAAGCTCCTCCATGCCATTTTCAATCGGTTCAATAGGCAAAATCTGTCCGATAACGCCTGTTGATGCAACTATAACATCCTCTGCATTTATATTAAGCTGTTTAGCCACAAGCTCACACATCTTCCTTGCCTTCTCAATTCCATCAGCATTGCAGGTATTAGCATTAACTGAATTTACGATAACAGCCTTAGCCAAGCCATCCTTAAGATGTTCTTTTGTAACAAAAATAGGTGCACCCTTGACTTTATTTGTAGTATAAACTGCCGCAGCGTTGCAGTATTCCTTTGAATAAATAAGTGCCAAATCCTTCTTCTTTTTGCCATCACCTACAACATTTGTTTCCTGATTATCCTCTACACTTGAGGACAATTGCTTACGGGAAATTCCGCAATGTATTCCATTAGCAAGAAAGCCCTTTGCAGCACAAACACCGCCATCAATATATTTATACCCCTTAAATTTATGAAGTTTCAATAATAACACCTCTTGTTATAAATTACAAAGCTACAAACCTTGTTTTATATGTAAAGTTTATAGTAAGCCTGTTGTTTCATCAATTCCCATCATAATATTTAAGCACTGAACGGCTGCACCAGAAGCACCCTTGCCCAAATTATCAAGACAGGCACATAATAAAATCTGCTCATTGTTTCCAAAAACATAAATCTCCATTTTGTTACTTCCACTCAAATAATTAGAAGGCAAAAATCCACCCTTAAGTTCTCCCTCACCTGCTAGCTTTTTAACCTTGACAAAATTCTGGCCCCTATAATGTTTTTCGTAAACATTCCAAAAGTCATGAATATCCACAACACGATGCAAAAGCCTTGACTGAATTGGAATGGAAACAGTCATTCCACTATAATAATCGCAAATCATCGGATTAAACATTGGCTTATATGCAAGCCCAGAAATCATCTGCATTTCAGGAAGATGTTTGTGATTTAGCTCTAAGGCATACTGCATAGGGCTATCCATCTCCTTAGGACGGTCATTAGCCTCATACTTTTCAATCATTTTTCTGCCTCCGCCACTATAACCAGATGTAGCATAGGCGAATACTGGATAATGTTGCTGTAAAAGACCTGCTTTTATCAATGGATAAACAAGTGCAATAAATCCACTTGCATAACATCCGGGAACAGCAACCCTCTTTGAATTTTTTATATTCTCTCTATGCTCCTTTGAAAGCTCAGGAAAACCGTATGCCCACGCACTATTAGTCCTGTGTGCAGTTGAGGCGTCAATAATTCTTACATTACTGTTTTCAACAAGGGAAACAGCCTCTCTTGCCGCATCATCGGGCAAACATAGAAAAGTAAAATCTGAGGAATTGATAAGGCGTTTTCTTTCATTTATGTCCTTACGCTTATCCTCATCAATCTTTAAAATCTCAATATCTTTCCTGCCCTCAAAGCGTTCAAGAATCTTTAGTCCCGTTGTTCCTTCCTGCCCATCAATGTACACCTTAACAGCCATTTTAAACCTCCCCCAGTTTTAATTTATTTTAATCTATTTTCTGTATATTCTATTTGATTAATTACCGATACAGGTGACGGTCCACCCTCAGAGGTACGCTGATTAACACATGTTTCAAGATTAATTGCGTCATATATATCATCAGCAAAAAGCTCTGACATTTTCTTATACTCCTTAATAGGCAATGTTTCTAATGTCAACCCATTTTCGATGCAATAAGCAACAAGTCTGCCTGTAATTTTATATGCATCTCTAAACGGCATACCCTTTTTAACAAGATAATCCGCACAATCAGTAGCATTAATAAAGCCCTTAGCCGCAGCATTACGCATATTTTCCTTATTAACCCTCATTGTCGCAAGCATTGGTGTAAAGGTTTTTATGCAAAGCATAACCGTATCAACAGCGTCAAATATTGCCTCCTTATCCTCCTGCATATCCTTGTTATAGGCAAGGGGCAAGCCTTTAAGCATTGAGAGCAAGGTTACCAAATCGCCCGTAACACGACCTGTCTTACCACGAATAAGCTCAGTAATATCAGGATTTTTCTTTTGAGGCATGATTGATGAGCCTGTTGCATAAGCATCATCAAGTTCAATAAACTTAAACTCCCATGAACACCACAAAATTATCTCCTCAGAAAAGCGTGACAAATGAGTCATAATAAGTGATATTGCACAAGCCAATTCCACGCAGAAATCTCTGTCTGAAACACCGTCAAGGCTGTTAACCATCGGTGCAGCAAAGCCTAAATCCTCAGCAATTTGCTGCCTGTTGATAGGATAAGTCGTACCCGCCAACGCTCCACTTCCAAGAGGGCAATAATTCATTCTTTTCCCCGCATCCTCAAGACGGTCAATATCCCTTAAAAACATTTGAGCATAAGCCATTAAATGATGTGCAAAAGTAATGGGTTGCGCTCTTTGCAAATGTGTATATCCTGGCATTACAGTTTCAACATTTTCTTTTGCCAACCTGCAAAGAATTTCAATCAGCTCTTTTAAAAGGCCTATTATTTCAGCAATCTGTTCACGAAGATAAAGCCTTATATCAACAGCAACCTGGTCATTTCGGGAACGAGCAGTATGCAGACGCTTGCCGACATCACCAAGCCTGTTTGTAAGCTCTGCCTCAATAAACATATGTATATCCTCAGCAGTCATATCAAATTCAAGCGTTCCATTTTCAATATCAGCAAGAATTTCTTTAAGCCCATCAATTATTTTTTTGCTATCCTCTTTGGAAATAATATTGCAATCGCCAAGCATCCTGGCATGAGCGATACTACCCTCTATATCATTTTTATACATTCTTGCATCAAATGTAATGGAAGAGTTAAAAGCGTTAACAGTTTCGTCAATCTCCTTAGAAAACCTTCCAGCCCACATTTTTGCCATTTCAGGACCCCCGTTTAAAAAGTAATATAAGGGTGTTGGGAAATTTTAAAATTCCCCAAACCCTCTATTCATATACTTAAATCTAACCGTTTAGCAAAGGTACAAGCCTATCGGCTTATGGGGCTACTCGCCCCAAACCCTCGCCAATTTTTTGAAAAAAATTGGATTAAGACCTTTTAATTTTATATATTAATCCACACACAAACACAAAAGTTTTTGCTCAAGCTTTTTTCAAAAAGCTTGGCGGAGTTTGAGGCGGCAGCCTCATAGCCGTAAGGCTTTATTTTCTTTTAGCGTCTAGTTTAGCTTTAACCTTAATAGGCAAACCAAACAGATTAATAAAGCCAGCACTATCCTTTTGGTCATAAACCTCATCAGCATCGAAA
>JGI24711J26586_10003406_pt1 | contig 10541 bp, 10 predicted proteins | sample BioPla3DNA1_FD_26586 | JGI IMG/M metagenome (IMG submission 26586)
ATTTTTCTTTATCTACCGACAAATCTCCGTATGTAATAATTACGGGAGATTTTTCTTTAGTTGAAAGGTATTCATTGTTCCGCCTTAATTGCGCACCTACGCGAGCCAATAATTCGGCAACGGAAAACGGTTTGGCAATATAGTCATCCGCACCGAGCCCGAGTCCCAGCACCTTGTCAATTTCGTCCGTTCTCGCTGTCAGGAAGATGACGGGGATGGTGCTGTGTTCCCGGATTTTACGCAGAAGGTTAAATCCATCCATCACCGGCATCATCACATCAAGAATTGCGAGATGGACATCCTGTGACGCAAGGATATCCCATGCTTCCCTGCCGTTTTGCGCCGTAAGTACGGAATATCCGTTTTCTTCAAGACTGATTTTTATTAAGTTCCGGATGTCTTCCTCGTCGTCCGCAATAAGAATATTCATNTCGTTTTNGCACCTTCTTCGCGTTCATATATTATTTTAAATANTCATCAAAAAAGGNAAGGCTCTTTTGGTTTATGAACTTAAGGGTATCATATCCGGATTTTTTATACGATCCGCCAAGCAGCGCACAAAAAAATGGAGACGTTCTAACCAAGTCTGTCAATGTATAATGGTTGCTGCCTTCTATATAATAATACCGGATGCTTCCGTTATTGCGCAAATGATTTTTGTTCTGTACACGCAGGATTATTTCACTGAGAATGTTAATTTTCCGTGTTAAATTCAATCTTTTCCCCGGTGTATCTGAAGTATTCACAATGGTACTTTCTCTCGCTGATGTTTCCATCCGAGTCATAAATCAGTTCCGAATCTACCATCCGAATCGAACCGTTTACAAACGTAAATTCTGCGGAATATTCACTATTGTAATGTGAAGTTATCCACGCCAGTTCCTTTCCGCCTGAATCGACGACAATAATAGTTTTATCACTGTTAAGGTAAAAAAATGTATCCTTACCATCCCAATAAACATTGTTCGGGTAGCGGAAACTTCGAAACTCATAGATCTCCTCACCGAACTGATTCATCAGCTTTACTTTTTCAGATTTATCTATGACGACATAAAATCCGTCACCACATTCTTTGGTATTGGAATATCCTGATTCCACTTCCTTACCTTCCGGAGTAAAAAGCGAATATTCATACTGTTTGTTTCCCGCCACAAACTGGCCGTTGGACTGAAAGGCCATGTTTATGTATTCGGCGGGCAGAATCATTCCTTTTCCTGCCTGATAAATCCCATAGTATAAAGTGGTTTTGTCGCGGACAATAATATAATCTCCTCTGCATAGCTCTATAGCATATTCGTATTTATCCGCGTCCAGCATGATATCGTCGAGCACCGCTTTGCCTTCGGTATCAATCAGCCTGATTTTTCCCTCTGTTGTTTCCACCAGGGCAACATTATTTCTGAATTCGCCAACCCTTATATAAACCGGCTCAATAACCACTTGACCATGCGAATTCATATATCCGGACAGACCGTCTTTGCGTACCTTATAAAACCCTTCAACCGGTCCCGGAATGAAAAATACCTCATTGTTATCGACTATTACTTTTCCCGCCGGAAGTTCTACGATTGCCGCATATGCGTCCTTTCTTATCAGTGCGAAATCATCCATAACTTCAATATGATTCAAACCGCCTATTTTTTCTTCTAATTCCGCCAATAACCGTTTTCCCGTTCTGTCAATCAGACTGACAGACTTCATACCAGTCTGCACTACGGCATAATCCCCCTGAAACTCCTTTGCGCCCCTGTATGCTCCTTCTATAATAACATTGCCTTTACTGTCCATGTAACCCCAGCCTTCATCACAAAGGCAAGGAAGCAGGTATGAGGGTTCATCCTTTTCCGCGTCTTCACTCCCGGAGGTTTCACTCTTTTCCCCTGATGCATTCTGGTTTGTATGGTCACTGTCAAACTCTTCCGTATCAATTATGTTATTTTCGTAACCAACACAGGAAACCAAAGCCATCGAAAGAAACAGTGCCAGGAAGCATGCAGCGATATTCTTCATATTATAATCGTCTCCTTCATAATTACACAATCTGTAGGTGCTATTACTTGACGAATGAGTCACAGTTCTGATTTAATTCCTCTCATTTCACCCGGCCCTTTATATTTATTCCAGTGCTCCATTTTGAAAATGACATACAAATATATGATGTTTATTAATCCACTAAACGTTTTACTCTTACACCACTAATCCTCTGAAACTCGCCGGCTAGACGGTTATAAATTCCTCTCGGGATTAAATGACCAAAATCCAATTCGCCCCTTGCTGCTATTTCTGCACACTTTGCCAGTAATCGGAACATCTCTGGAGTTGGCTGCACTGTTTCAACCCTTTCATTATCATCTCCGAAAAATAATGTCATCTGCTTCAAAAGCTCATACATTTCGGGATTTTGTCTCATAAACTCGGTTTTCGGCCTTTCGCAGTCATGATACAGCCTGTTTTGCCGAGGTCTCATGCAATATTCGCCAACTTTGTTTTTACAGTGCTCGATTAGGTATTTATTTATATATTCCAAAGGAAAACGATGCTCCATGCCTTTATATACCACATCAAAATATTCTTTTGACGGATTATACTCATCCATGTGCTTTTCAACTACAGTGTATGTAAATACCTCTACCTGTTCATGTCCTAGTTCAACCTTAACATTATCTATTTTCTCGTAATATTTTGGGGCACCCTCTCTTGAATTTAATGCTGGTATCGCCTCTTCCGGAATATCATAAACAACGCCTAAAACATAATCCCCGGGCGATTCTATTATATCTAGTACACCTCCTTCCCAATTTTTAGAATATCTTGTAAACGCAAGTCTGTAGCCGTCTAGTATGCCAACCCCGCAAATATGAAATTTGTCTTCACAATTTGCCTTTCTCATAGTGTCCTTGAATGAATCAACATTTGTACAACTCCCGTAAGCAAAATACTTTTCTCTCATACAAATTCTCCTTTCTTTTCTATGAACTTTTTCCAGTTTCCATGCGATACTAAAATCCCGTTTTCTTTTGCATATTTCTCATCCGTGTAGACATATACCCAACAGATCGCTTCTTCTCCGTCTTCGGTCGATATGCTCCTTACTTGTCTGACATATAAATTATTGCTGCTTCTTTCATCATAGCCCTCTAAGCTGTCCAGAGATTCCATAAGGTTCTCATCAACAGGCTGAATAACTTCCCCTTCAATTGCCTCTTTTCCTGCTATTAAAGCCGGATATCCTTCAGGCAGATGGTAAAGCAATCCATAAGTTCTGCCTGCTGTTATGCGGTTTATCTGCCCTCCAAGATACCTTTTATGATTCCAAAGCCCCTGCATTAATGTTCCATATACGAATACCTTGTTTATATAAGTCTCGCTGCTTATTAATTCATCATTCACTTATATCATCCCGCCCTTTCTCTAAAATAAAATTTGCGTTGTTCAAAAAAAAAAGCTCTTTTCTTTTGGCTGTATTCCACGAAACCTTTTATGGCAATTCTATCACCAGAATAAGAAAAGAGCTATGAAGCTGGGCTTCATCTTTATAATCAATATAGATGTTTGGCTTCATGCTTTGTTTTTACAATAGCATTCATGCTTATTGCGTGTTTTTCATCATTTGAAGTTACTTCTATTTCTTCTCTATTGGGATTATATCTATCGATAATGCAATTAGTCAGGATATTGCTTTCTCCATTGCTGCCTATAAATTCAATTGCGCATTTCTTTCCATTTTTAAGAAAATCCAGTACGTTGCCTGCTCTTTCATCATATGAACACTCACGTTCAGTATAAAACAGTTCTTCGCTGCTATAACTATCCAACTCCTCATACCATGAAAGATCCATGGACAGCATACCGGTCACTTGTTTAATCCTCCTTCTGGCATAATCGGACAACTCATTCCAGATGTTTGCTGAAAGCTTTAAAGCATATTCTTTATAAGCCTCATCCTTAATCATATGCTGCAAACCCTGCAGCAACACAACAACCTGTGTTAAGTTCAAAGCAAGAAAAATTGGATGAACAGTTGACTGGAATTCTATATTGCCTTTTTGTCTCTCTATCCCACGCACTCTTATCTTCTGCCCCATAATAGATACGCCGGTGTAACTTCTTAATTTGGCTAAGTCTTCATCAATAGTTCTATCGCTTATCCAAAGCTTATTCCCTAAATAAGCAGTAGTTCGTCCTTTTTCATGTAATTCCTTGACTATGTACATCTGCCTGTCAAAGTCTGATGAGAAAAAAGGCGGAAATATAATCGGGATATGTATTTGGTATTTTTCTTTGATAAAACTGACAAACTCCTTATATATGTTTATTACCGTATTTTTGTCTCTGGTATATGACATCACGGATTCCTTTATTGCGGCGCCAATTGCCTCCTGTACTTCCGAATTGTTGATCGTTTTATTAGTGAAGTTTTTAATACTATCTTGAGATAAAAAGACAAATAGTTTTTTATCCTTGCTTGCCTTGACATCTTCTTCCGAATAACCCTTAAATAATCTTTCAACCATATCAATTCTGTACCGATATCTTAAGCTTTTATTTTCTAAAAATTTATCCACAACCTGATTTACGGTATCTGACATATATACCTAACCTCCCTTAATAAGAGACAATAATGTAAAATATGCTCTCTTATAATGATACCATAAATTTGGTAATTAATATAAAATGAGAATTGCAGAATATCAGATGGCGGTTCCGTTAAATTATTCTACTGCCTTATCCCTCATCTTTTCTATCAGCGCTAATACTCCGGCTTCCACCTTAATAAGGTCTTCTTTCTTTGGCGCTCCTTCAAACTCCACGGATTCAACGAATTCCCAGTTCATCTTATTTCTTTCGATAATTTCATTCAATTCCTTTTCCGCACCGCCGGACCAGCCGTATGATCCAAATCTGAATGCAGTCTTGCCTGTAATCCTTTTTCTGCCAAGCTCATTTAAAGCTGCCGCAACAGGCGGAAAAAGCTTGTATTCATATGTGGAAGCTGCAATAATTATCCCTGCGGATCTAAAAATAGTTGCGACCATTTCACTTTCACTTTCCAGCGGCATTTGAAGCTTATTGTATTTGACATTTTCCCTTTGAAGTATGTCTTCAACGTAATCAATTGCTTTCGCGGTCATTCCATACATAGATCCCCACAATATGGTGATTTCATTCTTACCCGCCCCTTCGGCATACCGGGAAAACCTGAAATAATCATCTATGATTTTTTGAGGATTTTTTCTATAAACCGGGCCATGACCAGGCGCTATAATATTTATTTCCAGCGTTTTTGCTTTCTCAATTGCCTTTCTCAAACTGGGTGTAAAAGTCGCCATTACATTGGAATAATACCTTATTCCTTCATTTTCAAAGAACTCTATCTCTTCAGGCGTAAGCTCATCGTCAAAACAATGCTCCCTCATCCTGCCAAATGCTCCGAACATATCACATGAGAAGAGGGTTTTTGTACCTCTTTCATAGGTGTACATCGTGTCCGGCCAGTGAACGTTTGGTACCGGATGAAAGCTTAATACCATACCCTTTCCAAGATCTAAAGTATCTCCTTCCTTCACAATCCTTATTTTGTCTTCGCCATAAAAGGAGGTTACCATCTTGGCAGCTTTATCAGTACATATTATTGTAAAGTCATCCTTAATTTTTCGGAAGTTTGAAATCCAGCCGGAATGATCCGGTTCCATATGATTAACAATCAAATAATCAATATTTTTCGGCTCAACACCTGTTTCTTCCAAATTCCCATAAAGGGTTTCAGGTATTCCATCCCAACCAATTACACCATCAATTATTGCAGTCTTTTCCCCCTGAACAATATAGGAGTTAAGAGTTACTCCATTCGCAATATCCCAGATTCCCTCAAACAGAATGTCCTCAACATTCATAGTAAGCATATATATTCCATCTGCGATTTCCAGTTTCTTCATAATCCATCCTCCTTGGATTTATTATATCAAATCTATGANTTCAGTAACAGGTGAGGTTATTTTATCATAAGTTGTTTTCCCACAATTAAGGCAGATATAACACCTTGATAATTTGTTTTTTGTCTTTTTATAATCCATCATCATTTTTTAGTATAAGGCATAATGTATCTGCTTTGAAATATAGGTTCGTCTGATTCGTGGGAAAAATACAAACAGTTTTCAGAAATTTTTGAAAATCGCCGTTCAAGGGAACATATCAATATCGTTTATTCCACACTTTTTAGTGATGCCACCATATCTATGCTTTTAAACTTTCGTCCCATGGTATAATTAACAAACATTGTGAACATAAGCATAAAAGTAAAACCCACAGCAATATTGAAAAAGTTAACTACCGGCAAAATTTCCAAATCTGGCGTTGCTGCTTGATCAAGTATGGCACGAAGAAGCAGAGTGCCAAAAATGTAACCAAAAGGCAGACCAAATATCGTAATCCAGATGTTTTCGCGCAGTACCAGCCTTTTCATCTCCTTCCTATAAAAACCTAAAACTTTCAGCGTCGCGAGCTCACGGATGCGCTCATTACTTAAATCCGTAATATGTATCTTTTTCTGACAAGATAAAGGGTGTCCTTTTTGAAGCGCAACCCAATAATGATCTTTTCTGATCGTATGAATATGAAGGGCAGAATCATTTATAGGAAGTCCTATGATTCCGATATCTATAGTATTATTTTTTAATGCCTCTACCTGATTATTGGTATGCAGGTGGCGAAGAACGATTTTTACGTTAGGATATTTTTTACTATAGATACTTAAAATCTTAGGAAGTATTTCCCACGTTGAAGACTCTACAAACCCAATAACAAGTTTTCCGGATAATCCCGAAAATACCTGTCTTGCTATGTCTTTTGCATGTTCTGCTTGTTCAAGCAACAATTTTGCTTCAGCCAAAAATAAAGTCCCTGCGTTAGTTAGCATAACCTTTCGCTTTGNTCTGACAAATANATTTCCACCCAACTCTATCTCCAGTTGTTTTATTTGCTGACTTAANGCAGGCTGAGCAATACCAATTTTATCTGCAGCTCGTGTAAAATTTAATTTTTCAGCAACTTCTACGAAATATCGCACCTGTCGGAGTTCCATTTCCCTCACTCCAATAATAAGTATTTTATATTACAAAACAATAAAATATATATTTTACTTATTATATCCGACCAGGTAAAATCAGTAAAGAAAAAAGTGGGAGGCATTATTATATGTTAAGTATTAAATATGCTGTTATTACAGGAGGAAGCAGCGGGATCGGGCTATCAACAGTTAAAAAGTTTTTAGAAAATAGCTATGACGTTACTGTATTGAGTAGAACAGAATCTGAACTTGCCGGTGTAGCATCACAATCATACGGAAGTCTCCATTGGATTAGTACCGATGTTGGCAACAGGCAAAGTGTTGAAAAAGCAATACAGGAAATCGTTGCTCGAACTGGAACTATTGATGTACTTGTAAATAATGCAGGGACAACAGCTGCTGTCACAACTAAAATGCCTTTACAAGAGTCGGAATTGTTATGGGATCAAGTAATAAACACCAACTTGAAAGGTGCATTCCTTGTATCGGCTGCAGTTTCTCCATACCTGAGAAGACCCGGTGGAAGAATTATTAATATCAGCTCTATTGCTGCATTCTCAGGGGGAAGTAGTGAAGGCGCTATTGCTTACGCTTCATCTAAAGCAGGGGTTATTGGGCTTACATACGCGTTAGCCCGTGAATTAAGCAAGGAAAAAATCACAGTCAATGCAATAGCTCCTGGCGTTATTGCCAACACTAATTTTTTCAAAGGCGGGCTACCTGAGAGTTTTAATCCTGAAACAATAATTCCTTCCGGGAGGGCAGGAACTCCTGAAGATATAGCTACTGCAATTTTGTTTTTGGCTTCTTCAGGTGCAGATTATATCACGGGTGAAGTATTAAATGTGAATGGCGGATGGCTATTCAAATAAAAATTGTTACCGCTCAGAAAGCTTCTACGGATGGCAGTTGGTCTTTTTCGAAATGCAAAATGTAGTTATACTCTCCATTTAGCTGGTTTCCCTTATTTCGTCAGCCACAGGACAGGCACTTTCGAAAGGTACCCTTTAAACCAGTCACGGTTGAGTGCAGCACGCAGCCTGGGAAGATATAATGTTGCTTTTCCATCTCCATGTATTTCAATTACAAAAGGAACATTTCCGGGCTGATTGCTGACTGCGGCGTGTCCACCCCCTTCATCGCCTATTATCTGTATATCTGCGGAGACTGGTGTTTCAGCTTCTGATATTGCCATTCCGGCTATTTGCACAAGAGGAGCTATGCGAGCGGTATTTTCAGGTAAATATGCGTATCTTGCCTCTTTAAATGCATCAAGGTTATAGGTTTCCACAGTAAAACTGACATCCATTGTTTTAGAATCAAAAGATGTCTTAACGGTATGTATGTCAAAATCCGGGGCTAATTCTTTCAAGGACTTCAGGTAAGATTCATCATCCATTTTAGTTTCTAACTCAAGAGTGCCTTTATAATCCCCAAAAAGGTCGAAGCTTCCGCCTTGTCTCATAGCTTTCAGTTTTGCGCCGTAGTGAACCATATATGACACTCCGAAACCCGGAACGGTGAGTTCAGCGTTAAATGAATCATCTATAAAAAACTCCCAAATGTAAGTTGCAACATTCAGGTCGGAATTATTAATTTCCGTTATATGTTCAGGTACAGCCAGCGGTAAATTCCAATCGCCGTTACCGGTGGGGTCTCCCGTGCCCTCCTCATATGAAGAATCCGGATCGTTTATGTACACCAGTGTATTTGGATTTTCCGATACAATTACCCTGCACTTTCCTTCCGCATTATTAATATTTGCGGTTATTACCGATTCACCTGCAGCCAGCGGTATAATTTCTCCATTTTCGACAGATACGGCATCAGGATTCGATGAAGACCATTTAACCGAGTCTTCACTGCCTGTTTCAGGATTTATAGTAAGATTGCGGTTCAAAGGAAGGTATATGCACGCCGGTAAACCCAGATTATCCGGCAGATTTGCAGTATCCTGAGCCGTTGGTTTTTCATCCTCTTCGCTGTTTTCTTCAGTTTCAAACTCCGACGGTTTTTCAGCCTCTGCGCTTGTTTTTTCAGGTTCAATAATTTTCACTGCTTCATTTTTATTGTTATCGTTTTCAATAATTTCAACTGCTTCACTTTTATTGTTATCGTGCGGTTTCCGGTTAGGCTTATCTTTTTTCCCGCATGAAGAAAACAGAATGACAAAAGATATAAGCAAAACCACGACTTTTTTCATATTGACACAACATCCCTTTCAAACTTATTTATTTTTTTACACAAAATACAACTGTCGTATGCAGATATGATTTCAATTGTGAGAAAGCGAAAGATGCCGGACGTCAAATGCTGACAATAATATTTTATTTGTCGTCTCGCTATGTTAATAGCCGGAATATGCTTATATTTAGTAAGATTAATATTATTCGGCAACAAAAAACCAGGTCTTATTTAAACCTGGTTTACTGTGCTTCATTGTAAAATATTTAATTCAGTTCATCAAACATTATTTTTTCCATAACTTTATCTTCCTCCAGCCAATTGTGTTATTATATGGGCATTACCAGATAAACGGAATCAGTCTGTACTTTACGCGTTTTTTATATTCCGAATAGCCTTCCAGGCTTTTTTCCAACACTTCTTCTTCATTTCTTATCCTCTTAACCGTAATAACAGGGTAAATCAAAAAAACAAGAAACGAAAAGAACGAACCTAGCACTAATGGCATAGACAAAAAAAGCAATATCGTGGATACATACATTGGGTGTCTTACAATTCCGTACAGACCTGAATCTATAACCTTCTGGCCTTCCTGAACTTCTATTGTCCTTGATAAGTACGCATTTTCGCGCAATACCTCCGCGTAAAGCAGGTAAGCAAATAATAAGACTACGGTTGCCGCTATCACCAGCCATTCAGGTAAAACAAGCCACTGAAAACGATAATCCAGTCCCGCAACAACAAAACCGATGACAAACATCAGGCCTCCGAATAATATCACGCTTTTCTGTTCCGCTTCTTTCTCTTTTGCATTGAGTCGCTTTCGCAAAAGTTCCGGATTCCTGATCATCAAAACTATTCCTACAATAAGCATCGGAACACAAAGGGCCCCGATAAACATCCATGCATTCCAATAATAAGCGTTCCCGCCGGAATAAACAACAGAATTGAAACCAGTATCAGACCTGATACGTATTTAACTATTGCCTGAATAAACAGTTTTTTATCCATTTGCTTTACCCCCTAACCTCGATTTCTCCCTTGTTACACTGACCTCTTTTCCGACCGCACAACTCAGAATATCTAAACAATTAGCGATTTTTTCATCTATAATCACGAAACAGCTTAATTACTTCTATACTATTATTTAAATCCTGATCTGTCGGATTTTTAATTTCTGCACGATTGGAAAACCCACAGATTCTTTGATATTCCTCTCCAAATTGAACTCTCCTGTTATATCGGCATTTACATAAACGCTCCGGAAATTTAGATTTATACCATTGATACA
>JGI24711J26586_10003407_pt1 | contig 10541 bp, 7 predicted proteins | sample BioPla3DNA1_FD_26586 | JGI IMG/M metagenome (IMG submission 26586)
CTTCTTTGCTCCTGTTTTTAAATGATTGAAATTTTACATTTTTCGTTAAACATTCAAAATTACAGAAAGATTGTATCACTTCGGAATAAAAAGTACAAATAAGATATCGCTTATCGCAATTTTCTGTGTTAAAAGTCTTAGATAGTTGTTTCCAGATTTTGATGAGTAAGGCGGATAAAACATTTAGGAAGCGTGTTGATTGCAGGAAAGCATCAAGCGGCAACACGTACGCCAAGTACTACTTTTCCGCCAAGAACTGCAATAAGTGTCCCTTGCACGGCAGGGACAAAAAAGGGATATCAAAAATGCATATGTACAATATCACCCAGATTAATGCGAATCACAAAGCAAGATTAGATTTTGAAAGTAGCTATTGATAAGTATATCCGTTAATACAACAAAAAGCGTATTAAAGCGTCTCCCAGCTATCAAAGTCCGATAGAATATCGGGAACAGATGTCTACCGCATAGAAAAACCGTAGCAATTTCTCGCTGCGGTAAAAGTCTAATTTTTGGGGGTAACATCAAAATGCGGGTTTTCCTTTTTCAAAAGATTTATCCTCTGAGTCAAGACTCATTTGTCAAGCATCCCTGCAATATTGAAAAATACACTTTTCATGATAAAAACATACCTTTTTCAGTGCACTAGTATTTATAGGTCTATTTCAGCTTCCATGACACAGATATCAAGCATACTAAACATAAAAGCCACAAAACTATTTGTTATTTGTCTGGACTCATTATATTTATATGTAAATAGTGAAACAGGCTATATATGACTGGCCCAGTTTAATACAAAGTGATGGTTTGATTTATCTTATAAAGCAGTTTAATTAGCTTCGACTCACTAATATTTTCTGAATCTTAATTAAATTAATAGAGTGTTGGTGAAAGGAATAGCTGCTGTATAACAACTGAGCCTGCAGCAAGAATAACATTGTCATTATATGAAAGGAACGCTTTTTCAATAATAGGTTTGTTTTTTACGGTGTCCCACATCAAAGAATAAGAAAGCTTCTTCACTGTATTAGTTAAATTATTTGAAGTATCAAACATTTTTCCTGATAATAAAATTAATGGTGGATCATAGATATTAACTATGTTACTTACCAACATTGATATTATTTTACTACTTTCATTTAATAATTGGCCGCTAAAAATATCTCCATTTTGGGCCCTATTAAGAATTTCATTATAAGATAGTCCGGATATTTTTTCGAGTGCAGATATGCAAGCATATGACTGTAAGCACCCGTGTAAACCGCAATCACACTTACGGCCTGCTAATGCTATGGTCATATGCCCAATTTCACCCAAAAGTCCATTAGTGCCTCTACGAACGACATTATTTGTTACAACAGCTGCACCGATACCGCTGCCCGCATGTAATATTACAAAGTCTGAGTATTCTTTTCCATGCCCAAATAAAATTTCGGAGGCCGCTGAAGAACGAACATTGTTTTCAATAAAGATAGGCAAAGATGTGTATTTAGATAATATTTCCCTAAATGGGATGTTTTTCCAATGAAATTGAGGTGAGTTTATGATATTGCCAGTCTTCCATTCAACATTACCGGGCATACTTACTCCTATACCGATTAGCTTATTTATTATTCGAGAGTCTATATCAGTCATTAACGAATCAACTATTGAAATTATTTTGTTGGCTAGACCGTCAGGCGATAAGTCATTTTTAATGTGAATATCTCTTCTTGCGATTATTTTTCCATTTAAGTTTATTAATCCTGCGGAAATGGATTCAATATCTAAATCTATACCTATAGCATATCTTCCCTCACTCTTTATATGAACTAAAGTGGCCTTTCTCCCTATTCCGTTTCCTGTAGTTCCTACTTCCTCAACCAAATCTGATTTCATGAGTGAAGTAATTATTTTACCAACAGTTGTTGCACTTAAACCTGTAATCTTAGCTAGTTGTGTTCTTGAAACAGGACCAATTTCGCCAATTATTCTGAAAACTAGTTGTGTATTATTTTCTAACATTTGTTGAAAATCATTTTTTTGTTTAGTCATTTATTAAAACCTTACTTAAAATCCGAGCTTCTAAAGTCACCTCATTGGAAAGCCGGAGCCATTTTCCAATTTTCCAATGCAGAGCCAATCAAACGTATACCACTCAGAGTGAGAACATCTTGCCCAGGCTTATTTATATCGAAATAAAAGCCATATATACCAAAAACTAAAACTTTTCCAGTATTCATAACCGTTTTTATAGATTTCATTACAGAGAAAATGTCAGGCCCTCCTTCTGCGAAGCAAGCAACATTAGGTGCAAATTTGCTATTGATAAAATCCCCATCAATATGAAGGTATAGCACATCTACTTTTCCTGCAAGTTCATTTACTGTTTTTTCCCAAAGTAATATGTCTTGAAATTCATCTGTATTTAACCATTTAATTTGTGATTCCTTCACATGGCACAACCCACCGTCATCATTAACATAAGCTTCACGAAAATCAGTCAATAAGACATTTTCAGGATTAATAGGGCGTTCTAAACCCGATATTTTACGCCAATATTCCATGTCTTTGCCAAGTATAACAGCTAGAGGCATACCACCTAAAATTCCAGTTGTGGTTGTTTTAATTGTTGCCATATCGCTATGAGCATCTAAATAAATAATTCCTACCTTCTTTTCAACACCTATATATCTCTGCATGCCACCACAAACTGCGACAGCATCTTTGCAGTATCCGCCGGTTATTAATAATGGCGAAGAATTGTTTAAGGCGTTGTATACTTTCTCCGATACTATTTCAGATAATTCTAAATACACGTCTTTGTGCTTTCCTTTTTTATATTCAACTTCCTCGATACTTACGGGTACGCAAGCTTTTGAATATACTCCACTTAATTTATAATCATCCAGCTCTCTATATTTTTTCCATAATTGTACATCTGAAAAAATCTCTTTACTCGGCTTGTTAGGACAAATCCCCCAACCAATATCTCCATATGGTATTTCCAGAATGTTGAGTTTGTTAATTTTTTTATACTTCATATTTGATTCCTCCTTAAACTTATAACGAAATAAACAGCCTGCCCCAGATAAGTTTTTTTATTAAAAACTAGCTTTTACAATTGTAATAATATCATGCTGTTATCTTTAAATCAATTATGCATATTAAACAACTAATATTAAAGAGGGCGAATTAATACGAGGTTTTTTTTGTCTATTGTATACACTTATTTGAGAAATAATTAGTTAATTATCCACAAAAAACGCATAATTAATAAATTTAATAGAGAAATTAATTGATTTTTATTGTGAAAAGTGATAAAGTTCTTTTGAGAATTATTCATTAAACTTATCTCAAACTAGTAAATGTGGTTTTAAATCGATTTAATGGAGGTTAATAATGGTAATTGATTCTCATATGCATTTGATGGATTCAACATGTTTTGATGAAAAAACTTACAAAAGGTTAGGACAGACAATTCCGGCAGATACAAATATTGATGATTTGGTTTTTTGGATGAAAGAAGCTGGTATTGGCAAATGTGTCTGTATGGCTCAAGACATGACTAGAGTTTGGAATTCCGAATTTGGAGAGAATGCTGTAGATAAGGCATTTAAAAAATATCCAGATTTTTTTATTCCGTTTTGTAGTGTGGAACCTATGGACAAAGAGGGTAGGTTTTCAACAGAAAAATATAAATATGTGATTGACAGAATAGATAATCACGGATATAGAGGCATTTTATTTACTCCTCCGTATGGTCAGTATAATGCTAATGATAAAACTATGTATCCTTTCTATGAATTTGCAAATGATAGGGGGGTTGTTGTTCAATTTCATCATTCTGCGGCCGGTGGACCGACTGTACTTGCCCATACTAGGTATGTTCAGATGGAAAATTTAAATGACGTAACTTTTGATTTTCCGAACTTGAAAATTGTTGTAGAGCATATTGGCTATCCCTTTAGTGAGTATCTTTTTACAATGATGGTAAATGATAAAAATTTATATACAGATTTGGCGATGCTATACCATCGACCGTTCTGGCTGACTTTCAACCTAGTTTTAGCAAAAGAGCTCGGTGTTATTGATAGAGTTATGTTTGCATCTGACTTTGTATCCACAAATAACGATTTGTTTTCAGATAATCCCACTAAAGATCTTAAAAAATGGATTGATTTAATTCGGTATGGTATGAATGAAATATGTGAAAAAAGTAGTTGGCCATCATTCAATGATGATGAAATAAACGGGATACTTTATAGAAATGCTGCAAGATTATATGACCTTTAAAATATTGCTTTGTTGCTTTATAGGAGCATGATATGTTTGATTATGTTTTAGAAATGAAAAGCATTTCGAAACGTTATGGTGGAATAGTGGCACTTGATAATGTTGATTTTTCGTTGAAAAAAGGTGAGGTCCTTTGCTTAGTGGGCGAAAATGGTGCAGGCAAATCAACATTGATGAAAATACTTACAGGGGTTGTAAAACCCGATTCGGGAGAAATAACTTTAAAAGGTAAATTAGTCCGAATAGATAAGCCGATTGATGCATATAGATTGGGAATAAGTATAGTCCATCAAGAATTAATTCAGATTCCAGATATGACAGTTGCTGAAAATATTTTTCTTGGAAGATATGACACAATTGGTCCATTTATCAGCTTTAAATCCCTAAGACAAAAAACAGAAAGGTTAATGGAAAAAATAGGCATATATTTTGATCCCTCAAAAAAGATGAAAACCTTTAGTGTTGCACAGAGGCAGCTAATTGAGATTGTAAAAGCTCTTTCTTATGACTCTTCAATTATTGTGTTTGATGAGCCCACAGCAACTCTAACCATTGATGAAACTAGGCAATTTTATGAAGTTGTAGAAAAACTTCAAAAAGATGGTATTTCTATTATTTTTATTTCACATAGGATGGATGATATTTTCAACATTGGTAACAGAGTGCATGTTTTGCGAGATGGAAAAACAACAGGTGTCAAGGATGTTGAGAACTTAAATGCTGACGACATTATAAAAATGATGATAGGCAGAAATTTGAGTCAACAGTATGTAACCAAAACAAATAAACCTAAAGATGTCATTCTAGAATTAGAAGATGTTACCAATGAAAAAATCAAGAGCATTTCTTTCCAAGTAAAAGAGGGTGAAGTGTTTGGTTTGGGCGGTTTAATAGGTTCCGGAAGAACAGAAGTATTAAAAGCAATATATGGCATTGATAGTTATGAAGGGAAAATATTTTTCAAGGGGCAATTAGTAAAGAATAGAACACCCAAAGAGTCGATTTTGTCGGGCTTTTCTTTTGTTCCCGAAGATAGAAAAGATGAAGCACTAATATTAAATGAGTCTATCCTTAGGAATATAAGTATAAATATCATTGACAAGATATCCAAATGTGGTTTTGTCAATGAGAGGTTAGAGAACAGTATTGCTGAAAACTTCATGAAAGATCTGAACATTAAAGCCCCTAACCAAAATGCAAAAGTATATTCATTGAGTGGAGGTAATCAGCAAAAAGTAGTAATATCAAAATCTTTGGCAAGTGAGCCGACAGTAATACTGCTAGATGAGCCTACACGTGGGGTTGATGTTGGAGCAAAGGCCGAAATATATCAGATTATTAATGAATTAGCAAACAAAGGTTATGCAATATTGATGGTATCTTCAGAATTACCCGAACTTATATCAGTCAGTGACAGAATAGCAGTAATGCATGAAGGAAAGATAACAGGAATTGTTGAGGCTATTTCATCTACCGAAAAATCTCTTATGGAGTTGGCAATTAAATAAAAGAAACATGGAGTAGGGATTTAAAGAAGGGGTAATTAACTATGGCAGGTTTAAGGAAAATTATTGGGAAAATGAGAAACACAAAATATTGGGAGTTATCAGGATTAATTGTACTGATAATTACCTATTCTTTTATAATCCAATTAAACAATAAAACTTTTCTTTCTTTTGCAAATATTATAAATATTTTGTCCCAGATTGTTGTTTTTGGAATTTTGTCTTGCGCGTTAGCTTTTCCAATGATTAACGGAACGTTTGACTTATCAATAAGCTCGCTTTGTGCGCTAGGAGGAACGACGTCAGCTTTAATCTGCACGAAAGGTTTGTATGGTATTAAGTTGCCTTTTGCAGGTGCAATAATAGTGTCTATATTAATTTGTGCCATGTTTGGGGCAATAAATGGCACTATAATTTCAAGAACAAAAATACCGCCGTTTATTGTAACATTAGGGATGGATATTACTATTAGAGGTGTGGTTTATATAGTAAGCAATAATTCGCCTGTGGGATATTTACCCCCTGAATATTTAGCTCTTGGTTCTAGCACTATTTATAAGATCCCAATTTCGGTATTAATAATGGCACTAATTTTTCTGATTGTTTCACTCGTATTAGGTCGCACATCTTATGGTAGAAAAATTTATGCAAACGGTGGTAATTACGAAGCTTCATATATCTCAGGTGTCAATGTAAAAGGTATACGTTTTAGCACTTATGTTATAAGTGCAGTACTTGCGGCCATTGCAGGGATTTTGATGACAGCACGTGTAGGTTCTGCAACACCCAACGCTGCGGACAGTTATGCAACCACGGCAATTTCATCGTGTGCTATGGGTGGAGTATCTCTAAGTGGGGGAACAGGAACAGTTTTGGGGATATTCTTAGGTTCAGCAATGATGGGTATGATAACAAATGGTATGAATCTTATGCGTATAGGCTCCAACTGGCAAATGATAATGAAAGGAGCTTTAATGATTGGTGCAGTATTTTATTCTATGTGGATAACAAATACTTCAAAAAGATAGTTTATATGTTATATGGCATATAAATTAAATAAAAAAATAAAAAGGAGAGAGGTAAAATGAAAAAATTATTAACCGTATTTTTGGTAGTAGTATTAATTGTAGTTCTTTGTGCATGTTCGAATGCCAGCAAGAACGAAACAGTTACTACAACAGGTGGTGATTCAGAAAAGGTAATAGCAGTTTTACCATGGGACATGGCGGAAGAGTTTGCGACAGCATTTATCAAAGCCGCCGAAAAGGAAGTTGAAGCAAAAGGGTGGAAGTTTGTAACATATGACCCTCAAGGAGATTGGAATAAATGTGTTCAAATTTTGGAGGATCTGATTGTACAAAAAGTTGATGGCATTATATATACTGCGATAGATGCAGGTGCTGCAGGTCTAATGGTAGATAAAGTAAAAGAAGCAAATATCCCAATAATTGATTATGATGCTTTAGCTGAAAAAGGAAATTCGGATGCATCTGTTGCCTGTGATGATTATAAAGGCGGAGTGATGGCAGCGGAAGCTGTTATGGAAGCATTGAACGGCAAAGAAGATGCGACTGTAATTATTTATGAGGAAGATCCTGCAATAGCAACTAGTGGAAAAAGAAATAACGGGTTTACAGACTATCTTGATAAGAATTATCCTAATGTAAAATATATAAAAAATAGGGGACTTGATAATACAAGAGATGGTTGCAGAGCTTGGGCAGTAGATATGTATACAGCGTATCCAGAGGTAGATGCAATATTTGCTTATTGGGGCGATGGAGCTTTGGGAGCATGGAATGGTCTGCAACAGGTAGGTGCTTCTGAAGTATATGTTGTCGGTTATGATGCAACAGATGAACAAAGACAATTGATGTTAGACCAAGGCCCTGATTCGAAATTTTTTGCAAGTGTAGCTATGTATCCGGAACAATTTGCGGAAAAAACTGTAGAATTAATGGGACTAATTTTTGAAGGTAAGTATGAGCGTAAAGGTCCGGAAGATATAGTGGTGTTTGAACCAGAATTAATTCGAGCAAAAGATTATAAACAATGGCAATAATATAGAGTTAATTGTTGATTAAGCATTTATAGCGTAGTCTAATGAAATTAGATTTAGGTTGTGCTAAAACAAAATATTTTTTGAAAAGGAAGATCAATGAAAATAACTAAAAAAAGAATTTCAAGTTTTCCCAATCGACTTAAAAAAATTAACGAGAGAAGTTTACCTAAAATTACAGCTGAGGACTATAAGCAAAGGATTCAAGATTTGATAAATCTTGGTCGGAACAAATACACACACTATTTGGTGTATGGTGATCGTGAGCATTATGCCAATATTGAGTATTTTACCGGAATAGATCCTAGGTTTGAAGAGTCGATATTACTTGTTTCTGAATCACAAACACCAATTCTGGTTGTTGGAGATGAAGGATGTGACTATGCAAAACGCATTTCTTTTGAAATAGAAATAGTTGTCTATCATGGCTTTAGTTTGCCACAACAACCAAGAAGAACAAGAACAGTTCTTAGTGACATTTTAAAAGATTCAGGTATAAACGAGGAATCCAAAGTTGCAGTGATTGGTTGGAAATGGTTCGATAAACAAGATTTTTACACAGAGCAAAAACAGTTTGATCTTCCATATTTTATTTTTCAAGAATTGGTAAATGTCTGTCCAATAGAAAATTTGTTTAATGGAACTTATTTGTTACAGGATAACGAGATTGGTTTGAGGACAAACTTGTGTGCGAAAGAGCTGATTCTTGCTGAGGTTGCGGGAACCAAGAGTTCAAATGCAACTATGAGAGTTTTACGGAATTTACGTGAAGGAATTACAGAACTGGAGGCATCAAAATACTTGATGATTGATGGCGATCCCATTAATGTCCATCCCAACATTAATTTCAACAAAAATTATTACTATGCGTTGGCTAGTCCGATGCCGGATAATGAATTAAAAAAAGGAGATGTTGTAGGAGTAGGAATGGCATACAGGAGATCGCTATGTCATAAGGTAGGTTTTTTCGTAAAAGATGAGACCGAGCTTGATGTCGAACGTAGTAAAAATGCTAAAAAAATTTTTGAAAAGTATTTTGCATCAATAAAAACATGGTATGAATCAATTAAAATTGGTGCTACAGGGGGGGAAGTATATAGCAATGTAACAAAAATCATGGGAGACCCTTTTGAATTTGGTGTTTCTTTAAATCTTGGACATGGAATTCATACAGATGAATGGATTAACACGCTTTTTTATGAAGGTTCTGTTGAAAGAATTCATTCCGGAATGATAATTCAATGTGATTTTACTTCATCTTTTGAAAGTCTGGATATAGCTGTACACGCAGAGGACGGAATTATTGTAGCAGATGATAAATTGCAGGAGAAAATAAAAAAACTTGCGCCCGAATCTTATGAAAGAATGCTTTCCAGACGTGATTTCATGAAGTCTGAACTCGGAATAGAGTTGGGAAATGAAATCCTTCCCACTTCGGATTTAGCAGGACTTGTTTTTCCATTTTTAGGTGATCTAAATGTAGTTATGGCTTGTAGCAACAAATAGATTAACAAGTAAATATTTTCATAAAAATCCCTCTCGGCAATTTGTATACTTTACGCTGGAGGGATTTTTTGTCACTAATACTGAAGTGAAGTTTGGCTTTCATCACACGTTAAATTTAAACAAGATTATATCCCCGTCGTAAGTACTCAGCCATCCGGTGTATAAATAACACCTCTCTTGTGTTACACTGTCTCAAGCGCATGTTTATCTTTACTTGCTCGCACACAGATTCTGGATGGTGGGTAACCGTGTAAGAGGCGTTCTAAAGCTTCGCAGTTTAGTCTAGGCAGACTCGGAGGTTGTTTAAATAAGTGAACAAGTACTACATGTGGGGATTAATTTTGCTTGTCTTAGCAGTTTCTATTATATACTGTAGACGATGGCACTGTAATCAGCCCCAGGTGTTGTGATTGTTGCACATTTATTATTTCCGTTTGTAAATTAATCGACAAAAAGGACATCACAAAACTGTGCTCAATTTATTTCTTTATTCTCTGCTATCCATCTTTAGAAGTTTCCACTTATTCAATAACCCCTCTCTTCTGCCTATAGCACTATCAATCCAACTCTACTGCCCCTATGTTAAGCTGATAGTATCGACCCTGCATTTCCATCAAATCATCATGATCGCCGCGTTCAATAATCTCTCCCTCCTCCAAGACCATAATCGCATTGGCATCCCTAACTGTCGACAGACGGTGGGCGATGACGAAGGTTGTTCTTCCCTCCATTAGAGCAGCCATTCCCTTCGAGATAAGCGACTCTGTTCTCGTATCGACCGAAGAAGTCGCTTCGTCCATGATGAGAATAATAGGGTCGGCGATTGCCGCTCGCGCGATAGAGAGCAGCTGCTGCTCGCCTTGCGACAGGTTTCCGCCGTCCGGCCCCAAGACAGTCTCGTAACCGTCTTTTAACTTTGAAATGAAGCTGTGCGCGTTGGCCGACATTGCCGCCTTTATGACTTCTTCGTCTGTAGCGTCTAGCCTGCCGTAGCGAATGTTTTCGGCTATCGTTCCCTCAAATAGATTGATGTCTTGAAGGACGAAGCCCATAATGCTGCGCAAATCCGTTTTGTCTATGCGCCTTAAGTCGATACCGTCGATGGTAATCTGCCCCGAATCGATTTCATAAAAACGATTTATTAGATTGGTAATCGTTGTCTTGCCCGCGCCGGTGGATCCGACGAAGGCAATCTT
>JGI24711J26586_10003411_pt1 | contig 10533 bp, 8 predicted proteins | sample BioPla3DNA1_FD_26586 | JGI IMG/M metagenome (IMG submission 26586)
TGATCGTAGAAGCGGAACAAGATCCGGCAAAAGCCAATCCTTTTGAATATGCTTTAAAAGCCAGAGACTTTATTAGAGAAAAGACCGGACTATAATTACAAAAATCAAAGGAGTAATTGATGAAACGTATTAGATTAACGATGGCTCAAGCCTTGGTTAAGTTTTTAGATAATCAATATATAGAATACGATGGTCAAGAAATTAAATTTGTTGAAGGAGTATTCGGTATTTTTGGTCATGGATGTGTAGTCGGTGTCGGCGAAGCATTAGAATATTTGGATCATGATCTAACTTTCCACCAAGGTAAAAATGAACAATCAATGGGACTTGCCGCTATGGCATACTCGAAACAACTAAATAGAACAAAAATTATTCCCTGTGTTTCTTCAATCGGACCCGGTGCCACTAATATGGTAACCGCAGCTGCTTGTGCAACTGCAAATAGGATTCCGTTACTTGTATTGCCGGGAGATACTTTTGCTACTCGCCAACCGGATCCTGTACTACAACAAGCTGAATTATTTAATAGTGTAAGCAATACTGTAAATGATTCTTTTCGAGCTGTCTGCCGCTACTTTGATCGGATCAACCGTCCGGAACAGTTAATGTCGGCAATGATTAATGCTATGAGAGTATTAACTGATCCTGCTGATACCGGGGCAGTCTGTATTGCTATGCCTCAAGATGTTGAAGGCGAAGCTTATGATTATCCGGAATATTTCTTTGCTAAGCGGGTATGGCATTTTGATCGCAGACCGATTACTGAAGGTCAAGTGAAAAGGGCTGTCCAACTAATCCAAGCAAGTAAAAAACCGATGATGATTTTAGGTGGCGGAGTCAGATACTCTAAAGCNGGTCAAGAATTTTTGAAATTAGCTGAAACTTATAATATTCCTTTTGGCGAAACACAAGCCGGAAAGGGTACGGTTGCTTGGGANCATNAAATGAATCTTGGCGGAATCGGGGTTACGGGTACACAGGCAGCCAATAGAATAGCTCAAAAAGCTGATTTAATCATCGGTGTCGGTACCAGATTTTCCGACTTTACCACAAGTTCAAAATGGCTTTTCCAAAATCCTGATGTAAAATTTATGAGCATCAATGTATGTGCATTCGATGCCTTCAAAATGGATGCAATCGGAATAATAGCTGATGCAAAAGACGCACTTGAAAAAATTAGTACGTCTCTTGGTGATTATAAAAGCTCATATAGCTTAGAAGAAATTGTTCAAGAAAAATCCGAATGGAATAAAATCGTCGATGATCTGTATTCACTACAATCAAATAACGGATTTATGCAAACGACAGCCGTTGGGATGATCAATCAAGTTGCTCAGGAAAATGAAGGAGTTGTAGTTTGTGCTGCGGGAAGTTTACCGGGAGATTTACAACGATTATGGCGTCCGACTCACGAGGATTCTTACCATGTAGAATACGGTTATTCTAATATGGGTTATGATCTGAACGGAGCTTTGGGTGTTAAATTGGCAAACCCTGACAGAGAAGTCTATGCGATGGTCGGTGATGGTGGATATATAATGCTAAATGCTGAACTTCACACGATGGTTCAAGAAAAGGCAAAGGTTAATATCATGCTGTTCGACAATTTTGGCTGGGGCTGTATTGAAGATCTACAAAATAATCATGGCGGTAATAGCTATGGTACAGTGTTTAATGCAAGAGATGAATTTGGAGAACTTAGGGGTTCTAAAATTCCGGTTGACTTTGCAATGAACGCAAGATCTTTCGGTTGCAAAGCTTATACTTGTACTTCTGAAGAAGAATTAAGAGATGCTTTAAAAGACTCAGAGCAATACACGGATGTTCCTGTGTTGTTTGATATTAAGGTAGTTCCCGGATCAATGTCCGATGGTTTCGAATCATGGTGGCGTGTTGGTGTTGCTGAAGTCAGTAATGAACCGAGAGTGAACGAAGCTTATGCAGACTTAGTTGAGAATATTGCAAAGACTAGAGATTACTAAAATATTAATTAGCAATTATTCTATAATAAAAACTCCGGCTATTAATAGCCGGAGTTTTTATTTGGAAAAAGATCATGGTAATTTATAGCCAATATTTTTCTACATGATTTCTGGTAACTTCTGCGGCCTTTTTAACATTTTCTTTTTGTGAAAGTTCATAATACTCGGGTCTAAATACCTCAAGTGTGCAGACTCCTCCGGAAAAACCGATTTTTTTCAAGGTATCAGCATATCGTTTATGATCCAAAATATCTCCTTCAGCATCCGGCCAAAGTCTCTTCTCATCAGTATTATATGCTGCTCCACAAGGCATATCTTCAGAACCATTCAGATGCCAGATAAATATTCTACTTGCATCAGCCTTTTCTAAAAAATCCCAGCATGAGGCCATAGCATGAAAATGATATTGGTCAAGAGTAATGCCCAGATCCGGATCATTTACTTCTTCAACAATGGCATATGCGTATTCAAAACGATTTATTGTCATCCCGGGTTCACCGCAAAATTCCAAGCTGAGTTTAATGCCATGTGGCTTAGTTTTCTCTAACATTTTTTTCAAAACTGTCACCGCATCCTCACGGATTTCTTTGACTGTGGCGTGTCTTGTAATGTTTTTTGATGGAACAACAACAATCATTTTACAACCGAGAATATTACAACGTCGGATAATTTCATCCAGTTTATCCATTACTTCCTGTTTTTCTTCTTCGGTTTCTTTCATATTAAAATATTCAAGAGCATTATAAGATAACATCTTGAGCTCATTGTTCTTAAACCATTCTCCCATTTCCTCAATTGTATATTTGCCTGCTTCTAAGTCCCGATCCAGACAACCGGATTGAATATCGATATAATCAAAACCGTATTTTTGACATAATTCCAAGTCTTTCATTACGGAATGATCTTTACAAAATCTGTTAGTGCCTTCATTAAAACCAATTTTCACGTTTTACCTCCCTATTTTTGAACGATAAAATAAAAAATGCATTAGTACAAATTCATTAATAACAGTAACGAAAAAGTACGAACGCAAACTTTTAAAAAATATGGAAATGTGTGCACTGTCTTTTAGTATAATCAAATCTAATAAAAATACAAGAGTATTTACTGTTATTTTTGATTTTATAAAATGTAAATACTTTGAACTTGCATTTAATAAGATTTTTCGCGAATATTATAATACAGTTTAAATGATCAAGAACATTGGAGTATAAAATGTCAGTAACGCAAGAAGATATTGCAAAAAAAGCCGGTGTCTCAAGAGGCACTGTATATCGTGCTCTAAATGCAAGAGGTCGCATTGACCCTGTGACTGCTCAGAGGATACGCAAGATAGCTGCTGAGATGGGTTATGTCAGAACTGGAACGAGCGGTATTTTTGCTAAAATNCGCAATCCTAAAAAAATTGGTGTGGTAATTCAATCTGTCGAAACAGTTTTTATGAAAGATATTTTGGAAATGATTCGNTTCAAGACCAAAGATTATATAATTTANGGTGTTGAAATTCTGATTAAACCAATAACGCAATTNGATGTAAATCAACAAATTCAAGCAATAAATGATTTGTTNNCNGAAGGAATAGACGGACTTGCTTTAACTCCGATTGAAGATGACCGTGTAGCAGATTTAATAGAAACAATATCTGAAAAAGTTCCTGTTGTAACTTTCAATACTGATTTAGTTGGCTGCGGAAGATTAGCTTATGTAGGACAAGATAATTATAAAAGCGGACGCACGGCTGCCGGACTAATGAATATGATCTTGCCTACGGATGGTCAAGTCCTTGTTGTGACAGGATATATAAATAACTCCTCGCATCAGAGTAGGATAGAAGGTTTTATTTCAGAGTTTTCTGTGCTTAATTCAGAATCGAAGATTTTGCCTATCGAACGTTGTAACGACAGTAATGAAGTTGCTTATCAAATTGTTCTAAATAGAATAAAAGAGTTTCCGAATATTAAAGGTATCTATTTTAGTGCTAGTGGCCAGAACGGGGCATGTAAAGCAATTGATAAATTGGGACTGAAAGAAGAAATTCGGTTTATCTGTCATGATAAAACCGAAGAAAATTTAGAAAATCTCAGTGCAGGATTGATCGACTTTATCTTAGATCAAGATGCAGAAGAACAAGCAATTCGACCTTTACAAATCTTACATGATATCCTGAGCAATGATGAAAAACCGAAAAAAGAATTCTTTTGGACACATACAGGAATATTCTGTTCCTATAATATTTAATAATTATTTATAATCACCTATTTTTTATTAACTGAATAAACTTGTGTATGATTAAATGTGATCATCATTTAGCTAATGTTGTTTTAGCATGAGTTTCTGTGATGTTTTTTTATAAATTTAAGCAACAAGAGTTTCTTTGCGTGCGTGAACGCAAAGAGTAAATCTATTTTTTGCACAAATAAGCACAAATATCTTTGTTAACTAAAATGAAATCATGGCAAAATGTTAATAGAAGCTTCTCGGACCATTCTAATTTTGTTATTATTATCCCATGGATGCGTGTGCACGAACGCAAACATAAATAATACTTTGAACTTTATTAATTAGGAAAAGTCACAAGTTAATCACGAAACAGTTTGAAGTGATAATTATAGGAGAGAAGTAACGTAAACGTTAGATGTACAAAGATTAAAAGGCAAATACACACACCGGCTAATATAAAACTGAAAAACATGAGGTAGAAAGAATGAAAAAATTAGTAACTATTTTATTAACAATGATCTTGGTTCTGGGTCTTGTTGCTTGCGGAGGTGACAAAACCGATGATGCAAAAGATGAAACAAAAGATGAAGCAAAAGAAGTTGAAGATGTTGCGGAAGGCGCTAAAACGAAGAACATAACATTAGTATTGAGTCAGCGTGATGAATGGCTGTCATTTCTAGATGCAGCAGCCGCAGATAGCGCAAAAGAGCTAGGTTATGGCCTAACCTCGCAAGATTCATTATCTGACTCTAATAAGCAAATTCAATTTGTCACTACAGCGGCAGCAGCCGGAGAAAAAGTCATTATTGTTAATTTAGTCGATCCGAATACCGCATCTGAAATTATCGAAGCTGCAGGTGATATGAAAGTTGTCTTTGTGAATAGACCACCTGAAGATATGAGCCTGCTTAACGAGAATGTTATCTATGTTGGATCTGATGAAATGACTTCGGGTAAATTCCAAGGAGAATGGCTTGCTGAACATTTCAAGGCTGAAGGTAAAACAGATATCAAATATATTCTGTTAAATGGAATTTTAGGGCAAGTTTCGACCACTAATCGTACAGCATCTGTATTAAAAGCCTTAGAAGATAATGGAATTAATGCTACAGAAGCATCGGCACCAATTGCTGCACTGTATGATCGTGCTGAAGCAATGACCTTGATCACACCTTTGTTAACTAGTGGTCTGGAATTTGATTGTATTATTTCTAACAATGATGCAATGGCATTAGGTGCGATTGAAGCTTTAATTAATGCAGATATGGATCCTAAAGAAATCCCTGTAGTAGGTATTGATGCAAGTCCTGATGGTCGACAAGCTATTAAAGACGGTACTATGGCAATGAGTGTTTTCCAAGATGCCAGAGGTCAAGGTGAAGGAGCCATTAAAGCTGCCATCAACCTCGTCGAAGGCAATCCAATTAATGAAGGAACTAAATACGAAGTTGCAGAGGATAATGCGAATGTTATCTGGATTCCTTTTGAGCCAGTAACAGGTGAAAATGTCGCAGAGTATGATGGCAAATAAGTAGTTTGTTAGATGTTAACAAATAAAAGCAGGGAAGATGCTGCAAAGTGCTTTCCTGCTTTTGGCATAAAGTGAAGGGAATATCCTATGAGCAATGAATATATTCTCGAAATGAAAAAAATAACTAAAACTTTTCCGGGTGTTAAAGCTCTGGATGAGGTTGATTTTAACCTTAAGCCTGGTACTGTTCATACCTTAATGGGTGAAAACGGTGCCGGTAAATCTACTCTGATGAAATGTCTTGTAGGTATATATGAGAAAGACAGCGGACAAATTCTTTTAGACGGAGAAGAAGTTAAATTCAATAATACTCTTGATGCGATGAATTCTGGAATTTCAATGATTTATCAGGAACTCTCACCTGTGCTTGATCGTACAGTTGCCGACAATGTTTGGCTGGGTAAATACCCGTTGAAAAATGGGATAATTGTTGATCATAAAAAGATGAGAAAAGAATGTATAGAGCTTTTTGAAAGACTGGATTTGGATTTAGATCCCGATGTAAAAATGCGCACTCTAACTGTTGCTAAAATGCAAATGGTAGAGATAGCCAAAGCATTGATGAATGATTCTAAAATTATTGTAATGGATGAGCCGACCTCTGCTCTGACTGAAAATGAAGTAGAACATTTGTTTAAAATGATTGCCAACTTAAAAAAAGACAACATTGCAATCATATATATTTCGCACAAAATGGATGAGATATTTCAAATTTCAGATGAGTTGACGGTTTTCCGTGATGGAACTTTTGTATCTACCGGTCCTGTTTCTGAATACACGACTGATTCTTTGATAACAGATATGGTTGGTCGAAAAGTTGAAACTATGTTTCCGAAGGTAGATTGTGAAATAGGTGAACCGATCTTTAAAGTGGAGAATTTATCATCCGGAAAACAAGTGAAAGATGTTTCTTTTGAATTGAGGAGAGGTGAAATTTTAGGTTTTGCCGGTTTGGTCGGCGCAGGAAGAACTGAAACTATGGAAAGTATTTTTGGTGTCAGGCGAAAAGATTCCGGCAAGATATATAAGAATGGAGACGAAATCACAATTAACAGTCCTGAACAAGCACTTGAACATGGACTTGCTTTTCTCACAGAGGATAGAAGAGGGCAAGGAATTGTGGGTATTCTAAGTGTTGCCGAAAATATTGTTTTGGCTAACTTGAAAGATTATGGTTTTCCTATAAAGCATAAAAATATTAAAAAAGACGCGGATGAATATAAAGATAAACTGAGAATAAAGACGCCAACCTTGAAAGAAAAGATTGTTAATCTTTCCGGTGGTAACCAGCAAAAAGCTCTGGTTGCCCGCTGTCTTCTTTCTGAGCCCGATATTATTATTGTTGATGAGCCTACCAAAGGTATTGACGTCGGTGCAAAAGCCGAGATTCACTCAATTTTGACTCAGCTTGCAGGAGAAGGGAAAGCTATTATTATGATCTCTTCGGAGCTGCCTGAAGTTATGGGAATGGCCGATCGCATTGTTGTAATGTACGAGGGTGATGTCACCGGTATCATTGAAAGAGATAGCTTCAATCAGGAATTGATTATGAAATATGCAACAAATACGTAAAAACAATGTTCTTGCGTTTTTTTATTTAATTAAACAGATAAAGGAATATATTATGAAATCGAAAAAGAGCACTATACAAGAAAAATTATCACAAAATTCAATATGGATGATTTTTGTCTTAATGGTAATACTCGTAACTATTCTGCGTCCGGTCTTCATGAGTCCGGCAAATATAACAGGTTTATTGGAAGGTGAATCTATCAAAGGAATACTGGCTGTAGGTATTATGTGGGCAATTTTGTCCAGAGGGATTGATTTGAGTCCAGGCGCAATTGTAGCGCTTACTTCAGTAATTACTGCATCTCTAGTTCAAAATGAAGGGGTAGCAAATCGATTACTGGGAGACTTTCCTCAATTACCAACAATGGTCGTGATCTTAATAGTTGTTTTGATCGGGGCGACAATAGGTGCAATAACCGGTGTGATCATCGCATATACCGGGATACCGCCTTTCATTGCAACTTTGGGTACACAACTTATCTGCCGTGCAGCTGCAAAAATGTATTCGAACCGTCCGGTATCTAATTTACCTGATAATTTTAGAATATTAACTAAGGGCAAAGTCTTCGGATTTATTCCGGCTATTGTCTTTATTTTCATCCTCATGTTCGCCATATCAGCGTTCTTACTTACACAGACGCGTTTTGGTAAGAATATTTATGCGATTGGCGGCAACCGTCAGGCAGCATTTGTAGCAGGTATTAATGTAAAGAAAAACTTAGTTTTTGTTTATATAGTAAGTGCTATATTTGCTGCGGTAGGCGGTATTCTGTTAGCAGCGCGTACAGGTTCTGCAGATCCCTCTACATCAGGATTAAATTATGAACTGGATGCAATTGCAGCTGCCACAATTGGCGGTACTTCTCATACCGGCGGTGTTTGTCGTATTTCCGGAGTATTAGCGGGTATATTAATTATGGGTGTAATTAATAACGGTTTAGTTTTGCTCAGTATTGATGATAACATGACCAATATTGTTAAAGGTTTGATTATTATCGTAGCTGTTGCATTTGATATGAGAAAGAACAAACCAGCTACTTAATTTTAGTATTATTTTAGAAAAGTTATTTTTAAAACTGTATCGATTAATTGTTTCATTCAGGCGACCGTCTGAATGAAACACCAAATAAAATAAACTATTATGATTCGGTCAATTCTCACGAATCAACATTTAGTTTTTGTTCAAATTAATTCTTAATTTTAGTTTGGATAATTACTATAATCCGGATTTTTTCATCTTTTACTCTAAATATCCTATTCGTCACAAATTTATTTTTATTTCTTTAAAAATGGTATAAACAAAATCATAAATAATGATATACTATGATTATTTTGAAAGTTAAGATATTTATTTTGTATATTATAAGTGATAGAAACAACACTTTGTTTGTATATATAGTATAATATGGAAACAATATTTATGAATCACATATAAATGGGAATTTATATGGTGTTAGGGGGTCAATTATGAAACAATTAAAAATAGGTATCATTGGTGTAGGTAGATTAGGTCATTACCATGCTGCAAATTTAGCTTTTAAAGTTCCTGAAGCCGATTTAGTGGCAATTTGTGATGCGAATCAAGAAGCGGCCAATAAGATTGCCCAAGAGTTGGATGTAGCAAAAGTATATTCCGACCCTGAGGAAATGTGTGCCGATCCTGAGATTGAAGCAGTTGCGATAGTGACAAACACAGCCTCCCATGTTGAGATGATCCGAATTGCGATGGAAGCCGGAAAACATGTTTTCTGTGAAAAACCTCTAGCGGAAACTGTAGAAAAATGCCAAGAAGCTGAAGGGATTATTGCAGCTCATCCTAATCTGACATTTATGTTAGGATTTATGCGTCGTTTTGATAATTCTTATCAAATCGCTAAACGCAAAGTTGATGCCGGTGAGATAGGTAATATAGTGATGATGCGTTGCTATTCAATGGATCCGCGAGCAACTATTGAAGGAACGATAGAGTATGGACCTCGTTCCGGTGGAAACTTTATTGATATGAATATTCATGATTATGACTTGATTCGTTGGTTCGTAGGTTCTGAACCGAAAAAAATTTGGTCAATCGGTGGATGCTATGAATTTAAAGAATTTGCCGAATGGGATGACGGAGACAATGTTGCTAGTATGATTCAATGTGAGAATGATGTTATGGCTTTTGTGATGGCTGGAAGAGCTGCAGCTCACGGGTCTCATGTTGAAACTGAAATTATTGGCACCAAAGGAATGCTAAGAGTAGCGCCAGTGCCGGCAGATTCAATGGTACAAATCTACGACGAACATGGAGTACGCCAGGAATGCTATCAAGACTTTTTACCGAGATGGCGTGATGCATACATAAATATGATGAGTGTTTTTTGCAGACATGTTCTTGATGGAACAAAAGCATCACCTACAGCTTTGGATGGCACAATGACTACGAGGATTGCATTTGCTGCAACCGAATCATTTCAAAAAAATGAATTATTGAACTTAGATTAAAGCAGTTTACATTGTGCATAATCTCTAATATCACAGACAATATAATGATCCGAAAGCAAAGTGATTATATGTAGTTGATCATCATTCAAGTATTTAAAAAACATTTTAACGATGCCGGAAGGATCATCCCCAATGAGCAGATTAAAGATCGGAGTTATAGGTTGTGGTGCAATTGGAAAAGATCATATCAGGCGCTTGCATGATTTGGTTCCTGAAGCAGATGTTGTAGCGGTAAGTGATTATTTCCTTGAAAGTGCTGAAAAGATTGGTGCGCAATACGCTGCCCAAGTTTTTGAAACTGGTGAAGAGCTGATTGCCTCTGAAAATGTACAAGCTGTTGTTGTTACCTCTTCTGACAGTTCACATGCAGGATATGTCAAAGAATGTCTAAAGTATAATAAATATGTTTTTTGTGAAAAGCCTTTGGCAGAAACTGCAGCAGAGTGTGAAGAAATTATCATGTTGGAAAAGGCCGAGGACAAGCGCTTGGTGCAAGTTGGATTTATGCGACGTTATGATCCGGGTTATATTAAGATGAAAAAAATTATTGATTCCGGTGAATTAGGAAAACCACTTATGATCCATGCTGCACACAGAAATTTCAGTCAGCCTCCCGGCTTTGTAACTGCAATGGGGGTAAGTATAGAGCTAGAATAAAAAACGGAGAAGCTAAACTAACAGAAATTCTATAAGATTAAGTTATTAGACTAGAGGAGTTTAGCAATGGCAAAATTTGATAAAGAG
>JGI24711J26586_10003413_pt1 | contig 10529 bp, 7 predicted proteins | sample BioPla3DNA1_FD_26586 | JGI IMG/M metagenome (IMG submission 26586)
GCTAAAAAAACTGATTATATGAAGGTGGCTAATGAAAGTATTTCGCAATCGCTTAGCCGTTCTATAAACACATCATTAACCACACTTGTTACCATATTGGCCTTATATATTTTGGGTGTAGAGCAAATCAGAGAATTTGCACTGCCGTTAATAATAGGTATTATAGCCGGGACATATTCTTCCATATTTATAGCCAGCCCACTATGGACCATGGTTAAACAAAGACAAAAGGGTGGAAAAATTATCGCACGGAAAGCTTGATGTTTTGATTGTGAGATGACAAGAATGTGAGACTTTCATAGTAATTGTTTTTGGATTATAGGGGCGAGCTGTGCTCGCCTCGGAACTTTTATTATAGTAGGTGAAGTAAATAATGTTACAAAAAAGGTATTGGACATATAATAAATTAGACAATACAAAAATCGAAGAATTGGTGAATAGTTTAAATATCACAAGACCGGTTGCAAAAGTTTTACTGAACAGAAATATAGAAGGTTATGATAATGCCAAAAAATTCTTATATCCTACCATAGAACAACTGTACGATCCATTTCTTCTTAAAGATATGGATAAAGTTATTAATAGGGTCAAAAGAGCCATAAAAAATGAGGAAAAAATATGTATATATGGGGATTACGACGTAGACGGAGTTGCGAGTATATCCATTATGCTTAAGTATTTTAGCTCCATAAATTATCCTGTTAACTTTTATATACCTGACAGAGTGGAAGAGGGATATGGACTAAATAAGGAAGCTATTGAAGAAATAATTAGTGATGGTACCGAACTTATTATTACGGTAGACTGCGGCATTTCATCCACAGATGAAGTAGACTTTGCTAATAATTTGGGTATCGATGTCATTATAACCGACCATCATGAATGCCAAGAAAATTTACCTGATGCCTATGCAATTATTAACCCTATGCAAAAAGACTGCACTTATCCCTTCGATAAGCTTTGTGGTTGCGGTTTAGCCTTGAAGTTGATACAAGCCCTAACCCCCGGAGAAGTTTTTAAGGAATCTATATATGAATATCTGGATATTACTGCTATAGCTACGGTGGCTGACGTAGTTCCTCTGATAGATGAAAATAGAGTAATAGTAAAAAACGGGTTAGATTACATGACTAAAAGTAGAAATTTAGGAATACAGGCCCTGCTGGATGTTAGCGGACTTTTGGGTAAAAAATTGAATACAGGACATATAGCTTTTGGTGTTGCACCGAGGATTAATGCGGCAGGCAGGGTCGGTGTTGCCCGGGTCGGTGTTGAACTGCTTACAACTGCCGATATTGATAAGGCCACCAAGTTGTCCATGCTATTGAATGAGGAGAACAAACATCGGCAACAAATTGAAAAAGACATTTTAGGTGAAGCGATAGATATTATCAAAAGCAATCCTAAATACATAGATGATAAGGTTTTGGTTGTTTATAATGAAAATTGGCATACAGGAGTAATCGGAATCGTTGCTTCACGTATAGTTGAAAAATACTATAAGCCGACGATTATTTTAGGGATAGAAGATAATATAGCAAAGGGTTCTGCCAGAAGCATCTCGGAATTTAACTTATTTGAATCCATGAACAAATGCAGAGATCTGTTCATAAAATTTGGAGGACACCATCAGGCTGCAGGTTTATCTATCAATGTAGATAACTTGGAAGCCTTTCGTCAGCGGATTAACATAATTGCCGATGAGATATTGACAGAAGAGGATTTGACCCGAAAGATTATGTACGATGATATATTGCAACTTGAGGATGTTAACGAAGGGCTTGTAGATGAACTTGAACAGCTGGAGCCCTTTGGAATAGCTAATCCCTCACCTAAATTCGTTGTTAAGTCCTTATTCCCCATGAATATGAGAGAAGTAGGCAAGGAAGGGGGACATTTAAAATTCGGGCTACAATCAGGTAGCAACTATGTTGATTGCATAGGTTTTGGATTGGGAGACTTTATAAGGTTGGTGGACAATAACGATAAAGTTGATCTTATCTTTACCCCGGAATACAATATATATAATGGAAATCGTGATATACAGCTCAATATAAAGGATGTTAAAATCAGTGAAAGCACAAACTATAGGAGTCATCCGATATTAAAGGACTACTACAAAAATCTTTCCCTAAATACAGATTGGCATGAAAACAGTAATGTTTCTGTAGGCGGCCTGTTGAAAACACTTGGAGGTTGCAAAGACGAATTGGTGGAAAGTAAGATTGAAACAGTGTGCAGGAGCAATTCCCTTCTTATACTTGTAAATACATTAGAACAGGCGTATAATCTATTATCTTCCCTGGAATATAGAGAAGGTTCCGGGAAGGTAAAAATATCAATCAGCTATAATAAACCTGAAAATAATGCTGAAAGATGCGAAGTTGACGTAGTTATTAACCCGGATATTGATAAAATAGACTATAAAAGATATAATGATGTTATTCTCTATGATATGTTTTATTTTGTTGAACAGTTAAAGCTTTTTGCACATAAAAATGGTATAGAAAATACTATCTCTTTATATAACAGTGGTGATGAAAAATGCAACACCCTTGTCCTGGAGAGTATAATACCTACCAGAAATCAATTAATAGCTATATATAAATATTTTAAAGGTATGGACTCCGGCGAAATTACATTTACATTTGATGAGCTGTATACAGACATAAAACAAAAATATAACCTGGAGACAAATGAGAGAATGTTCAGTAATTCCTTAGCCATATTTTCTGAAGGAAACCTATTGACTTACAGGCTTAAAAATAATATATATAATGTATGTATGACAGAACCTGCCTGTAAAATTGATTTAAACACATTAAAATTTACCCGGTATCTTGAAAGAAAGAAACAGCGGCACAATGAATTCAAAAATATTTGGTTACAATTTGTGACAGGAGGAAAATTTAATGGATCTGAAAAGCAAGATAAGGGAAATTGAAGACTTCCCTAAAAAAGGTGTAAGCTTTAAAGATATTACAACTCTTCTAAAAGACGGTGAAATTTTTAAATATTTAATAGAAAAGTTATCCGATCAGTTGAGAAATTTGGATATAGATATAATAGTAGCACCGGAAGCCAGGGGATTTTTGATAGGTGCACCCATTGCATATGATTTAGGTATTGGATTTGTACCAATAAGAAAACCCGGCAAATTACCGGCCGAAACTATTAGTTGTGAATATGAACTTGAATACGGTACAGATTTGTTGGAAATACATAGGGATGCAATTAAACCCGGTCAAAGAGTTGCAATATTGGATGACTTATTGGCTACAGGTGGGACAGTTTTGGCTTCTGCACAATTGGTTGAGAGACTTGGGGGAGAAGTTGTGACAATTAATTTTATAATAGAACTTGATTATCTTGATGGAAGAAACGTTTTAAAGGATTATGAAATAAATACACTTATTCGATACTAAGAATAAGAGTATGTCGAGTACGGTTAGAAATGTTATATTGGTCAACAGGAGCTACTAAAGAGGGTGGTTTTATATTATGCTAGAAAATTTAATAAGAAAGGTTGAAGAGTTTACCCCATATTGTGATGTAGGTCTTATTATCAAAGCCTATAGTTTTGCAGAAAACGCACACCAAGATCAATATAGGAAATCCGGGGAAAATTATTTTGTCCATCCTGTGGAGGTAGCCAGAATTTTAATAGAGTTGAGAATGGATAGTAGCACTATAGCTGCCGGATTGCTTCATGATGTAATAGAAGATACAAATTATGGATATGATAAAATCAAATCAGAATTCGGTGAAGAAGTGGCCGACTTAGTAGAAGGAGTAACCAAGATAACACGTTTGAGCTTTAGCTCCAAGGAAGAAAGACAGGCTGAGAATCTTAGAAAAATGATATTAGCCATGGCGAAGGATATAAGGGTTATCTTAATCAAATTAGCCGATCGCCTCCATAATATGAGGACCCTTAAGTATCATAACGGCGAAAAGCAAAAAGAAAAAGCCATGGAAACCTTGGAGATTTATGCTCCGATAGCTGATAGATTGGGTATTTTCAGAATTAAATGGGAACTTGAAGATTTGTGTCTGAGATATATCGATCCCGAGGGATATTATGATTTGGTAAACAAGGTTGCGAAAAAGAGACAAGATAGAGAAGAATTCATAAACAACGTAATAAATAGCTTAAAAGAAAAATTAAGCGAATTTAATATTGAAAACGAGATAACAGGCAGGCCAAAACATTTTTACAGTATATACAAGAAAATGAAAAGTCAGAATAAGTCCTTTGAGGAAATATTCGACTTTATGGCTGTCAGGGTTTTAGTAAAGGGTGTAAAAGATTGTTATGGCGCCTTAGGTGTGGTGCATACCATATGGAAACCCATACCCGGGCGCTTTAAGGATTATGTGGCTATGCCTAAACCCAACATGTATCAATCCCTTCACACTACGGTAATCGGGCCGGAGGGTGATCTTTTTGAAATTCAAATTAGAACGTGGGAAATGCATAAAATTGCGGAATATGGCATCGCTGCACATTGGAAATACAAAGAAGGCAAGGCCCAAAGTGTAGACCAACAAACCGATAAAAAATTGGCTTGGCTCAGACAAATGATAGAGTGGGAGAAAGAAGTAAAAGATCCAAAAGAATTTATGGAATCTTTAAAAATAGATTTATTTACAAATGAGGTATTTGTGTTTACTCCCAAAGGGGAAGTTATAAACTTGCCTGCGGGGTCTACACCGATTGATTTTGCTTATAAAATTCATTCCGGTGTCGGAAATACATGTGTAGGTGCAAAGATAAATGGACGTATAGTGCCATTGGATTATAAATTAAAAAACAGTGATATAGTACAGATTTTAACCTCGTCCGGTAGTTCGGGCCCGAGTAGGGATTGGCTGAATATCGTCAAAAGTTCCCAAGCCAGAACAAAAATCAGGCAATGGTTCAAAAGGGAACGAAGAGAGGAAAACATCAGCAAAGGGCGGGAAATAATAGACAAAGAAATAAAAAGGTTGGCCCTCAGTATTTCACAGTCATCACTTCAGAAACTATTAAATAATATAGCTAAGAAACTGGGTTTTTCCAGTGTAATAGATTTATATGCTGCAATTGGCTATGGAGGGATAGCATTAACCCAAATAATGCCAAAAATTAAAGAGGTTGCTCGTAAGGAAACGGCTCAGGACGACACAGAAAAACCAAAGGGGCAAATATCGAGGGAGGTCGATAAAAAGAGGAAGGCTGATCCCGGCCAAGGCGTCAGGGTCAAGGGAATAGACAACATAATGGTCCGATTTGCTAAATGTTGCAATCCTGTTCCCGGTGATGATATTATGGGATATATAACCAGGGGACGGGGAGTATCGATCCATCGCAGAGACTGTTTAAACCTGGCAAACACCGCGGACGCTAAGGAGCGATGGGTGGAAGTGGAATGGGACGTAGAAAGACCTACAGATTTTCAGGTAGGGGTGCAGATCAAAGCTGAGGACCGCAAGGGTCTTTTGTCCGACGTAACAACAGTGTTGTCTGAAATGAAAATATCTATTAATACCTTAAATGCACGGACAACGAAAGATCAGACTGCCATACTTAACCTGATTTTGGAAGTTAACGATATAGAACACCTGGAAAAACTAATGAAGAAACTGAAGAATCTAAAAAGCGTCATAGATATATCCAGAGTAACGGCTTAACGGGGGTTGATAATATGAGGGCTGTGGTTCAAAGGATATCCCAAGGCAAGGTGGTTGTCAATGAACAGGTTTCAGGTGCAATCAATAAAGGGTTATTGGTTTTTCTAGGTGTAACAGGAGAAGATACAGCTAAAGATGCTAAATATATGGCAGAAAAAATCGTGAATTTGAGAATTTTTGAGGATGAAAATGAAAAAATGAATTTGTCCGTTATTGATACGGAGGGGGAAATACTCGCTGTTTCTCAGTTTACCCTCTTCGGAGATTGTAGAAGGGGAAGACGTCCCAGTTTTACAGAGGCTGCACCGCCCGAAATGGCTGATGAGCTTTACGAAATTTTCATAGATGAATGTAGAAAGCTGGGAGTAAACGTTGAAACAGGGGTGTTTCAGACTCATATGATGGTACATTCAATCAACGACGGACCGGTGACTATTCTTATAGATAGTAAAAAAATATTTTAATTTTGATGGAGGGGTTTTAATGTTTTTGGAAAGAATTCCAGCTGGTATATATGCCGTTAATTGTTATGTATTGGGGGACAAAGCAACAAAAAAGGCTGCCGTAATCGATCCCGGCGGTGACGTGGATAGGATCATGGGATTATTGAAAGATAATGACTTGGAATTGGAGTATATCCTATTAACTCATGCTCATGTGGATCATATAGGGGGATTACAGGAACTTAAAAACAGAACCGGTGTTCCTGTATATATGCACGAAGCTGACTTATATATGTTAATGGACGGCAGGGCTAACCAATCTGTTGCTTTAGGCGGACCTGTGGTTGAAACTGAAACCGATAAGCTTATAAAATTTGTGGATGACGGAGATATATTGGAGCTGGGGGAATTAAGATTGTCTATTATTCATACACCCGGACATACCGAAGGCGGAATATGTATTCAGGTGGGGGATTTTATTTTTACAGGGGACACATTATTTTCTAACTCTATAGGCAGGAGTGACTTGGAAGGTGGAAATGAGGAAAAACTGATGGATTCGATCAAGAATAAATTGTTTGTACTAGATGGAGATTTGAAAGCTTTGCCCGGTCACGGACCGGCTACAACCATCGGTGTCGAAAGAGATACAAACCCTTATGTATAGTGTGATTGGAAATTGTATTTATTAATTCTGAATATATATAATATTCAAATTAAACCTCTTGCACCTTATGTTTCAGGGGTGTGGAGGTTTTTATTTATATAGGAGCATCAATATCCGTATGGAATGGAGGAAACAATTTTGATGATACAAAGGCCAAAGGGTACAGAAGATATACTACCTGAAGATATATATAAATGGCATTATGTTGAGGACACAGTAAAGAAGGTAGCTAAAAATTTTGGATATAAGGAAATAAGGACCCCTATTTTCGAGCACACAGAGCTTTTTGAACGCGGGGTGGGTGATGCCACGGATGTTGTAGAAAAGGAGATGTATACATTTATTGATCGAGGTGACAGGAGCGTCACATTGAAACCTGAGGGAACAGCACCGGTAGCGAGGGCGCTTATAGAACATAGGCTCTATGCGGATACACAGCCTGTAAAGATGTTCTATATTACACCGGTTTTCAGATATGAAAGGCCCCAGGCAAGGAGATACAGACAACACCATCAATTTGGCATTGAGGTTTTCGGTTCCCCCAATCCCTCTGCAGATGCTGAGGTTATCAATTTGGCCATGACAGTTTATAAAACCTTTGGAGTTAAAAACCTGGAGCTTAGGATAAACAGTGTTGGTTGTCCCGAATGCAGGGCTGAATATCATAAAATACTCAAACAATACCTGGGAGAAAGATTGGACAAATTGTGTACAACCTGTCGGGGAAGGTTTGAACGCAACCCCATGAGGATTATTGATTGTAAATCAAATTCCTGCCAGGCCGAACTGAGGGAAGTGCCTCTTATTCTGGATCACATTTGTGATGAATGCAGGGATCACTTTGAAACCTTAAAAAAATATCTGGAGATATCAGAATTGGAATACATGGTGGATCCCAGAATTGTCCGAGGATTAGACTATTATACTAAAACTGCATTTGAGATTATTACGGATGAGGTTGGCAAAAAAGGAACCGTGTGCGGCGGCGGGAGATATGATAGACTTGTAGAAGACTGCGGGGGGCCTAGCACACCCGGGGTGGGTTTTGGAATGGGTTTGGAAAGGACCATATTAACACTGGAAAACCAGGGCATAGAGATTCCAAAACCGGCAGGACTGGATGTGTTCATAGTAACGATTGGTGATGCCGCGTCTTATGAAGGTTTTAAACTTTTAAGCCAATTGAGGGAAGCGGGTCTGGTTGCGGATATGGATCATTTAAACCGCAGTGTAAAAGCGCAATTTAAGTATGCTAACAGATTGATGGCTGATTATACAATTGTAATAGGTGAAGAGGAATTATCTAAGGGAGCTGTAAAGTTAAGGAATATGGGTGATGGTGAAGAGATAGAAGTTGCACTGAACAACATAATTTCCACATTACAACAAAACATTGTATGCAATAGGGGGTAATTTTGTGAAGTTGAAAAGGACACATATGTGCGGAACTTTAAATAAAAAAAATATCGGTGATGAAGTAATATTATCGGGTTGGGTACAAAGGAGAAGAGATCTGGGCGGTCTGATATTTGTGGATCTGAGGGACATAACAGGTATTATGCAAATTATGTTTGATAGTGATGTATCCCAAGCCGCCTTTGAGAATGCCGAGCAATTAGGATCTGAATATGTAATAACCGTAAAAGGGAAGGTTTATAAAAGGGAATCTATAAACCCGAACATGCCAACCGGCGAAATAGAAGTGTTTGCAGAAGAAATGGAAATTTTAAGTCAATCTGAAACACCACCTATTTATATTAAAGATGACGACGATGTTTCGGAAAATTTGAGACTTAAATATAGATATCTGGATTTAAGAAAACCTGCAATGCAGAGCAACCTGATATTGAGGCACAAAACAGCCCAGGTCGTAAGAAATTTTTTAAGCAACGAAGGGTTTTTGGAAGTGGAAACGCCCATGCTGACAAAAACAACCCCCGAGGGTGCAAGGGATTATTTAGTTCCTAGCAGAATAAACCCGGGTAAATTTTTTGCTCTGCCCCAATCTCCACAATTGTTTAAACAACTTTTAATGGTGTCAGGCATGGAAAAGTACTTTCAAATAGTGAAATGTTTCAGGGATGAGGACTTGAGGGCAGACAGGCAGCCGGAATTTACCCAAATTGACTTAGAAATGTCCTTTATTGATATAGATGATATAATAGGAGTTAATGAAAGACTATTACAGAAAATATTCAGAGAGGTACTGAACCTGGACATACCTCTGCCTATAGACAGAATAACCTATAAAGAAGCGATGGAGCGCTTCGGATCTGATAAACCTGATATCAGGTTCGGTTTTGAATTAGTAGACTTGAGTGAAACGGTAAAAAATTGTGGATTTAAAATATTTACGTCTGCCATAAAAAATGGAGGGGTTGTCAAGGCGATTAACGTTAAAGGACACGGGGATAAATTCAGCAGGAAAGACATTACAAAGTTAGAAGACTATATAAAGGATTATGGTGCCAAGGGACTTGCCTGGATTAAGGTGACAGATGACGGTATTTCATCCCCCATTGCTAAATTTTTTACAGATGAAGAAATGAAACCTATATTGGAGGCCATGGATGCCATAAGCGGAGACCTGATGTTATTTGTTGCTGATAAGGCACGGGTAGTATATGATTCATTGGGACATTTGAGAACAGAAATTGCAAAAAAGCTGGACTTACTTGATAAGGATGAATTCAAATTGGTTTGGGTTACGGACTTTCCGCTATTTGAATATGATGAGGAAGAAAACCGTTATGTAGCCAAGCATCATCCTTTTACTTCACCTATGGACGAGGATATCGAAATTATGGAATCAAATCCGGAAAAGGTCAGAGCCAAGGCCTATGATATTGTGCTGAACGGTCACGAAATCGGGGGAGGAAGCATAAGAATTCATACACCCGAACTTCAGCAAAAGATGTTTAAGGCACTGGGTTTTAGTGAGGAAGAAGCGCAGGAAAAATTCGGGTTCCTATTGGATGCATTTAAATACGGGACGCCCCCTCATGGTGGAATTGCTTACGGATTGGACAGGCTGGTGATGATCCTGGCCGGGGAAGATAATATCAGACAAGTAATAGCCTTTCCTAAAACCCAAAATACTACCTGCCCAATGACAAACGCCCCGACCCCCGCGGATGAGGAACAGTTAAAAGAATTAAATATAAAGGTGCAAATTAAAGAATAAATTATTTAATTCCGACATAGTTGACATAGTGGAAAAATTGATTATAATTTGAATTGGTCCCGGCTGAAGGGACGACGGCAGACTGTGTGAAAAATGTCATCCTGAGCGAAGCGAAGGATCTCAAATGGCCTAAAAACGAGATTCTTCGTTACACTCAGAATGACAAAAAGTACTTTTCTTACTTATTGTCATCCTGAGACGTACAGAATAAATCCGACCCGCGAAGGATCCCCAAAAGCGAGATTCTTCGTAAGCACCATATATACTGCCTGTCTCAGAATGATAAGAAACTGAAACCCGGAATGACAATTTTTACACAGTCTGACAGGGCTGATGTATCTTCTCATATGGCAAGGGCGGATAATTCATCTGCCCGGGGAAGGTAAATTCAAAGGAGACAAAAGATGATGCTGCATCCTTTTTCAAGGACAGAATTACTGATTGGGACCGAAGGGCTCAAAAAATTAAAAAATAGTACAGTAGCAATATTCGGAATAGGAGGAGTAGGCTCCTTTACGGCGGAAGCATTGGCAAGGAGCGGTGTATACAGGATTGTGTTAAT
>JGI24711J26586_10003414_pt1 | contig 10525 bp, 10 predicted proteins | sample BioPla3DNA1_FD_26586 | JGI IMG/M metagenome (IMG submission 26586)
AATATTCTAGAGAGGTAACAATTGATTATAAGGGTGAGAAGTACTCCGTTCGCGATAATGGAGCTATCTTTAAACACGCACGTAATAATGAAAGAAAAAGATTGCTTTTAAATATATTAGGAGGAAATTAAAAATGTATAATTTACATTTAAATAAAATTATTAATAATTGGCTTAAAATGATTTTGATTGGATTATCACTATTTTTATTAATAAATGTATGGTCAAAATTCTTGTCGAAATACCAAACGCTTATATTGGGATGGATCGGATGTGTCATTGGGATTTTAACACTAATCTCATTAATGATATTTTGGGTTATTAAATTAAATAGAGAATTAATGGTCGCTGGTGGTTATTTCACCTTGAAAGATTCATTCATTAACCGTAGATTAGATATATTTAGAGATTCATTACTAATAATTAATTGGATTATTTTATTGCCATTCCTCATTTTACAAACAGCAAATATTGATGTTGATATTGTGGTTGTTGTGCTTTCTTATGTTGGAGCATTATTATCGGTTACTTGGATTATTTTGTCAATTATTAACGTTCTAAAGAAGACTTCTTCAGATAACTTTTATTCATAATAATGAAGTTCTTGATGCATAATACGATGTATGGTATAACGTGATAGAATTTAATCATCATTTTACTCTTTAAGTACTAATAGTTATAGATTAAAATTACTATTAATTTAAGAGCAAGAAAAACTCTGTATCTCCAACTAAGGAAAATTAACTTTACACTTATAATTGGAAAAGGGAATTAAGTTATGATCCGGATGGAAGACCTATTTTGGAAACAATAAGGAGATGAATTATTATGAAGTGTTTATTAAATCGTAAGAATATAGATTATTTAACTGAAAAGAAATTAATTAGTGCAGCAAATAAAGGTGATATTGAAGCCAAGTATAATTTAGCAGTATTCTATTGGTCTTCGATGTATTTTTCCGTATTTGATGAAGAATCGAATCAAAGGAGGCTAATCCTACTAGAGGATATAGCTCCACAATATCCATTAGCCCAATTTGAATTAGGGATGACTTTTAGCATCTTTGGAGCAAGCAGAGGATATTTTGATCATGACGGAGATAAAGTTTTCTATTGGTTAAGTAAGGCGGCAGATAATAAAGTGCCTGAGGCTATATACCATCTTGCTAAACTTTGTTATATCGATGGAGATGGAGTCAAGAAGGACTTTATTAAAGCGCTTGATTTATTAGAAAAAGCTAATAGAATGGGTGTTGAAAAAGCTAAAGCTCAAATCAAAAATGTTTTTGATTACTATGAAAGAAGAGCGCAAGAAGGATATCCAAGAGAGCTTTGTGATTTAGCATATATTTATTGGAAGGGAATTGCAACGAATGTTGATTATTCGAGAGCCGATTTTTACTACAAAAAATTACTCACAACTGATAATGAATATCTTCACCAAGACGCTGGAAGATTCTATTTGGATGATAAAAACCCGCAAAAGGATTACCGTTTGGGGATTGAAATTTTAGAGAAAATTGCTAACGATAATATAAATTACATATATGGAGAACTTGTTAAATTGTATTATGAGGGTGAAAAAACAAAATTTGATTCAGATAAAGTAAAGTTATGGTTACAAAAAATCGATTCATCATCTCCAATAAGTGAAACGGAGTATCTTGACTCTTTATCAAATAGAAAAATTATCGCTGATTCAGGGGTCGAAAAAGGGGACAAGGTTTGTATAAGGATTAAAGGTTTTCAAGAAACAATAGGTTTTTATGTTGGAGTTCAGGGGGTCAATTTATTTTTAGAAGTATTTCTTCCTTTTGATTCATTGACTCATAGTGCTAAAGCAAGTATAAAAGATATAGATTTATTTAAAGTAATAGAGAAAAATAGTAATTAATTATAAATTGTCTATTTTTTGATATCTAGAGTCTTATCATTCTATGATATAACATCATATTAATTTAAGGTGAGTTATCAGATGATATAGTTTCCTTCAAAAAGAAAAGTGAGAATAGTATAAAAAACGATAAAAGAAGGGAGTGATTATTGTTGAACGAATATAGTAAAATAGAAAAAAGATTGAAGAAGTTAAGAAAAAACAAGATTTGGAGTAGATTGTGGCAGTGGCAATACCAAGACACCATTAAACTCTTTTTTGAAAAGCCTGTTCAGTTTTATATGGTGGAACAAAATGAATTTCGTAAAACACTTAAAGTACTAAAAGAGATGACTAAAGAAGTGGTTAAAATAGAAGATTATGCATTTATTATATTGAATTTCAACTTAGAAAAAGTACTTAAACCCGAGTTATTATTTGATTTAAGTTTTACATCGGTTTATGTAATTAATAAAGATTCTTCATATACGAGAGTTTTTACTTTTACAGAGTATTTGGATGAGTCTCTTGGAAATATTAGAGTTATCGAATATACGAAAAAAGGTGACCGGTATTATCGCGATATTGCCGAGAAAAATATACCATCCAATGATAGATTAGTAGAGATAATTAAAGGCATTATTACAAATAATTCTTACAAAAAATACCAATAGGTAAAGGAAACTTTTAATTATACTAGATGACAACATTTCCGTTGCAGTGTGTACGTCAAAATCATTTAGTGTACACATTTAATCTTGAACTCGCTTTCATTTATGAAGTGAAGATAATAGAATGTATTGTTGATGATTTTGATAAAATGATCAATAATCACTCTTAAATATCGCATGTTGCGCAAATCTTTATAGACGTTACTCAAAAAAACAAGCGTTACGCAAGTGTATCAAAATAGGTAAACATATCCATCTGCCTAGTGAAGCTTTGATACAATTATCAAGGCTTTTTTTGTGCTTAAAACGCTAAAAATAGGCCACTTAATACTGATTTCTATGATTTTCGGTGATAGGTAATAGTTTTCAGGGCAAAAAATAGGGGGAAATATATACTATTGAAAACCTACTAGTTGAACGATTAGGGGGTGGGGTTGCACGGTTGAATGATTACAAGGAGAGGGGTTGCATTTAGAGTTTAAGTCCCATCGGTTGTACCACATAACACTAAATGGTTTGATACAAAAGCGATTTATTAATCGCCCTATGTATCAGGCCTTTTTTTCGTGCATAAAGGGAAGTTTCTCCTATATTCAGAAATCAGTTGAATTATTAAAATCGTTATTAAAACCATAAATCAGTTGATATTGTATACATAATATATTTAGTAACACGATTACAGCCTTAAATACACGATTACATTTTAATTTTAAGTAGGGGTTAAAACCGGTCATGGCGGATAATAGCGATATTAGCTAACACTAAATCTAAAATTATAGATTTTTAGAAGTTTGGAAAGTTATAACTTTCATTATGCTATTCATTTTCCTAGTTATACATTAATAAATTGATTGTATTTCCGATGGTTTTTATAGTTTTTGTGAATGGTGTAAAAATAAGAGTTTTAAAATGGTATAATAAACTAAATTAACTCATAGTTTCTATAAAAAGATGTTATCAATTAAGATGATTTTCCGGCAAATTGATACTAAGTCAATAAAACGGACATATTAATTAAGAGTATGTTCAATTTTGTTAGTTAATTCGCATTCCTCGAGTTTTCGTATTGCTTTTCATACTGGTTAGGAGAAATATATCNTAAGGTGCCATGTATCCTTAGAGTATTGTAAAATGTTTCAATATATTCAAACACTAGCTGTTGAGCATGCTCTAAATCTTTTATCTTAAATCTCTTTAACCATTCACGTTTGATAATGGCGTGAAAGGATTCTATACATGCATTATCCCACGGATCTGCTTTCTTTGAATAACTTGGGCTCATATTAGAATCCATTAAACTCAAATACTCTTTTGAAACATATTGTATCCCACGATCACTATGAATAATCAGTGGTTTATCCAAATTTCGTCTTTCTTTTGCACGTTTAATACATCTAACAACTGAATCTACAGATAAGCTATCTGATAGATCCCAAGCGATGATTTTACGACTGAATAAATCCATCACACTTGTTAGGTATACAAACCCTGTATAAGTCCAAATATATGTAATGTCTGTGACCCACAGACTATTTGGTTTATCAGTGTCAAATTCTCGTTTGACTAAGTTTTCTAGATTAGTGCTGAAATCACTATCAACAGTTGTTTTTATCCATTTAGAGCGATGTATCGCTCTAATATCTAATTCTCTCATGTAATTAGATACTGTCTTAACGGCTATCTTTACGCCTGTATCTTTTAACTTCTCAGTAATCTTAGGTGCACCATAGATTTGTTTTGATTCATCATATTTGATTTGAATTTGTGTTTTAATTTCCTTTTTANGTAACGCTCGCTTACTAGGTTCTCTTTTTATGTAATCGTAAAACCCAGAAGTAGAAACACCTAAAATATTCAGCACTCTGGAAACCGAAATTTGGTGTCTCTCATCCAAAACTAGTTTGTATATTACTTCGGTTCCTCGTTTTGAATGCTGATGGCTTTTTTTAAGATTCTAAGCGCGTCTTCTTTAGCTTGAAGTTCTTTTCGTAGTCGTGCATTTTCTTTTTCTAAATCATTTGAAAAATTACCACTACCCCTGTGATTAATATCACCATCATTTTTATATTCAGATGACCATTTATAATAAGTCGGTTCTGATATATTAAGGTTTCGACATACTGCTGCGACACTTAATTCTGGATGTGTTTGTCGGTACTTGATTGCGTCTAGTTTAAACTGTTTATCATAATGCTTTGCCATTGATAAGTTCACTTCCTTTTCATGTGTTATTTTAACATGAACACTCTATGTTTAACTTATCCGTTATTTATACTAGCATCAAGTTATAATTAATTAATTATAATATAATGTTTTATAGTAGCGATAGATCTACGAAATAGTAATTTATAGATACATTAATTTCAGGATTAACAAGCAGTAATTATAAAATTTTATGGAATATAAAAAAGCTTAAAATTATGGAAAAAACTATATGAAAATGATAATTTTCAAAATTTAGTTTGAAAAATCATTATAAAAATGATATAATTTAATTGTTGTTTAATAGTGAAATTAATGGCTCTTATAATTAGCTATCAAAACAATAGTTTAATTAATAGGTAAATATTCAGGAGGATATTTTATGANTTTTTGTCCGAATTGCGGTAAAGAAATTAATCAGGGGGCTTCAGTTTGCTTATCTTGTGGTCACGCAGTAAACCAACAAAANGTTCAAGCGATTATTCAACCAAGAGGGAAAGGGTTAGCAACAATTTCGGTGGTTTTTGGGTCTTTGGGATTTTATCCACTCATTTTTATTGGTTCTATAGTAGGTATAATTACGGGAATAGTAGGAATTAATGATAAAAAAAATATGTACATCGGACGATCTAAAATAGGATTATGGTTATCAGTAGGATCATTTTCTTTTTGGCTAGTATTGATGATAGTTATAGCTTTAAGCTCATAATAATATTCAAAACATTTTATAAAGGAATCATACTGTAATTTAAATGGATAACTTTTATTTAATTATTTGATGAGATTTTTTTGTGAATAATAATAATCAAAACTTTATAAATATTGAATATAAGTGCTGATGAGCGCTTTTCTTGTCGTTTGATACATTGAAATCTTACCTTGCAGATTATATGTGAAATGGTACATAATTCTTCAGGATAATATTTTATTATGATTAGTGTGTAGTGTTATTACCTAATGATGTTAAACAATAAAAACTAGATATCTTGATGGTATACTTATCCATTAATAAAAGCTAAACTTCAGTATGAATAGAGCGATATGTTCCGATTTGTAGGGCCAACATATTTAAAGAAAATACAAGAATATAGTTTTAATTTAATGTGTCCGTTTTATTGACTTAGTATCAGTTAAAGATTACGGTGTTATTATAGTCGAACTAAATGAAAAAGAAGCCCCACTTACGGTTACAAACTTTGTTAATTTAGTAAACAAAGGGTTTTATTATGGGTTAACCTTCCATCGTATTATTAAAGGGTTTATGATCCAAGGTGGTTGTCCTAAAGGAAATGGAACGGGTGGACCAGGATATACCATTAAAGGTGAATTCAAAGCAAATGGCGTAGATAACCAAATATCCCATAAACGAGGTGTTATCTCCATGGCTAGAGCAGCTGATTATAATAGTGCAGGTTCGCAATTTTTTATCATGCATAAAGGCGGAGATTTCCTGGATGGTCAATACGTAGCTTTTGGCGAAGTTAAGACAGGTATTGAAGTCGTGGACGCGATTGCGCGCGTTCGTACTATGACTGGTGACCGGCCATATGAAGCCGTTATTATTAGCGAGATAAGCATTGAGTAGAAGGAGAATAATGATGGTATTTAAAGTGTTAGATATTAAAGACTTACAAATTAATCCCTGCCTGCTTATTGGCGCAGAGTGGTTGCTTATTAGTGCAGGAAAAGAGACCTTTTATAACACGATGACAGCCTCTTGGGGCCAAATAGGGGCATTGTGGGGCAATCATCTAAACGGAAGACCCACCGTTGAAATCTTTGTTAGGCCGTCTCGTTATACCGATCACTTTATTGACACGCATGATTGTTTCTCTCTATCTTTCTTTGATAAAGCATATAAAAGGGATCTTGCTTATTTAGGAAGTCATTCTGGACGAGATGACGATAAAATATCAAAAACAAATTTAACCCCTGTCTTTCTTGATGATGTTCCTGCCTTTAATGAGGCAAAAATGGTTATTATTGCGCGTAAAATATATAAAGGTAAGATTGAAGAAGAAGGCTTTATTGATAAATCAATCATTAAATCGTTTTATGACTCGGATAAAAGGGAAGCCTATAATAATAATTCATACCATAATGTCTACATTGGTGAAATATTGAAGGTGTATGTAAACGAATAGATGCACCTCTAGTCGCTTTACTCTTACTAATAAGGCATAGGAATTTCTTCTTTAAGTAGAAGAGTGAATATCCTATATTTTTTTTATGATGCTTAACATTCCTTTTTGAATTCTAGAATGACGAGAAAATAAGTAAGAGCCGTGGTATACTAAAGCATATAAACATCATAAAAGGATGAGTAACCTTGGTAAATAAAAGTATTTCACAAGCTATTAAGGCGTCTCGTTGGTTAGCGATTGAATATGAAAACGCAGATGGGGCACTAACGAATTATTGGATTGCCATTAAAGATTTTAATGCTCGAGAAAAGGCCTTTTTGGTCGATGCGTTTAATTTTTCAAAAATGAGCAATGATTCGCAAGGCGTTATTGAAACGTGGATAAAATTTGAAAGAATAAAAGACGCTTTTGTCGTCGATAATACATCGTATAATCAACCTTCAGAATTAATTACCAACATTAATATTTACGTAAAGGATCTTGAATGGTTGGGATATGATTCGTATACGGATGAAACGCTTGATTATATTTATGAATGTATTAAACAAGATGAGGTACCATACCANGAAGAGTCAACCCTTGTCCGGAAAATTGATCAAGAACTTTTAGAAGAATTGCCACTTAACTATAAATATCCTTTGACATATGAGCAAATGGGCGATTTGGTTTCAAAGTTAGAAATTCTTTCTAAAAATGATAAAAAACACAAGTTTGAAGAGGTAACGCTTGCCTTTAATCTTTTATCAATTTCAACAAGAAAAGGCATTTTTGTCGTCGCGTACAAAGAACTTTTCTTTAATCCAGTTGAACGTTCACTTATGCTTGGAAAAGATACCCTCTTTAACTATGCCTTTACTAGTTCAAAAATGGATAACTTTATCCATCATTTAAAGCATTATCTTGATATTGAAACAGATGACTTTACGGAACTATTTTTAACGGATCCTGAGACGGCTAAAAATAGGCTACAAATTGAAACAAAAAGACGCTATGAAACGCTTGATGATAGGCCCTTTATTTTTGAATTAAAACGAGCCTATCTTGGCCATATTGAAAGAGAAATTTCACAAATTAAACTAAACAAGGCAAATGATGTTCTAACAACACCACTTGAAGCCTATTTTGGCAATATGAGCAAAGATAAATTGAAAAGGAAGAAAGATGTGGATGTTGTTGTCTTAAATAATAAAGCAAATATTGATCAATTAAGGGTTATCTATAATGCCCTAATTCAGCCGATAACGTATGTACAAGGACCACCAGGAACAGGGAAAACCGCCACAATCATCAACGTTTTAATATCCGCATTTTTTAATAAGCAAACGGTTCTTGTGTCATCCAATAACAATAAACCAATTTCCGATATTTTGGAAAAGCTTAAAGAACTTAAAAGTCGTGACACACCAATTCCACTTCCTTTCTTANGCTTAGGAAATAACGAACAGGTGTTACAATCACTTAATTATCTACGAGATATTCTTCCGAAAATTGTTAAGTTTACGACCGATGATGCTAAATTAGCGGCCCATGCGATTAACAAAAAAGAGCGGATGAAGGCCGTAAATGAAATTTTAGAACGATATGAAGAAATAATTGATACGGAAGAAGAAATTGATGCTTTAAGATCGCTTCATGAAAAACTAAAAGATAATTTAAAAAGTGTGGCAATTAGTGCAATGTTAAGTGAAAAAGAGGAAAAACTTAACTGTTTGCCACCGGTTAATGAAGAAGATATTGAACCCTTACTAACGAAGGTGGATAACTACTTTTTAACATGGTTATTTTTTACATCAGTTAAGCATTTAAAACGAATTTATGAACCAAAATATAAGGATTTATTGAATATAATTCAACACACGGATGACGAAGAAAGAGTCAAAGAATTAAATAAATATACGATGAATGAAGATAATATGCATAATCTTCTTCGTATATTTCCCGTTATCTTAACAACGAATCAATCCTCGTTTAGATTAGGGGCACTTAACGATGTGTTTGACTTAGTGATCCTTGATGAAGCGGGACAATGTTCAATCGGTCACTCGTTGTTTGCCATTGCCCGGGGAACACGACTTTTATTAGTTGGTGATCAAAATCAACTTAAACCAGTCGTAACAATCGCCCCAGAAACCAATCATGTTTTGATGAAGAAATTTAATGTACCCGATGCGTATGATTATTTAAGAAATTCAATACTTTTAACGATGCAAAAGCAAGATACGATTTCTAAGTATGTTCTTTTAAGATATCATTATCGTTCCCGTAAGGATATTATCGAATTTAGTAATAAAAAGTATTATAAAGGACAACTCATCATAAAAACGGAGGAGGAACCCGGATTACCAAGTGCCTTAGAGTTAATTAATATTAAATCGAGCCATATCCATAATCCGCAAATTAAAAATGTCGCCCGTGATGAAGTTGCCGCTATTTTAACAAGTATAAAAAGCGAAAAATCAGATAGTATTGGTATTATTACGCCATTTAGAAATCAAGCCGAATTAATTCAAGAGGCGATTAGTAGTGAAGGACTAAATAATGTGGTAGTTGGAACGGTCCATGTTCTACAGGGCGACGAAAAAGATATTATCTATTTAAGTACGGCGATTACGGCAAACACACTCGAAAAGACCTTTGATTGGGTAAAAAACAATCAAGAACTTTTAAACGTTGCTTCAACAAGAGCACGGAAAAAACTTGTTTTAGTCACAGATTTAAATCAAATCAGGAAACGTTCTGTCATAACAAATGATCTTTTTGAATTGACGGAATATATTGCAAAAAACGGCAAGAATGTTAAATTAACCGAATCAAGCACGACAAGTTTTATTAACGGGGCTAATTTTAAAAGTTATAACACAAAGAAAGAACAGGAGTTTTTTGATACGATCAACCACATCCTGACTTTTAATGATCGATTTATTCTTAAATCAAAAGTTAGAGTAGCATCTGTCCTAGATAAATTCACCTCACCGAAGAAATATGATTATGGTTTAAAAGCGGAGTTTGATCTTGTAATCTATAAAACAGTAGGTAGAGAAGAAATACCAGTGTTGGTTATTGAATTAGACGGTGACGAACATCATCTTGATTTCGCGGTACAAAGACGAGACAAGATTAAAGAAGATATATGTTTGGATAATAACATCAAGATTGAAAGAATCCATAATGATTATTCACGTCGCTACATGTATATTAAAGACATTCTAAAAGAAGTTTTTAGATAAAACATGGCGCTAAGTTACCAAAAAAAGGGTGAACTGGTACCAGTTCGCGAGACTGAGCAAATTCAACAACTTATACCATAGAATTCGCTACACCGATGATGGGCTTTAGATTTTATTCTAAAATAAATGCACCAGCCAATAGTACAAGTAATCGTGGAAGAGTGTACATTGGTGACATGACAATATATTTGGAAGGATAAAGGCATGAAAAAAGCAAAAACAACCGCCTTCTTAAAATTTGGCCCTAGAATACTATATAATAAAGAAGAAGCTGCCATTTATTACGCTTTTTCTATTATTGAACGATTTCCAGTGGTGATTGCAAGTTTGAACGATTATAAGGCAGGGGTTGCACGATTGAACGATTACAGTCTAATTTGTATCAATTAACACAACCTTTGCCATCTGCC
>JGI24711J26586_10003419_pt1 | contig 10516 bp, 7 predicted proteins | sample BioPla3DNA1_FD_26586 | JGI IMG/M metagenome (IMG submission 26586)
GGCATAATTAAAAAAAACGGGTGGCTAAAATGATAGGAAACAGTAGAAGTTAATTACTTTATCTACTGTTTTTTTATAAATGTATTATAAAATTTGTAAAAAATGTTGATCAAATAGGATCAAAAAAGATTGATTTAAAAGAGGAAAACAAAGGTATAAGGACCAGAAAAGCTTACAAAAGTTTAAAAAATAATTTATTATATTTATATACATTTGAAAAATATGAATGAGAAATAGATATTCCTAAAACAACAAATTCCCTAGAATCGGTATTTTCACATATGAAANAAAAAGTATGATTACATAGATGATTAAAAAAACATAGAAAACTTAAGTTAATAGATGANTTTCTCTCNAAATAGCCACCCAAAATCTTTAATTATGCCGATTTCTCTTTTTGAGTTATGGCAGTTTGAGTTCTTAAAGAATTAGACTTAACTACCAAAACTGCGCTAAGAATAACAATGCTCAGAACTAATGCTGATCCAATGAGAATTAAATGTTTTTTCATAATTTTTATTTTTTGTTTAACAATAATTTTTTTGTATTTTCATTGTATACAATAACACATAAAAGTCAGTCCATTGTGTAATTATTTTATGAAAAAACATAATTTGCAAATCAAACATAGAAATTTGCATTTTTTTGAATTTATACTATAATTGATATGTTTAATATATTAACCTATATTTTATGGAAATAGTTCGTTTTTTAAGAGAAAAATTAGTAACTAAAAACAAAGCTATCGGTCTTGATGAGAAATTACAACTCACTAAATCATCTTTGGTAAAAGTTTTGAGTAAAGAAAAAATTTGATGATGAAAATATGGAACCATCTATGACAGTAAAGTTAAAGTTTGAAAAAAACATAGAAGATTTGCTATAAAAAAATTTATTGACCAACAGGGAGATCCTGATAAAAGTGTTTTAATCCACAAACAACTCAAAGATATTTGAGTACCAACATGGACTACTTATAGAAAACTAATTCCGAACAATTCGTTATTGATGACACTAGGAAACAAGGATGGTTCATATCTTTTTTCTGCCAATAACTCCTCTTTAGATTCTGCAAGTCTTAAAAAAAATAGGATCGAAAAAATAGACAACATTAATGCTTTTTATGAATCAGCCTATGACACTATTAAAAAACTAACTATTAATAATCGAGATGTCTTTTTTGATGCATATATGTTCAAATATAAGGACAGTAAAATGGATCTTATTGTTTGAGATTTCGATAATCTGAAACAAAATGAGGAAAATGAATTCTTATTAGAAAACAATATATATGAGTTTTGTTATGCATTGCTTAGAGCTAGATACCACTTTGTTAAATGAGGCAATATTTTTGACGGATTTGCTAGTTTTTTAAGAAAAAAACAAAAGCTTTGAGATCCTTTTTTGTCTAAAATTGATTTAAACAATATATATAATGTAGCATATCGCGGTTTTTATATATGATCAGGTAAGTAAAAAAACACAGACTAGACTATCCAATCTGTGTTTTTTATTGTATCTAGGGCAATATTTTTATCTTTTTAATTTATACACTCCTTTTTCGACTCTAGTAAACAAATCTTTGTGTTTTTGTAGATTTAACATCACTGTATTTGGGCTTACCATTTTTTCTTTTAACATTTCTTTGCACAATTCTTTTACATTCATAGCTCTATCATTTCTTTCAAAAATTCTAATTAGTATATCTTTTACTTGACCTCACTCATATCATCGCTCTTTTAGTCCATATATTCCTAATCATAAATTAACAAAGATATCATTATTTTTGACTAATTCATTGTGAACTGTATTTAATTTTATTGGTTTTTGTGGGAATCGTTCAACTATTTTTGCAGGCAATTCTTGGTAGTGAATGGGTTTATTGATTCTTCTCATAGTATAAAGAATTTTCAATTTTATAGTCTTAGGATTTACATCTTCAAATATTGGTAATCATATTTTTCCATCAAATACTGATATGTCCCTAACAGCATCAAAAAAATTTATATAAAACAAATCGTTTTTTAGATAAGAAACTTCCCTAAAATCTTTTGCAAAATTTTCCTTTAAAATTCATATAAATTCATATAAATCTTGACTACTATTTCTTGTGACAAAATAATCTCTTATAAATAAAGTCATCTTGGTCAAAAGATCTTCATACAAAGGCTCTAAATAAAACGATCTATTTATATACTTATTTCTCTTTAAAAAGGAAACATCAAAATCTGATACCAATATAAGTTTTAACTCCTGTTTTGTAAACTTAAACATATTTTTATTTACAAGCTTGGATATTAGTATGTCTTCAAGCAAAAAACCTCCGTGAGAATCTAATGTTCTTTTTGCTTCTTGCAATACTTCCATATATTTTTGGTTTCCAACTATCAATCTCCTAAATCTCATCAAAGCTTGAGTTTCAATTTGTCTAATCCTCTCCCTAGTTAAATTGTACTCTTTTCATATTCTTTGTAAAGGTATTCACTTCTCTCAATTTAAACCAAATTTTTTGGTCAGAACTAATCTTTCTTTTGGTTTACAATAAATTAAGATGTCCTTTAAGTTTGTAGACTCTATATCTACCTTTAATTTTTTGTCGTCCATCTTTACATTGAAGTTCATTTTTTGGAACATTATATTATAAAAAATAGCTGTACAGTAATATATATAGTCAATTGAAATTCAATGTCAAGTAATTTTACAAAAATAATAAGGTTCATTTATCCTACCACCCGGTGCTGTTCGTTGTGCTAGCCAATAATAAAAAAAATGTTTTTTACTGTAATAACGGGCGGTTGATAACCGCCCCTACATCGTTTTATCACTTTGTCATTTTATCGTTAGTTCAGACAAAGTTATTTTTTCTACCATTTCTTGCAGCCCCGCAATTCTGCGGGGCTACATCAATTTGTTACTTCAATATTTTATCATTCACTCCGCTAAGCGGGGCAAGCATTTATCATCTCAACACTTTATCACTTTATCATTTTAACATTTTATCATTCACCCCGCTTAGCGGGGCAAGTTTTATCACTTTATCGCGAACTACGGTGCGGGGTAGAGGGATTTAACATCCTCCCTAACATTGCAGGCGCGACCCCGCTCGGTCCTGTAAGTCCCGCACCGTAGTCCTACGGTGCGGGATAGGACTACGGGGCGCGCCTACATTGTTTTTGTTTTATCATTTTATCATGAGAGAAGCGAATATTTATCACTTTAACATTTTATCATTTTATCACGAACGAAGTTCGCCTCTTATACATTAAACTTAAAAACAATAATATCTCAATCCTTTACAACATAATCCTTTCATTCCAACCTAAGTTTTCAATTTTCTTTTGCCTTATTCCATCATCCATAATTAACAAAATCAACATAAGAAACCACCTCAGCTTTGATAAATCATTTTTCAAAATCTGTATGAATCACTCCGGCTGCTTGAGGTGCTGTAAATCACTTTTTGATAGTCCATGCTCTAGTTTCTTTTTCTCCAGTAGTAAAATAGTACATAAGCCCAACCGTATCAAAAGCGAGTGTGATCAAGTCATCTAATGTTGGTATGTTTTCAATATTTTCTATTTCCAGCAACTCGGAAACAAATTGTATCTTTTCATCTTTCTCCATGCCCATCATTTCTGATTCTAGTTTTGCACATACAATCACTACTGGAGATTGAAGTTTTTCCTGAAGTTCTTTTTGAATTTGATCTTTATTTGGGATGTCATCTTGTCAGACATTTATAGCATAGACAAAAGGTTTGATAGTTAAAAATCAATAAGATCTAATTAGTTTCATATCTTGTTCATCTAATTGATCTACAATAGTATTTGCTAACTTATTCCCCTCTAATGTTTGTTGTATTAATTCTAAAATTTCAACTTCTCTTTTCAAAAATTTATCTCATGTGGTCTGCATCTTTTTCTTTATTCAAGGCAAAATTCTCTCAATTTTTTCCAAATCAGAAAAAATTAGTTCACTATTTATGATATCTATATCCCTCATTAAATTTACTTCTCATTCTACATGAACAACATCAGCATCTTTGAAATAACGAAGCACCTGAACTATCGCATCCACTTCACGAATATTAGATAAAAATTTATTTCCCAATCATTCTCATTTTCATGCTCAACGAACTAGACCTGCAATATCTACAAACTCTATATTGGCATGTGTTATTTTTTTTGGTTGAGATATTTCAGCTAGTTTTTCTATTCTTGGATCTTTTACATCTACAATCCCTACATTTGGCTCTATCGTACAAAAAGGGAAATTTTCTGCAGGCGCAGAATAAGAGTTTGTCAAAGCATTGAATAATGTAGACTTTCACACATTAGGTAATCAAACAATTCAAATTTTCATAATTAATATTATAAAATATAAATTTGGGTGAACGAACGGAAAAGTATTTAACTAACTTTTAGAATATATGTTTCTTTGGAGATACTACGACTCGCCTTTGGTTTGAATATTTTAATGTTTTTTCAACCAAACTCCTCTTTCAAAGTAGCAACAAACTCATCAAATCACGGTCACATAAAAATTTTTATAGCAAATTTTCAATTTTTTTTGAGATATTTTTGGTATATCCACAAAGTTTCTTCTAGCAATCAGATAGAACGAATTGCGTCTACAGATTTATTCCCAACAGTATTTGGAGCCATATCAGATTGAATAAAATCCACACTTCATGGTAAAATCCCATTTGATTCCAATATTTTATCTACCTTTTCAAGATCAGTAACATCCTGTATATAAGTATGAACATTGGGCAGATTAACAATACTTTCCAATATATCAAATCAAACAATCTTGAAGTTTTGTACATTAAATCTGTGTAATAATGTATATGAATATTGCATCCAGCTTCAAGGCGCACATCCAATATCCAGAATAATTTTGGTGTTTTTATCAATTAGTTTAAATTTATTTTGCATTTCTTCTAGCTTAAAAGCGCTACGAGCCTTGTATCACTCTTGTTTTGCTTTGTTAAAGTAATAATCGTATGGATTGTAAATCATAGAGTTTAGTTAAAAGTTTGTAAAGTCTGTCTATCAAATTGGTTCGTCAAATTTGTCAGTTCCTTCCTAAGGAGGTTGCTTATGGAACTATGCGGGGCGAAATCTCCCTTAACAAGGGGGACTAAGGGGGATCTAAAGCCCCAACTTTTCTGTCCTGTAATCCTACATGGCGTAAAATTCATCTAAAACATCACGAACTTCTTAAAAGTTATCAAATTAACGACACAATATACATAACGATTTATTAGAAAAAATCCACTTGGAATTAAAAAAACCCAAATTAATTTGGGTTTTTATGGAAAGTTTGATATTAATCTACATACTTCTGTTCTTCCAAGTACATATCTTCAAAATCCTTATAAACTTTATCAATAAAACTATCATAATCTTTTATGGTTTTTTGCAAAAAAGATTGTAATTCTTTATCAGAATAATCTTTTTTTGTAATATCCAAAAATTCCTGTAACTTATCTTCTGGCATTTTTTGCACCAAATTAGTCATTACTCGATCATACAAAACAGGTCTAACATCTTCTATGAGCAAATCCAAAGCACTATCCTCTATGTCAGGATAAGCTTTTATAAGCAATGTTTCTATAAACATATCATCTTCAAACATTTTATTTTTATTATGAATATAAATAATTCACTTATATTATTTTATCTATAGATTACAATAAAAGTTTATCTTGTTTTTCTTGTTCTTCTATTTTGATTTACTCAACCTCTAGGTAGCTGTTCACCAAATGTATTCATAGGAATAGGTGCTCAAATTCAACGAGCGACTTTTTTTTCTATAAGATAATCTAAAGTTACCCCCATTTTTCTAGCGACTTGATTACCTAAACTTCAAGCTACAGAAGGCTCTACTGTCGATCATGCAATATCGAAACTTATAGATCACAATGGAGTTGCAGTATGTCCCGTTGCTACCATTTCTTCTGCTAATTCTTTCACTCATTCAATATATCTTGTAGCTAAGAGGTATTGATTTCATGCATCTGCTCATCCAGTTGCTGCAAATGAGCGTACAGAAGCCAAATTAGGATTATTTATAGCATTTAATAATCTAGTCTGATTTGTTCAGGTAAAGTGTGTACGAATGTATGTATTTGTAGCAGTTTGTTTTGCCGTCATGTCAGCTGCAGCTCTTGTTGCATTCCCATAACTCAACTTATCAACTCAGGCAGTTATATGTGCATCCATCCCAGCAATGTGTGGATTAGAAGCTAAAGTAGTGTTTAGTGGTGCATCTACATCTCAAACTACAAATAAAGACTCATCGTGTATAGCTGGATCTCGCTCTCAAGATGTAGTAGTTATATGTCTGTTTTGAACAGTTTTGCTAAATAATGTTGATGCCAAACAAGAAACTCCAAACGATATTCATCAAGACTTTAGTGCTCATCGTACTGCTTTTTCTTTTTGACGAGATTTTTTTCTATCTACAGCTATATCATAACCAATTTCTTCTGTTCATTCTCTCTGTCATGTACCTTCTTTTATTTGTGTTCTAACCAAATTATATCTTGTATAACTCCTTATATCATCCAAACTTATTCACAACCTAGAGGCTCCAGCCAAAATATTTCTATGAAGTTTTTGATATTCGCTTTCAGAAGTTGCTTGTGTGTTTGATCACAAAAAGTTTTGTCCAGATACTCATCATCTAACTGTTTCTCGATGAAAATCTAAACGCGCTAGTCATTCTGCCAATCTATCCTCTAAATTGATAATTTCTGGATTCAAAAGAACATTTTTATTAATCAAATTTTCTATACTAGCATTAACTTGATTTGTATCTTCAAGTTTATTTTGTGTTGTTTGTACATAATCTCTAAATTGTCTAACATCTCTAGCTGTTTTTCCTAATCAAAAATAGTACAGTGCATTTCTTCTAAATCGGCTCATTCATCAAACAACATTATTTAATCTTTGACGCTCTTGGGTGTTCATAGCTAAATTTGTCGCTTGTCTAGTTTGATATCACCTATGTTCTTTGTTATAATGGGCATGTTTTTTGAAAAATACTTGTGCAAAAGTTGAAGTTCACACATAACTAGCTACTGCTAATGGTCAAAATGGTGCCAAAAACATTGCAGGTACAGCTACTGCAGCTATTTTTGTTCATCACCACAACCACGAAAATGCCTCTTTCATTGCAGGATGTCTCCTAAAATATCTTCATAGTCTTCCATCTTCCTTATATGGTCTATCCAACCACTCACCTATCCTTGTTGCTCATCCTCATTCTTGTTCTACATTATAGGCCTCTTCTCATCTTGTAAGAAGCTGTATTTTAAGTTTCAAGGTTCTAGCAGCAATGTTAGTCAATATTTGATTGTTTGACTCTAATATTTTTAGCTGTCTCATAGAGTTGCTATCATCCAGTTTAATGTTATTTACTTTCAGAAATTCTGGCGTAACTCTATGCTTAGATATATGTGCACTAATAAGTGGTCTACAATTGTTTATAAAAGGATCATCTGTAAGATCATTACGATGTCTAATAACTAAATCACGAATATTTCTTACTAAAATTTGATGATCTCTAAAATTATCTACCTTTTCCCAAATATTAGTTCATATGATGTCCATATCATTCATCCTATATATGTCACTTAAAGGTCTTCGATTAGGATCTGTTGCTGTAGCTGGTCTATTTGGATCTAAATTAGATTCCAAAATTGTTTTTAATTCACTTTGAAATCTCGCTCTACTTAAGGTATTATCTCTAATCCAATCTGGATGAGTTCATGTTGCTCTTAAAATTAATCTATCTAATTCTCTACGCGTATTTGGATAATTGTTTTCATCAATATCTGTCAGGGCAACTTCAATAGCTTCATTGAAATCCTCTTGTCTTTCAATCTCATGACGATCAGCTACTGCAGAAGACTCAAAATCTCATTGTACTCATCTCAAATTTGTCATAAACCTTCTTTCATACTTTTCTTTTATATGTTGTCTTCTTAAAAAGAGATTTAATTTATCTGGTCGTGTCCAAGGCTTATACCACGCTGTTCTTTTGTATCTTCATCTAAGCCTTTCTTCTGCTTGACGACTGGCTTCTTCACGATAAGATTCTGTAATGTTTGAAACTGTTGCAATATCTTCATAAGTATCTGGTGTTACTGGAATTATAGGTGGCACAACATTTTCTTCACAACACTCATCTAGTTTCTTTTTTAGCTCGTCCATTTTTTTATGCAACTCCTCAATTTCTTTTTGAATATTTTTAATTTCTAATTGTATATCACCAATATTTCAATCTATCTTTGCCAACAAAACCTTTATTTCTTTATGTAATTCTTCTTGTCTTTTTTTTAGATCATTTAATTCTTTTTCAAAAGAATTCTTTATATCATCTAATTTATCAATAATCACTCAATGATTTTTTTCAATTCTTTCCAATTTATCAGAAAAATCTTTTTGAGTCTTTTCTAATCTTTCTATTTTTTCTTTTATTTCAGTATTTTCATTAATTATTTTTTCTATTATTTCCCTGTGCTCTTTACTCATATGTTCTTTTATACCCTCATACATTTTAACCAACTCGTCTTTATGAGAACTCCACTTTTCTGAAAAACTTTTTTCCATTTGTTCAACAAATTTCTCCAAAACTGTTTTTATTATTGTCTCCACATCTTGAGCCTTTTCTTTCGCATCTACATTATTATTTATATTATTGTTTATATTATTAGTATTTATATTATTCAAAACCTGTGTTATAATATCCACTAAATTTTGATTGGTAATATTAACATTACCTGTAGATAATGGCACAGAAATACCTCATTGATAATAAGGCATAACACCACCAACATAATTTCAAATTGTAGATGGTACAACTCATCCTGATCAAATATTTAAATTCAAATTAACCTCTGCATTTGATTTATTATTAACATTAGTTTCAGAATTATTGTTTACTATACCTAAATTTTTGTTCAATATTTGAACACAACTCAAAAAGACATTCTTTTTATTTTTGTCATTATAGAAATTTTGGTCTAAATATGCTAATAAAATAGCAATCACATTCAAATCAGACTCACTAAATATGTTTTTTATAAGAATATCTCATTGTTCTTTTTGTATACTATTCAATTTTCAAAGGAGTATTGACAAAGATTGCTTTATTTCAAAGTCCTGAATTTTATTTTGAATTTCAGTAAAATTATTTATAACAAAATCCAATTTTATCGTATCAACATTTATATTAATATTATTAATTTTTGAATTTTCTAAATTAGCTTCCTTTTTAGATTTTGATAAAGGATTTTTTGTAATTTCATTTTTTTTGTTCCATTTTATAAAATAATGCATTGTTCCATCCAAAGTATAATCTTTCTTTTCTATATTTCAGATGAAGGGTTCATGATTACTTAATTCCGCAAAAACCTCATCACGCATAGCTTCATTGGTAAAATAAGCTCTTCTCTTAAAGGAATATAAAATTGATTTTTGTTCGGTCAATAATACTATTTTTGTAGCTAACAAACGATCTAATTTCTCAAATTCTTGATTTTTTTCTTTATCATTTAAATTACTATTTTGTGCAATTTCATTATATTTATCATAAATTTCTTTATTTTCTACTTTTTTAATTTTTCAACTAGAATCAAAACTAATTGTGCTCGACAAATCAATAACATTAACTCTATTTACATTACCTTGTTTCTCTCTACTTTCTTTTATTGTTTCTGTTACTTTATCTATGTGTTCTGAATTCTTTGAATTTAGAAAAACATCTAAGAGTTCTTGTTGTGTTTGTTTTTCAACTTTATTTCTACTAGAAATCTTGTTAAGTCTAGACATAAGTTCGTCAGCACGATTCATGTCACTCTTATAAAAATCTCTAGATTTAAATTGTGCTCAAGTACCCATTTTTAATAAATAAATTATAAAAAAGTTTTTTGACTACCTAATTATAACTAAAAAACTCTTTTCTGTCAAATTTTTGAGGACTTTTTTGCAAAATAGTTGGGAAAAACAACGCAAAAGTAGGTTACAAGCGTGATTAGAGACTCACACATTCTATATAAAAATAGCCAAATACTGAAAAATTAATTATAAAAATAATACAATATTTATTTGAATATAATGCCGAACAAAAAATACTAAAAATTATTTTTTTGAACTTCCTACATTATAAAAAAATCCGACCATTAAGTCGGATTTGCCAATACTATTAAAGTTATTTTCTAAAATAAAGCTAATCTTCTTCTCATAACTCTTCTCAATCTTCACGACAAAAATGGATTTTGCATAAATTCTTTTCTTTCTTGTTCATTACATCTAATTCTTTCCACTGGTAATCTATTACTTGGTATGCGTCCAGCATTTGCTCAATTTGGTATTGGATTTAGGTGTCTATCTTCAATCTCTAAATAAGACAAATTTCATGCATCATCAAAAATATATACCCTTCATGTTTTATCTGGATTAAGATCCGCAACCGCAAAATTCTCAGTTGCAACCAAACTATTAGT
>JGI24711J26586_10003420_pt1 | contig 10516 bp, 9 predicted proteins | sample BioPla3DNA1_FD_26586 | JGI IMG/M metagenome (IMG submission 26586)
GAAAAACGATGGAAGAGCATCTTCGCTTCGCTGTTGCTTACTGGCATACATTCCAGGGGCGCGGAAGCGATCCGTTCGGATTGGACGGTGCGGCATTAAGGCCTTGGGATCATATCACTGATGAAATGGATTTGGCAAAGGCAAAGGTAGAAGCGAATTTTGAATTCTGTGAAAAGATAGGTGTTCCATTTTTCTGCTTTCACGACAGGGATATAGCGCCCGAAGCGGATAATCTTAGAGAGACCAACAAGCGCCTTGACGAGATTGTGGCATTGATTAAAGATCGTATGAAAAACAGCAGCGTCAAGCTTTTGTGGGGAACGACAAACGCTTTTGGACACCGCCGGTTTACTCACGGTGCATCGACATCGAATAATGCGGCTGTTTTTGCATATGCTGCCGCACAGGTTAAAAAGGCAATGGAGATCACAAAGGAATTGGGCGGCCAGAATTATGTGTTCTGGGGCGGACGTGAGGGTTATGAAACTCTGCTCAATACCGATATGAAACTTGAGCTTGACAACCTTGCCCGTTTCCTCAGAATGGCCGTTGAGTACAAAAAGGAAATCGGATTTGACGGACAGCTTCTTATAGAGCCGAAGCCGAAGGAACCCACGAAGCACCAGTACGATTTTGACACCGCGACTGTGCTTGGCTTCCTGAAAACGTACGGTCTCGATAAAGACTTCAAAATGAATATCGAAGCGAATCACGCAACTCTTGCCGCACATACTTTCCAGCATGAACTATATCTTGCTCGGATAAACAATGCGCTCGGAAGCATTGACGCGAACCAGGGAGATTTACTGCTTGGATGGGATACCGACCAGTTCCCGACCAATATTTATGAAACAACGCTGGCGATGATGGAAGTCATTAAGATGGGCGGATTCACAAAGGGCGGTCTCAATTTCGACGCTAAAGTAAGAAGAGCTTCGTTTGAGCCTGTTGATTTATTCTATGGCCATATAGCCGGAATGGACGCTTTTGCCCAGGGCTTCAAGATTGCGTACAGAATTATTGAAGACGGTGTTTTCGACAAATTCATCTCGGAGCGTTATGCAAGCTTCACAAAAGGTATTGGCAAGGATATTGTGGATGGTAAGGCAGGATTTAAAGAACTGGAAGCTTATGTTCTCGAAAACGGAGAACCCGAAATTACGTCGGGCCGTCAGGAATTACTGGAAGCCATCCTGAACCAATACGTTCTTGGATATAAATAAGGCAACTTACGAAAAGAGCCGGTAAACCGGCTCTTTTTTTGCGTTTGAACTATTGTACAATAGTTACGTAAAATTCTTATGATTTTGTTAAATTCATGATATAATAACCTCACCCGTTAGCGAAATCATAGATTTCGAACGGGTACCCGAGAACATTGTATCATGAATTTATACAGCCGATGCTCGGCCGCCCTTGGTTTCACCAAGTGAAAATCTTATGATTTTGTTAAATTCATGATATAATTAAAAAGTGTATTTAGAATAGTTTTCTTTGCGTGGTGGAAATAGATGCTTGAGATTGTCAGGGCTGTAGCCAGACAACTTGTGTTCTCAATACTGCTTGATTATAAATATATTATTATTTACTTGTTTTTTTATTTAGTCGTAAAAGGACGTTATGAAATCATACAAGGATTTGAGCAGTGCGTTTCTAAATGCCGGAGCAGAACTATGAGGCAAATGCTCGAAGAACTTATCCTGACAGGCCTTGTTACAGGTTTTGCAGGCGGGATTTTAACGGTTGCCCTGGGTTTGTATATTGAGCCCGACGGATTACAGACATTTTTAATTATTATGGTATTGCTTGCTTTTATAAATCACCGGTTTATTAATCCATCTTACGCTGGAGGGCTTATTAGCATATACGCACTTATTTTCGGTTATGATCGAATTCACGTACCATCAATGCTTACATTAATTGCAGTGGTTCAGTTAATGGAAGCAGTCCTTGTCTATTTAAATCGTAAACATGATAATATCCCGATATTTATACAGCATAATGGGAAATTGACAGGGGCATTCATAAAGCAGAAATACTATGCCGTTCCATTTATTATGCTGACCCTTACGTCGATCCCGTATACTGTTTGGAATACGACTATTAATCTGAATTGGGGTACAATATTTAAAACAGGGCTTCTTGCCGTGGGGAACGCTGTTTTTTTTCTGACCGGTGCAATCAGTGTAACCAATTATTCTTCAATAGCAATATCCACATCCCCTGAAGAAAAATGCAGAAATGACTCAATAAAATTTCTTGCCGGCAGCCTATTGCTGCTGATTATAGCGTTTTTCTCGGGTAAAAACGAAGTATTTAAATGGATTGGGGCAATTTTTGCATTATTATACAGAGAAATAATGTACCAGCACGCATTATATAGAGAAAGGAAAAAACAGCCTCTATACACAGTGGCGCAAAGAGGCCTTAGAATACTTGAAATAGTTCCCGACGGTACAGCCGAAAAGATGAAAATGAAGCGCGGTGAAATAATTCTTACCGTTAACGGTAAACCGGTGCAGACTGAAGACGGGATCAGGCACGTTCTTGCAAAAAGCCCTACATTTATATGGATGCATACCGAAGCACTCAACGGGCAGATAAAAATTTACGAGCATAAATGCTACCCGGACGGCGTAAAAGATCTGGGTGTCATTCTTGTGCCAAAGGAATGGGAAGTAACATACCAGGTTGATGAATACGAAAACTTTACAATAATAAAAAACATAGTTGATAAATTCAGATTTAAAAGGTAAAGCGATAACAATTGACAATACTTTATCATAGTGTTACATTTTAAATCAGAGCATTTTTGTCGGATATTTTTTCAAATAAATATCCGTTTGCTTTGGAATAATAAAACGAGGCTGAAAGCTGCCTTCCGTCTTTATAGACAGCGGGCATTATCAAAACCGTTTAGGTTTTTCTTAAAGAGAAGAGGTGCGATTATGGAAAGAAAACTAATATATGTGGATCATGCGGCCACAACTTATATAAAGCCTGAGGTTCTCGGTGCGATGCAGCCATACCTGACGGAGCTGTTTGGTAACCCTTCATCAATATACTATTTGGGAAGGGAAAGCAAAAAAGCAATTGATGAAGCCCGCTCTCAAACAGCTTACTTCCTCGGCGCACATCCTCAAGAGATCTACTTCACCGGTTCCGGAACGGAAGCGGATAACTGGGCAATCAAAGGCGTGGCTTATGCAAACAGGAAGAAAGGCAAGCACATTATCACTTCGGCGATTGAGCACCATGCTGTTTTGGAGCCGGTTGAATTCCTGCGCAAGGAAGGTTTTGAGGTTACTTATCTGCCGGTCGATGAAAACGGCCTTGTAAACCCGGCGGAGCTTGAAAAAGCCATTCGTCCTGATACGACGCTTGTAAGCATTATGTATGCCAACAATGAAATTGGTACGATACAGCCTATAAAAGAGCTTGCCGAGATTGCAAGGAAAAAGGGAGTTATATTTCATACCGACGCCGTACAGGCAATCGGGAATATATCAGTGAACGTAAAAGATTTGGGTATTGATCTTCTTTCCATGTCGGCGCATAAGTTTTACGGGCCGAAAGGGATTGGCTGCCTGTATGTCAGAAAAGGCGTAAAGCTGGATGGATTTATGCACGGCGGCGCGCAGGAAAGGAAAAAAAGGGCGGGTACGGAGAATGTGAGCGGCATTGTTGGAATGGCTGCCGCGCTTAAAATGGCGTATGAAAACCTGGACGAATATAACGAGCACTTAAAAAAGCTTAGCAAGAGGCTTATAGAAAAAGTTTTTGACCGTATTCCATATGTGCGGCTGAATGGTGACAGAGATAATCGCCTTCCCGGGAATGTCAATTTTTCTTTTGAGTTTATTGAGGGAGAGTCGCTTCTTCTTATGCTGGATATGAAAGGAATACAGGCTTCCAGTGGGTCTGCCTGTACCTCAGGGTCTTTAGATCCTTCGCATGTTCTTCTTGCAATCGGGCTTCCGCATGAAATTGCCCACGGCTCGCTTCGCATTACCTTTGGTGAAAAGAACACAGAAGAGGAAGTGGATTATATCGTTGACTGCNTTGAAGAGACAGTGGAGAAGTTAAGGCAGATGTCACCGCTTTATGAGGATTTTATCAGAAAAAATAAAAGTTAAATGATAAACTTAAAATTCCAACCGGATGCCGGTTTAAGTTTACTTGATAGTTGGTAATGCATTTGTAAAGGGATAGAGATACTGACGGAAGGTGATATTATGTATAGTGAAAAAGTAATGGATCATTTTACAAATCCCAGAAATGTGGGAGAAATAGAGAATGCCGACGGAGTTGGACAGGTTGGTAATTTAAAATGCGGCGATATTATGAAGGTATATTTGAAAATAGAAAATGACATAATTACCGATGTAAAGTTTAAGACTTTTGGCTGCGGCGCCGCCGTAGCAACAAGCAGTATGGCCACGGAATTGATAAAAGGCAAAACGGTTGAAGAGGCATCGAAGCTGACAAACAAGGCAGTTTTAGAGGCTTTGGACGGCCTGCCCCCGGTAAAGGTTCATTGCTCGGTGCTGGCCGAAGAAGCTATTGCAGCCGCTATTAAAGACTATAAAGAGAAACAGGGGCATGATGTTTCGGATATGCAAATCTGTCAGGGCTGCTGCGGTAAATGCGGCGAAAGCAGGGAATAAGAGAAGTTTATGGAGAACAGATGAGAATTTTCTATGCCATTGAATTAGATGAAAAGACAAAAAATCTTCTTTCAAAAGAACAAGACAGGTTGAAGACACAGGCATTAAAAGCAAACATGACGAGAACAGAAAACCTGCACTTAACCCTAAGGTTTATCGGAGAGGTTAATCCTTCATATATTCCTGTTTTTACGAATATTCAAAATGCTGTCGCTTCAAAATGTTCTCCTTTTCAATTATCACTTACAGAACCCGGCGCTTTCATAAGGGGTAATAGAAGCATAATATGGTGGGGAATAGAGCCTAACGCCGCTCTTCACAGGCTTTACAAAGAGATAGAAGAGCAAATAAGGAAAAATGGCTTTCCGGCAGAGCAAAGACCATACACGCCGCATATCACATTAGCAAGGGATTTTGCTGCCCGTACAGGAAATACCGAAGATGTGTTAAATAATATTAAGCCTCTTAACCACAGCTTTTCCGTTAAAAGCATTTCACTTATGGAAAGCACAAGAATAGAAGGAAAACTTACATATATTCGTCTTTGCAGTGCAGCCCTTAAGAAAAATAAAACAGATTAGTTGTTTTTGTTCACGAAAGGTGCCCGGATGAAAAAGAAAGTAATGGTGGGGATGAGCGGGGGCGTGGATAGTTCGGTTGCCGCCGCGATATTACAAAAAGAAGGCTATGACGTCATCGGTGTTACATTAAAACTGCAGCCTGAGATTGAAAGCGACACAGGGAGTGATGTAACCTGCTGTTCGTATTTCGCCGTGGAGGATGCAAGGCGTGTAGCTTCCAAATTAGGTATACCGCATTATGTACTGAACTTTCAGGGTATTTTTGAATCCTGTGTTATTGAATATTTTGTCGCTGAATATGGGAAAGGCCGCACGCCGAACCCATGCATTGCATGCAACCGGTATATAAAATTCGGTGCGCTGCTTGANAAGGCAGAATCAATGGGAATTGATTACGTGGCTACAGGGCATTATGCACGGATTGAATACGATAAACAGAAGAACAGATATCTGTTAAAAAAATCGGTTACAGGGAAAAAAGATCAAACCTATGTGCTATACAATTTAAAGCAGTACCAACTGCAAAGAACGCTTATGCCTATCGGTAGTTACGATAAGGATAAAGTGCGCGATATTGCATACGAACTTGGCTTTGATGTCGCAAACAAACCCGACAGTCAGGAAATTTGTTTTATACCCGATAATAACTATGCGGGGTTTATTTCGAACAAGTTAAGTAAACCTGCTGCAAAAGGCAAATTTGTTGATATTAACGGCAACGTGCTTGGAGACCACAAAGGCTTAATACATTATACCGTGGGACAAAGAAAGGGCCTCGGCTTGTCGTTCGGAAAGCCGATGTATGTGGTAAAGATAGATGCGGAGAACAATACCGTTATCCTTGGAGAAGAAAAGGATGTGTATTCCGCAAGCCTTATGGCTTTTGATATAAACTGGATTGCAATTGATTCACTCAATAAACCGCTTCGTGTTAACGCTAAGATACGATATTCGGCAAATGAGGCGGAATCAGTAATTACTCCTGCTGAAGGAGGAAAAGTCAGGGTAGATTTTGATAAGCCGCAGCGTGCCGTCACCCCGGGACAATCGGTAGTGTTTTATGACGGAGATGTTGTTATCGGCGGCGGGATAATAGAATAAAAGTCCTATAAACGAATTAAATACTGCGGCTGCACCGGCAAATAAGTTGTGAGGTGAAAAGATGAAATTAACATTTTTAGGCGCGGCAAGGACCGTTACAGGTTCGTGTTTTCTGATTGAAACAAGAAACTCCAGAATCCTTGTGGATTGCGGTTTATTTCAGGGGCGGTCGACGGAAGAGGCTATGAATGAACAACCGCTGCCAGTTAAACCGTCAACTATTGATTATGTCTTGTTAACCCATGCTCATATTGATCACAGCGGCAGAATTCCGTGGCTTTATACAAATGGTTTTAAAGGCGAGGTTATTGCGGTTAAAGCCGCCGTTGACCTTTGTCGTCTTTTGCTGCCGGACAGCGGCCATATACATGAGTTTGAAGCCGAATGGAAAAACAGGAAGAGGATGCGTGCCGGAAGAGAACCGGTTAAGCCTTTGTATACCCTATCCGAGGCGCAGGAATCCTTAAAGCTTTTCAGAAGCATCGCTTATGATAAAATAGTTCAATTAAACAGCGATATAAGAGTTCGTTACAGTAATTCCGGACATATGCTTGGTTCGGCCTTTATTGAAGTATGGGTCTGTGAAAACGGAAAAGAAACAAAGATTGTATTTACCGGCGATATAGGTAACAGAGGCATACCGATACTTAAAGACCCTTCGATAATAGATGAAGCGGATTATTTAGTGATTGAATCAACATATGGGGACCGGCTGCATGTAGACAATAGTTCAAAAGCCGAAAAATTCCTGGAAATTGTCCTTGAAACCCTTGACAAGGGAGGTAATGTGATAATTCCTTCGTTTGCAGTGGGGCGTACGCAGGAAATAATTTATGAATTAAATAAGAATGTATCGGATTTGGGAGATAAAGTTGAACGCCTTATGCATGTGCCCGTGTATATTGACAGCCCTCTGGCAATTAACGCCACCGAGGTCTATAGACAAAACCTGGACTGTTATGACGAGGAAGCCCGCTGGTATATTGAAAACGGAGATAACCCGCTGGATTTTCCAAATCTCTATTTCACACGTACAGCCGAAGAGTCAAAGAAACTGAACACAATAAAAGGCGGCTGTATAATAATTTCGGCAAGCGGCATGTGCGAAGCGGGCAGGATTAAACACCACCTTAAGCACAATCTTTGGCGTAAAGAAAGCACTATACTTTTTGTTGGATACCAGGCTGAGGGAACACTTGGCCGGAAAATCCTTGACGGTGCTAAAAAAGCGCATATATTCGGAGAGGAAATCAGCATAAACGCAAGGATTGAAATGATTGACGGATATTCAGGCCATGCCGACTGCGAGGGTATAATCAACTGGATACGTAATATAAAACAGTTTCCCAAACGGGTTTTTCTTGTTCATGGAGAAGAAAAAGCTCTTTATTCGCTTGCCGAAAAGGTAAAAGATGAATTCGGCGTGGAACCGATTATTCCTTCAAGAGAAGAATCATTTGTTATTACCGCTGAACGTGAGGTAAGCCGAGGGTTTGAAGAAGATACGCAGGCGAGGTTCCGCTATCTTGCGCTTGTAAGCCTTCTGGAGGATGTAAAAGAAGGCATAATGGATATGTCGGAACTGCTTTTGGATGAGCTGAAGGAAGGTACGGATGATACAAGACTAAACACAATCCAAAGTAAATTAAAGACTCTGCAGCGGAATATGGTAAGTTTGCTTGAATAAACTTTGAACTATTGTACAATAATTCTTCTAAATTGCGGATTACCGAAGGTTTTACAGATACATTTAGCATTGACGGTACAGGGTTTTATATATTAATATTTAAATATATATCCCCGTTGTATTAATGTACAAGCTAATTTGACAGGCACAGGCTTGGAGAAAGGCAGCAAGTAAATGGTTGATTCAACAAAAAGAACAATAAAAAGGATAATTAGAATTGCCCTGATAATTGTCGGCATTTATCTGTTGCTTCGACTCAGTTTATACTGCATTCCGTTTATTATTGCTTTTATCTTGTCAAGCCTTATAGAACCCATGATTAATTTTATGGAGAAGAAGATTAAAATACCCAGAAAAATTGGGACAGTATTTTCTCTATTGTTTGTTTTCTCCTTACTTGGAACGATACTTGGCTTAATTATATCAAGACTGGTAAAAGAAATCGTAAATGTATACAATCAGATAAACGAAATATTNGGNAGCCTNCAGTATTTCTTTGATGCGGTAATAGAACGTGTAAATAACATTTACATTTCACTTCCTAAAACAATCAGTGATACAATTGACGAATATTTTGCCAACGCTGCAAGCAATGTACAGCAATGGCTGTCGCCGCTGGTTTCAAAGATCACCGGGTTTACCCTGAGCCTGCCTCAAGCACTTGTATTTATAATTGTAACTGTCCTTGCGACATATTTTATGGCAAGTGATAAACATAAAATAAATTTGTTTCTTGACAAACAGTTTCCCGTGCAGTGGATGGAGAGAACACGGGAGGTACTTAACAGGCTGTTTTTCGCTTTGTTTGGATGGCTTAGGGCACAGCTAATTCTTATGACGGTAACATTTACCGAACTAACAATAGCGTTCCTTATTATGCGGATTGAAAACGCTCTGTTATTTGCGCTGCTTATCGCCGTTATCGATGCGCTTCCGGTGTTTGGTGTCGGCACCGTGCTTATTCCGTGGGGCATAATTGAAATTATCGCGGGAAATTATCAACGCGGCTTTTCACTTCTGCTTCTGTATATAATAGCTCTTGTCGTACGCCAGTTAATTGAACCGAAGATTATTGGAAAACAAATCGGAATTCATCCGCTGTTAACACTGTTTGCAATGTATACCGGCCTTCAGCTTATCGGTGTCATCGGGATGGTTGTCGGTCCTGTGCTGGTGGTAATATTAAAGAGTATTCTTGAAGCGCTTCTTAGCAACGAGGGTTTTACAAGCTGGCTGCGCAGAACTTTCGGATACACTGTTAATCCTGTTGAAAAAAGCCCAGAGAAACCTGTAAAGGTAAAGGCCGTGAAAAAATAAGTTAATATTAGTTTCCTACTAACAACTTTAAAAGATTACCAGTGCAATCAGCAATTATCCTTTATATGCTATAGCGTCAAGTTGAAATAGAAGCCCTTCTTGTCCGCCACGATGAGCGAATTCGGTTTGTATTGATTTTCGAGCCGGATACTTTCCATTAAATCTTTCTTTTATTACCTTTTCCATTACGGGAATATTCCAGATATCCCTGAATAAGCAGTCAATTTTAACTACCGCTTCTAAAGATAAGCCTATTGATTCCAAACGTTTGGCCAAATGATCAAATGCACCGTTAATCTGATTTTCAATTGATTGGCCGACGTTACCTACACAGTAGTTAATAAAAACAAAATCTCCGGCTTCTACTATCCCTGAATGAGCCCATTCATCATTTACATCACTTCTTATAATTTCTCCCATGCCAATTTCCTCCTATCAAATAAAACTTTTATTCTTTAAATTTAGAATCATGGATGCTTACCTTGGCGAAGAGCTTGTTTATCTTAGTGTCTTCAAATCTTTGCCCGGATTCTTTCCGGAATTCTGAAAACTCAACATACATTTTCTCAGGTAATTCAAAGGTTTTATTTTCTATCAATTTCACCTCACTTTTCTACAGAACTCATTGCATCATAATGAAATAAGTGAAGGAAGATAGAAAGACTATTATTTTTTTTAGCTTGGAGGCTTACAAGTGCTGCAAGGAGAATATTTTTCTTTTGCAGATTCCAAATCTATTGGTGTTTTGCTTTTGCTCAGGTGTCGGCATTCTGAACGGTGATATTTTGTCCCTGTTTTTGTTATATAAACAATAATTTCTTTTTCATCCGATTCAGTTGCCGGGGCATCGTTAGGAGTGGGCAAGGGTGAAGGCGATGGTGTAAGTGTTGGAGTGGTTGTAATAGTTGGTGCAGGTGTAGAAGATTCAGTATTATTTATTGTTTCATCCGTTGATTCTGTTTTCTGTTGATTAGCTAATTGTTCCAAATCGTTTTTTAACTTGTTGTTTTCCTCAATTAAAACTGACACCTTAGAATTTAAGTCAGCTACTTCTTTGTTTAGAGATTCTATTGTATCAGATTCTTTGGAACACGCAGAAAAGATCAATATAATCAATATTAGTAAAAATAAAGACAATTTTCTCAAAAATACCACCACCCTTT
>JGI24711J26586_10003446_pt1 | contig 10470 bp, 13 predicted proteins | sample BioPla3DNA1_FD_26586 | JGI IMG/M metagenome (IMG submission 26586)
TTCCCCATCAGTTGTTTAGGGTTATGCTACTGGAGCAGATTTATAGGAGCTTTAGGATTATTAATGGAGAACCGTATCATAAGTAAATGAGGTTTTTACTGAAATTGGATATAAGTATGGTTAGATAAAATTCGATAACTTTACTTAGTTTTATCAATAAAGTATAATGTGAGAAGAATTTAATTATATTTATATAATTGAATATAGAAAAAAAGGAGTGTTACTTATGACAAGACCCTTTGTGAAATGGCCTGGAGGAAAAAGCGAAGAAGTAGGGATTATACACCAATATATACCTAATAATATAGAAAATTATATAGAACCTTTTTTAGGTGGAGGAGCATGTTTTTTATCTTTAGATAGAAATGAATATAGGAGTGCATATCTTAATGATTTTTCAACAGAGCTAATCAGTTTATATAGGATGATACAAGATAGAAATGAAATTTTTTATAATTATTTATTGGATATATGGACTTATTGGAATTCTATGGGATTGTTTTCAAGAGAATTTTACCACATTATTAGAGAAATGTATGATAGTTATAAAAGAAATGAAATAAATGAGGAAGCATTAAAAGATTTAGTTAACCTATTCATAAATGATAGAGTAAATATGATACTTCAAGATTTACCAGAAAGTTTAAATGTAAATTCAGATAGATTAATAATTGAATTTAAGAAATCACTTTTGTCCAAAATAAAAAATATAAAAAGAAAAGAATTAAAAGATGGAGATTTACCAGATGATGATTATCAAAGCAATTTTGAATCAGGAATAAGAGCATCAGTATACACATACTATAGATATTTATATAATAAGAGAAATGAATATGGAATAGATGATGAATTACATATAGCATTATTCTTTTATTTAAGAGAGTTCTGTTATTCATCTATGTTTAGATACAATACTAGGGGGGAATTCAATGTCCCTTATGGTGGATTAAGTTATAATAATAAAAATTTTATAAATAAAATTGAGTATATTAGAAATAATGAATTAAACGAAAAATTAAATGCTTCTACATTATTTAATTTAGATTTTGAGGATTTTTTAAATAGAATAGCTATTAATAGAGATGACTTTATGTTTTTAGACCCACCATATGATGGAGGATTTTCGGAATATGCCAATAATACATTTGAACAAGATGACCAAAGGAGATTAGCTAATTACTTAATTTTTGAATGCCAATGTAGATTTATGCTAATTATAAAAAATACGGAGTTTATTGCTGAACTTTATGAAAATCATCAAAATATAAATGTCAGAGGCTTCGATAAAGATTACAGAGTAAGCTTTATGGATAGAAATGATAAAAAAGTAAAACACTTATTAATTACGAATTATTAGAGAAGTTTAGACTTCTCTTTTTTTTTTTTTTTGATTAAGCTTGTTTTTTGTTGACAAAAATTAGGCAGGGGAATAAAATGGAATTATAGAAATCTAATAATTCCTATAATTCCAGAAAGGAGGTAAAAAAATGATTAAGATAGGGAATAATAATTTTTTAAATTTAAAAGATATTGCTAATGAGTTTAATATTCAAACTAAAGATTTGATGGCTACATTAGATAAAGAAAGAATAAAGTACACATACTTAGCAGATACTCCATATATATTAGAAAGTGAGTTTTTAAAGCTATTTAAATCGCAAGATGAAATAGGACAAGTATCATCAAAAGTATATCCAGTTACTGAAAGAGAAATAATGGAAGAGACTATTAAGGTATTACAGTACAAAAAAGTTATATCAATAAAAGAGTTAAGAGAGTATCTAAAACAAACTATGAAATTATCTGATGAAGATTTGATAATAAATAAAAATAGGAAAGATACTAGATTCGACCAAAAGGTAAGAAATTTAATATCACATAGAGATGGTAATGGATTATTGAATTATTGTATTTATGAAAATGGATATTTAAGTTTAAAGGAGGAGTAATATGAGCTTTTATACTGAACAAGAAATAATGGAAGTGGCAATAAAAGTTATAGAGGAATATGGTGAATTAAACACTACAGAATTAAAAGAAATACTTAATGATATTATGCAACCTGATGGTGAGGATTTAATAATCAATAAGAATAGAAATGATACTAAGTTTGACCAAAAGGTTAGAAATATGATATCTCATAGAGATAATAATGATTTATATAAATATTTTGAGTATAGAAAAGATGGACGAGTTGGAATATTAACATCCAAATCTGAAATAAGAAAAACTACAAATATAAAAGAAACAACTTCAAGTTATGGACAAGACATTAAAGATTCTACTAGAAAAGAGAAGAAAAAAGCTTTTAACGCAAGAAAAGTAGATTTCGATGAAATGAATAAAAGAAACAAGGAAATAGGAGAAGCAGGAGAACTTTTCGTATTAAAACATGAAACTGAAAGCTTAGGTGAAGTTTTAGGTAGCAAAGTTAGACATGTAGCAAAGGATGATGGTGATGGAGCAGGATATGATATCTTGTCTTACAATCAAAGAGGAGAAGTTAGATTTTTAGAAGTAAAAACTACTACAGGGGGAATAGAAACACCATTTTTCTTAACTGAAAACGAGAGGTTATTTTTGGAGATGTATGGTGATGAAGCTGAAATAGTTAGAGTTTATAATTTTGATATGCAAGAAAAAAGTGGACAAATATATAGAATTTCAGGTAATGAATTTTTGAAAAAAATTAAATTACAAGCAATTGGATATAAAGCAGTTTTAAGAAGGGGGAATGATGATGAATAATTTATCTGAAGATAATATGATAGAGTTTTTATTGTTAAAGTTAAGAGCTGAGGGAAGTGTTACATTAAATGAGTTTAAAAGAGCTGTTAGGGAAGGATTTAATTTAACACCACATGACCTTAGTCCATCACCTAGTAGACCGAATGAATTAAGATATGAGCAAAGATGTAGAAATTTACATTGTCATAGGAAGTTTCCTACAGACATAATAAGATATGAAAATCAAGTATTTACGCTAAGATAAATAATATAAATATATATTATATAATAGAAGGATTACAACTTATAGTAGATGTAATCCTTCTATTATAATATAGGAGATGATTAAGTGATAAAGATATATAGCTTAAAAGATAAAAGTGAAATTGTTAAATTTCCTGTTGAGGTAATAAATAATCTAATAAGTACAATAGCATTATTAGATAAAAATTATGGAGATGAAAGAGATATTGAAAACGATTTAGGTGGATATGTAGTTATAGCAGAAAATATCGTAGATATCGAAATACTGAAACAAGATAAGTTAAAAGGATTAGTAGCAGAATATACAGACATAATTGAATGTAGTGAAGGAGTTAATTGGACTTCTTCACTATTTTTGCTTTCAAGTGATTATACAATTGTAGTAATAACTACAGAAGAACTTTCTAAGTTCCTACTAGAATGATGGAGGGAATAGATGAATAAGAAAATAATTAAACAGACTAAGTATTGTAATATTTTAGAGCAAGTTAAGGTTGCTGATAATGAATATACTTATACTGTAGAAAAGATATATATTAAAGCATTAAGAAGAAAAGAATTAAGATTTTGTGTATATAAGTGTACTAGGAGAGGGGATGAAACATATATTCCGAGAAGTTTAGATGTAACAGAAGAGGAATTTCAAGAATTAATAGTACAGGCAATAAGAACTAATATGTTTTCAAAAGAATTTATAACAGCTATAAAAGAAGAATTGATTAAGGAATAAAGAGAGGATAAATAGAAATGATTAGTAATGAAAATATAATAATAATGAATGTAGAAAATTCAGAAATAATACAACAATATGCAATAAGAGAAATTAAGAAAATATTAGATAAATATAAGAAAATTGATGTAGAAGAAATAAGAAGTTTAGAGAAATTAATTAGTAGTATAAGTAATGAAGAATTAAAAGAAGAATTCTTAAATGATTGGAGTATGTCGGTAAAGTTAGCAAAAGAAATTGGAGATAATGAAGTTGATGATAGAATAGTTTCTATGTACCAAACTCTGAAAGGTAATGGACTAGAAGATTTATCAATAGATTATGTTATTAATTGGTGTGATAAATTAGATAGCAATGGATATGTAATGATTGATGATTATAGTATGCTTTATAAAAGTTCAGCTAATTTAAAAGATATTGCAAGAGAGCTATTAGATGATATGCTTGATGATGCAATTCATGTTGATTCTTTAATAGATAAAGATTCTTTAGCCGAATATTGGATAGAGCAGACCAGTAAAGAAGAGGTAATAGATGACTTAATTAGGGGAAATAATATTGAAGAATTATTAGGACTTATTCCAGAAACTATATATGAAGATGAATATGATAATTATTTATATTCTGAAATAGATTGTTAAAGAGGTTATATCTTAGTTAATAAGGTATGACTTCTTTTATTTTAAGGAGAAGAAAAAGCATGAGAAAAAGAATTTTATGCATAGGGATAATNAGAGCTNGAAAGCTTGTAATAAAAACTGATAATGAGGAGATAAGAAAAGATGTTTAATAAAAGTAATAGATACATGACTAAAGGAATAAACCAAACATTAGATATTTCATTACAGATAATGTTATGGCAGATAATTGATGATTTTAAAGATACAAAGGAAATAGAGCTAGATTATCTACAAGTTTTTAAGATAAGAAGAAATAAAAATGAATTAATAATAGAGCATACACAAGAAGTGCCTGAATACAAGAAAGTTTATTTGTTTAATAATTTAGGTAGTTTAATAGAAGAAGATTTAAAGATATTCATAATTGATGAGAATGAGTATAATATAATGCTTTTAGCAGAGGAGTATTAAAATGGATATATTAACAGTGTTGAAGATAATAGGTTTAGTATTACAACTAATAGCTAGTGGGCTATCAGAAAGTCAAGCAGTAGAAAAAGCTTCAGTTATGGTTGGAGTATCTGAAAGTTTTATAAGGAAGATAATAAAGAATATAAATTAATTAAAAACTCACTTAATATTTATCTAAATTTTATATAAATATTAAGTGAGTTTTTTACAAGGATAATATAGTGGAGGGTATTTTTTTTACTATAAGAGAGAAAGATATCGTTGCTATCGTATTATACATATAACGATAATAACGATATTTTATGTACAAGTAGGAAGAGGTAAAAAAATAAATAAAAAAATATTTATGCAAAAATCATAAGAATTTATGTATAAAAATTCAAATGGAAATAAAATACATAAGAGTGAAAATAGCTATAAACCTAGTAAAATCAATGGGTTTAAGGGGATGGGGTTAAGAGCAAGGAAATCCAGGCATAAAAATTTGCTTAGGTTTTGATGCCAGGAAGTCTTGGGGTTGAGGGTGATGAGTGCAATTGAAAAATAGTGAATTAAAATACGTATAACCCTTGATATACAAAGGGTTGAGGGTATTTACATATAAAAAAATATTGGTATAATACAAAATATAAAGTAAATAAAACAAAGCTAGCTATGAATAAATATAAATAAAAATTCAAAATTATTTATAGGGAAAGATTGCGAATCGATTTATACTACGCAATTTAGTAAACGATTACAAAGATTTAGGAGGAAATAAAATGATTAGTAGAAATTCAGAATTAAGAGAAGAAGTAATGAAAGGGTTAAAAGTTTTAGAAAAGATGGAAATTCCATTAGAGGTTAGAATGCTTAAAACAAAAAAAGGAACTAGAAGTGGATACTATATTGATAAGGACAAGCTTTTAAGTGATATTCAAGAACATGATGGTGTAGATAATATTTTTTTCACACTTAATGTTTTTTCAGATGATTTAATGGCAAGAGCAAAGGATAGGTTACTAAATTATGCACAACATACTACATCAGATTCAGATATTATAAGAAGAAAATTATTACTTATTGATATTGACCCATGCAGAGCATCAGGAATTTCATCAACTGATGAAGAACTTGAATATGCTAATAAAGTTGCTGAGGAAGTTAAGTTGTTTTTAAATGATAACGAATTTCCACAGCCAGTTAAAGCATGTAGTGGAAATGGGTATCACTTATTGTACAAGTTAGATTTACCTAATACTAAGGAAGTAACTGAAAATATAAAAGTTTTTTTACAAGTGTTACATAATAAATTCAGTACAGAGAAAGCAAAAGTCGATACTACTAATTATAATCCAGCTAGAATAACCAAGCTTTATGGAACTATTGCTTGTAAAGGAGATAGCATTGAAGGCAGACCTCATAGAAGGTCAAAGATTGTAGAAATACCAGAAAAGTTTGAGGTAGTAAATGAAGCTTTAATAAACAAAATAGCAGAGCTTATGCCTAAGAAGGAAAATAAAACTCAAGCTAAAAAGCAAAATAATACTAGTAAAATTCAAGGTGAATTTGATGTTAAGGAATGGCTAGATAAGCATGGAATAGAGATACATAGGATAAAAGAGGAAGGTGATAGAAAGTGTCATGTATTAAAACAATGTCCTTGGAATTGTAATCATACGGATACATCAGCATCAGTAACCCAATTTAAAGATGGAGGGATTAGTGCAATATGCCATCATGATAGTTGTTCAGAGGAAAATTGGGAAAGTCTAAGAGAACTTTATGAGCCTAAAGCCAAAAGAAAAAAATCTAAAGTTTCTGAAACTAATCCTAAAGAGGAGAAGAAAAGCCAAGCAGATATAATGATTGAAATGGCAATGAAGGAAGAAGATGAGTTTTTCCATGATGAATTAAATGAAAAGTATGTAGCTATAAAGAGAGGAGGAAATCCGTTAGTACTTAAAATTAATGGACAGGACTATAAATCTTTTTTAGTTAAGCGATTTTTCAAGGAAACTAAAAAAGCTCCATCTAAAGATTCAATTAATCAAGCAGTAAGTGTATTAGAGGCTTTAGCTCAATATGATGGAGAAGAGATTAATGTAGCTAAAAGGTGTACGGAAAGAGATGGAGCTATTTATTATGACCTAGGTGATAAGGAATGGTCGTTCATAAAAATTACTAAGGAAGGTTGGAAGATTGATAATAGTGGACAAATATTATTTACAAGACGTAAGACAATGAAACCACAGGTTTTACCAGAAGAGTATGATGACATATCTATAATTAATAAACATTATAGATTTAAGACAGATGAAGATAAAATTTTACATACGGTTAGTACTGTTACTAAATTTTTAAGTATAGGAAACCCAATAATAGTTTATCATGGCGAAAAGGGAGCATCAAAAACAACTACCATGAGAATGGATAGAAGCATAGTTGACCCATCAGCAAGAGATGTAATATCAATGCCTAAGAGTGCAACAGATTTATCATTAGTTTTACATAATAATTACTTACCATGCTTTGATAACATAGATAGTATTTCGGCAGAAAAGAGCGACATATTATGCACAGCTGCTACAGGGGGAGGATTTAGCAGAAGAAAGCTTTATACAGATGACGAGGAGAATATATATGAGTATAAAGTGCCAGTAATTCTTAATGGAATAAATGTTGTGGCAACAAGACCAGATTTACTAGATAGAAGTTTACTTTTAGGACTTGAAAGAATATCAGAGGATGAAAGAAAGGAAGAAAGTGAAGTATGGGAAGAGTTCAACAGAGATAAACCTAAAATGTTAGGAGCCATATTTAGTACGATATCAAAAGCTTTAACTATTTATCCTAACGTGAAATTAAAGAAGTTAGGAAGAATGGCTGATTTTACTAGATGGGGATATGCAATAGCAGAAGCTTGTGGTATTGGTGGAGAAAAGTTTTTAAAAGCCTACCTTAATAATCAATATAAAGCTAATGATGAAGCCGTTAGCTCCAATCCAATTGCAACAGCAATTATTAGATTAATGGAAAAAACACAGCATTTTGAAGGGTCAGCATCTAGATTATTAGAAGTGCTAAACTCCATTGCAGAAGATGAAAAGATTGATATTCAATCAAAGTTATGGGCAAAAGAACCTAATGTACTTAGTAGAAGGTTAAATGAATTAAAATCTAATCTTCTTATGGAGGGCATAACATTTTCTACAAGCAATACTAGTGTAGGGAGGAAAATTGAAATCCGTAAAAGTCCTAAGGAACTTATTGGTGGACAATCATCAACGGAAATATCAGATATAGCTAATTTTATACAAGCAGAATCAGAAGTAATTGATTTTTAATTTATTAATGACATTATCGTGGTTCAATACTTCGATAATGTCGATATTTTCAGATTAATTAAATTGGAGGAAAGTCAAATGATTAATATCAATGGAAAAATAAACATTTACATAAGAAAAGAGAATAAGTTAGAAAACCTAAAAACAGGTTATGGAAGATTACAATGGCTAAAATATGAGCTTGAAGATAATAAAGAAACAGTAAATATTTTTGTTGATGAATATAAAAAATGTAGTAAGATGATAGAACTTATTAAAGAGATACAAGAGGGAAGCATTGATAATCTTCTTATATGGTCAATAGATGATATAGATAAAGATTATGTAGCAGAGTTAGCTAATGTTATTACTAAATATGAAATACCTATAATAAGTTTCTGTGAATCAAGTTCATGGATAAATCATGTAATTAATAAATCAATAAAAGTAGCTTAATATACATACATAACAAAGGAGAAGATGAACATGGATAGAGAGAAAAAAGTAGATGAAATCATTGAGGTAATATCAGAAATAATATTAAATTATCTATCAGAGAATACTGAAGAGAAGATTACAATAAAAAGGTAGAAAGGTGTAAAACACTAATTAAAACTGAAAATATTGAAGTGATTGAAGTATAAGTAAAACTGGAATTACTCATTGGATTAAATATATATTATTAAACTGATAAGAAGTTCCTAAGATAATTTTAGGAACTTCAATATTTATCAAAGTAAAGGAAAAGGAGATTATTATGAATAAGAAAAAGATAATAGCAATTTATTGCAGGGTGTCAACAATAGAACAAGCTGAAGAAGGTTATAGTATAGATGAACAACAAAGATTATTAATTGAATATGCCAATAAGATGGGATATGAGATTTATAAATGCTATTCAGATAGAGGAATTAGTGGTAAGAACATTAAGAATAGACCAGCATTAAAAGAACTATTAAAAGATGCAGATGAGGGTAAGTTTGAGATTGTGCTTACATGGAAGATTAACAGGGTTGCAAGAAATATGCTAAATCTGTTAGAGATTGTAGATATGCTTGATAAAAGAGGAATAGCTTTTAGGTCATATTCAGAGCAATTTGAAACAGAAACTCCTATGGGAAAATTCTCATTGCATATGATGGGAGCAGTTGGTGAATTGGAAAGAGGAACAATAGCTCAAAACGTAAAAATGGGTATGTGTGCTCGAGCTAGAGATGGAAAGTGGAACGGAAATGTTTTACTAGGATATGATTTAGAAGAGGTTAAAGATTCATTAAATAAGAAAAGAAAGGATACTATACTTGTAATAAATAAGGAAGAAGCAGAAAGTGTAAGATTTATTTTTAATGAGTATGCTAATGGAAAAGGATATAAAGCTATAACTAATAAGTTAAATAAGCTAGGATATAAGACTAAGAAAGGCAATAATTTTTCAGTAGGTTCAATTAAGGATATACTAACTAATCCTACGTATATAGGTAAAATTAGATATAATGTAAGGCAAAATTGGTCAGAGAAAAGGAAACGTGATATTAATGAAAATCCAATATTAGTTGATGGAATACATGAAGCAATTATTGATATAGATACATGGAATAAGGTACAAGCTATTTTAGAAAGCAAGAAAGGAAAACCTTCAAGAATATATGATGGAGAGTATCCATTAACGGGAATATTAAGGTGTCCTAAGTGTGGAGCTGGAATGGTTATATCAAGAACTACTAATACTTTGGTTGATGGAACTAAGAAAAGAATAGCTTATTATTCTTGTGGTAACTGGAAGAATAAAGGTACAGCAGTATGCAACTCTAATTCAATAAGATGTGATAAAGCTAATGAATACGTGTTTTATAAGTTATCAGAGTTGTTTACTAATGAAAAAATGGTTAAAACAGTAGTTGCTAATGTAAATAAGGAAAGAGTTCAAAGAATAAATCCAGCTAAGAAGGAGTTAGAAAAACTTGAAAAAGAGCTAGAAAAGATAGAAAAGAAAAAGAATAAAATATTTGAAGCTTATGAGGATGATATACTAACAAAAGAAGAGTTTCAAGATAGGAAGAAAGAACTAAATGAAAGAGCAAAGAAGATTCAGGAACAAAAGCAACCATTACTTGAAATGCTTTCAGATGAAGTAGATGAAAAAATACCATATGAATATATTAAGAGTATATTAGAAAATTTCAGTAAAGTTTTAAATGGCAACATAAGCAGAGAGCAACAGAAGAAATTGTTACATATGATAATATCAGAAATAACAATTAATGAGCTAAGAGAAATAGATTCAATAAAAATTAAAATAGATGATAATTTAGTAGATTATCTAAGTAAGGAAGAAGGAGTATCTGTAAAAGGT
>JGI24711J26586_10003455_pt1 | contig 10437 bp, 9 predicted proteins | sample BioPla3DNA1_FD_26586 | JGI IMG/M metagenome (IMG submission 26586)
GTGAACTTAAGCCCCAGTAAACGGCGGCCGTAACTATAACGGTCCTAAGGTAGCGAAATTCCTTGTCAGGTAAGTTCTGACCCGCACGAAAGGCGCAATGACTTGGGCACTGTCTCAACAATGCACCCGGTGAAATTGTAGTACTTGTGAAGATGCAAGTTACCCGCGATAGGACGGAAAGACCCCATGGAGCTTCACTGTAGATTGTTACTGGGAAATGGTATTGTCTGTACAGGATAGGTGGGAGACTNTGAANCATTGGCGTCAGTTGATGTGGAGTCANCCTTGGAATACCACTCTGGCATTATTGTTTCTCTAACCAGCGGCCGTGAACCGGTCATGGGACACTGGCAGTCGGGCAGTTTGACTGGGGCGGTCGCCTCCTAAAAGGTAACGGAGGCGTTCAAAGGTCACCTCAGCACGATTGGAAACCGTGCATTGAGTGCAAAGGCATAAGGTGGCTTAACTGCGAGACCCACAAGTCGAGCAGATGCGAAAGCAGGACTTAGTGATCCGGCGGTAGAAAGTGGAATTGCCGTCGCTCAACGGATAAAAGTTACCCTGGGGATAACAGGCTAATTCCTCCCAAGAGTTCACATCGACGGGGGAGTTTGGCACCTCGATGTCGGCTCATCACATCCTGGGGCTGTAGTAGGTCCCAAGGGTTCGGCTGTTCGCCGATTAAAGTGGTACGCGAGCTGGGTTCAGAACGTCGTGAGACAGTTCGGTCCCTATCTGTCGTGGGCGCAGGAAATTTGAGAGGCGCTGTCCCTAGTACGAGAGGACCGGGATGGACGAATCCATGGTGAACCAGTTGTTCTGCCAAGGGCATAGCTGGGTAGCTACATTCGGCTGGGATAAACGCTGAAAGCATCTAAGTGTGAAGCCCCCCTCAAGATGAGATTTCCCCACGTAATGTGATAAGGTCCCTGGCAGACTACCAGGTAGATAGGCCGGAAGTGGAAGCATGGCAACATGTGCAGCGGACCGGTACTAATAGACCGAAGACTTGACCACACAAGGATAAAGATTCTCTTGTCATAGCCAGTCTTACACATAATCTTCTNTTCATATGCAGTTTTGAGGGTGCAATTACACCTTCAANCATTCCGGTGTCGATTACAGAGAGGCCATACCTGTTCCCATCCCGAACACAGAAGTCAAGCTCTCTTGTGCCGACGATACTTGGCGGGAGACCACCCGGGAAAATAGGTGATGCCGGATATTATGAAAGCCGCAGGGGCATACTCTGCGGCTTTCTCCTTGCATCTCTTTGTTTTCTGAACTTATAGTTTTCCATAATTCTGTCAATAAAAAGCGGTGTGGTCAAAGGCCACACCGCTCGATTTGTGCTTTAAGGCAAATAAATTTCACACAAATTTGAGTAAAAAAGAACTGGCCTCGAAAAAGGTCAGTTCAAAATTATCCAGCAGCAAGGATCTTATTCTGGATGGATAGATTCTGTCGGGCAAGCCGCTACGCAGCTACCGCAATCAGTGCAAAGTTCGGGATCAATCTCGTAGTACTCGTCGCCGGGTGAGATTGCATCATACTCACACTCCGATTCACAGATGCCACAAGAGATACAAGTATCATCAATCTTATGAGCCATAATAAACCTCCTTTTGATCTAAACACTCCACCAGCATTTTATACCAGGAGCCGTCAACTGTAAAGCAAACGGGGGTAAGTTCTGCAGCAACCTGTTTTGTGGCAATCTGTAGCAGACGATGAAAATTCAACCGCCGCCAATATTGTTGACCACATAATGTGAACGGCCTTATCCCCCAACTTGCTCAGATGGAGAATGGTTGACTATAATTACTCTTATCCGGCAAAGGAGAAAATAACTATGGTTAATGAAGAAAATCTATCGAGTGAGGATCTGAGGGAAATTTATCAGGAGCATCATTTCGGCATCCTGGACTCAATCTTCGCCCTGGTTAAACATCGAGCAAAATATCCGGTAGAGGGTTCTTATACCAATTATATGTTGCAAAAAGGTTCAGATCACATTTTGAAGAAAGTTGGCGAAGAATGCACAGAGATGATCATTGCTTTTAAAAATAATGATGCAGACGTACTGGTGTATGAGATTGCCGATCTGCTTTATCATGTGACAGTAGCTTTGGCCCATTTTGATGTCGATCTGGAGCAGATTTTTGAGGAGCTGGTAGAGCGACGCAGCAGATAAGGCGGAAAGAGCAGTATGTGTAATTATCGTAAAGACAGCGGCAATTCCGAGATCAAAGAGATGGTTCCGGAACTGATTGATTGGTGCCGGCGACAATTGGCAAGTTCCGGAGGCGACAAGGCTGTGATCGGTATTTCCGGGGGCAAGGACTCAACGGTGGTGGCGGCACTGATGGCTGCAGCTATCGGTGCGGACAGTGTTTATGGTTTTATTCTGCCCGCTGGCGATCAGAATGATCTCGAGACAGCTCAGGAGATCTGTCGGCATTTGCAGATTTGCTATCAAGTGATAGATATTGCTGCCATTATAGCTGCTTTTAACTCCTGTCTGTCAGCAGTTTCGGATAGCGGCATTATAAATCAGGTATCCGCGCAAACCGACTTGAACCTGCCGCCACGTGTCCGCATGGCTTTGTTATATGCAATTTCGCAGTCTATTCCTGATTCGAGAGTGATCAATACTTCCAATTTGTCTGAGGATTGGATTGGCTATATTACCTTGTACGGTGATTCAGCCGGAGCTTTTGCTCCTCTCGGTATGTTAACATCTGACGAGGTAATTGCAGTCGGTCATGAGCTGGGCGTCCCTGCCCGGTACTTGCTACTGCCCCCGGCGGACGGGCTGACGGGTCGCAGTGATGAAGAAGTTTTTGGCTTCAGTTATGCGGAGCTGAATGACTATATTCGCAACGGCGAGCTGGTTAATCAGGAGACCAAGGCTCAAATTGATCGTCTGCACCGAATAAGCAGATTCAAATTTTTGCCCCTGCCGATGTTCCGCCCGCCCTTTGCAATCAAGGCCAATGATCTGGCAAATATTTATCAACAAGGAGATAAGCAGCAATGATTCCGGTAGAGAATATCTGGCTCGCTTTTGGTCTGACTTTGATGGCAGGACTGGCCACAGGCCTCGGTAGTATTATCGCGTTTTCTTTCCGCAAGAGTGGAAATTTTCTTTCAATTTCCCTGGGCTTTTCGGCCGGTGTGATGATCTATGTTTCTTTTGTCGAGATCCTGCCTGAAAGCCTAGAGTTTTTTAGCGCTTCCGGTTCGGATCGATCCGAGCTTTTGGCGACAATATTTTTCTTTGCCGGAGTGCTTTTTATCATGGTCATTGACTTCTTGATACCCGAAAAAATGAATCCGCACGAATATCCTACACCGTTAGACTGTGAGGATGAGACGGAAGAGGAAAGAGATCGGCGCTGCCGTGACCTTTATAGTGCCGGCAGATTTTCGGCCCTTGCCGTGGCGATCCATAACTTTCCGGAAGGTATTGCCACCTTTATGGCTGCACTGGTCAATCCGCAACTGGGTATTGGTATTGCTATTGCTATTGCCCTGCATAATATTCCCGAGGGAGTTTCGATAGCTGTGCCGATTTACTACGCCACAGGTAATATAAAACGCGCTTCACTGATGGCCTTTTTATCAGGACTTGCTGAACCCATAGGAGCTCTGGTCGGCTTCTTTGTCCTTAGACCTTTTCTCAGCGATACGATGTTTGGCATTGTCTTTGCCATGGTGGCCGGGATCATGGTCTATATTTCTATCGACGAGCTGCTGCCTACAGCGGAAAAATATGGGGAACACCATCATGCGATCGGCGGAGTGGTCGCCGGCATGGCTGTAATGGCTCTGTCTCTCCTTCTGATCGGCTGATTAAACCTATCGGGACACATTTTACAGCGCCTTCGTCAATCCTCTACGTTCAACAAATGTTGCGGCAGGAGTTATGACTTGGCTAGCGGCCGGGTCAGATTTTAGCAGTTTTGACCTTGTTGTCCAATAAATAACTGCTACTGAAAGTATTAACTGGAGTTATCGGCACAAAAAGAGTAATCTATATCAGATATATTTTTGATACTATTATTTACAGATCGCAGACGAGGTGAAAACAAATGAACGAACTGGGATGGATTGACTTGAGAAGCGACACGGTAACTCATCCGACCCTGGAGATGAGAGAAGCTATGCTGAGGGCTGAGGTTGGTGATGATGTCTATCATGACGATGTTACAACCAATGAGCTGGAACGCTATGCTGCGGAGATCCTGGGCAAGGAAGCGGCGCTCTTTGTTCCTAGCGGTACGATGGGGAATCAGATAGGTGTACTGGTGCATACCCAGCGCGGTCAGGAGATTGTGCTTGGTTCGGCGGCTCATATCTTCGTGCATGAAGTGGGCGGGGCGGCGGTTCTGGCCGGAGTAAGCATGAAGACGATCAATTTTGCAGACGATATTCCTGAACCGGCTAAGATTGCGGCGGCCATCCGTCCTGATGATATTCATCAGCCCGATACCGGACTGATATGTATGGAAAATGCGCTGTCCAATGGCCGGGTAGTTCCCCTATCGATAATGGCAGAGGTCGCAGAATTAGCTGCGCGGCACAATCTGCCGGTTCACCTGGACGGTGCCAGAATTTTCAATGCTGCTGTGCATCTGGGTGTCAATGTCAAAGCTATCAGCCAATATGCGGACACGGTAAATGTCTGCTTGTCCAAGGGCCTATGTGCACCGGTGGGCAGCATCTTTGCCGGCCCGGCTCACTTGATTGCCAGTGCCCGCAAATGGCGTAAGTTGCTGGGCGGTGGTATGAGACAGACCGGCTTTCTAGCTGCGCCCGGTCTTTTGGCTCTGCAGGATATGCCCGGAAGATTGCACGAGGATCATGCCAATGCCCAATATCTGGCGGAACAGCTGTCCGGACTGGAGGCGGTAAATGTCAAAGAGGACCGACTGGATATCAATATGGTTTTCTTCACTATTGACCGAGAAGAGGAGCTTTTGCTGCAGTTGCCGGAACTTCTGGCGGCACAGGGTATTTTGAGTAACGAACGAGAAGACGGCGAATGGCGCTGGGTTACACATAAAGATATTGAAAGATCTGACCTGGATCTGGCAGTACAAAAACTGGCCGATATTCTGGGCTAGAGCTGATGAAAACGCCATTTGCGGCTAGCTGGGTAGGGTATAAATGAAGATAGTAATCTGTGGGCTGGGCAAGGTCGGTGAGGTTCTCAGCCGTGATCTCAGCCGTGAGCAGCAGGATGTAATCACTATCGATCAGAATGAGCAAAGACTCAGAAATCTGATGATGGCTGTTGATATCACCGGCGTTGTCGGCGGGGGCTCTTTCCTGAATGTTCAGATGGAAGCGGGTGTTAATGAGGCGGATGTTTTCATCGCCGTTACCCCCGATGACGAGACTAATATCATGGCGGCCATAACTGCCAAGACGATAGGAGCCAAATATGTGATTGCTCGTGTCAGAAGTCCTGAATACTTCCGGCAGATCGATTTTATGCGCGAATCCTTGGGTATAGATATGTTGATCAACCCTGATCTGGAGGCTGCCCGCGAAATCAAAAATATTATGATCTTTCCCTCGGCTCTGAGTGTGGAGCACTTTGGCGGTGGCAAAATTTTTATTGTCGAAGCGGAAGTAGAAGCCGGTTCAGTTCTGGTGGGAAAAAGTCTGAAGGAAATTGGCAGGAGACACGGCAATGTACTGGTTGGTGTTGTAGAAAGCGGAGATGATATCTTCATCCCTGACGGCAATTATATTGTCGAGGCAGGTGATCATCTCTTCGTCAGCGGCGAACCGGAAGAGATTCTCCTGTTCCTACGGACTATCCGAGGTGCGATAGAGAAACCGAAATCAGCTTTGATTATAGGTGGCGGCAGGATTACCCGCTATTTACTCTCCATGCTTAAGACGCAAAAGACCAGATTGAAAGTGATCGAATACGATGAGAAGATAGCGGACAAACTGGCAACCAGGTATCCGGAGGCCGAAATTGTCTGTGCTGACGGCACTGATCAAAATGTCCTGCGGGAAGAGCGAGTGGCCAACTATGACTATGTGATCGCTTTAACCGGAATTGATGAAGAAAATATGCTGATTTCTCTATATGCGATACAGCAGGGTGTTAAGAATACCGTTACCAAGGTAAATCGGACTAATCTGCTCAAAGTATTGGAAAATGCCGGTTTACAGGCTATTATCACGCCTAACAAACTGATTGCGGATCAGCTTATCCGTCTGGTACGCTCTTTGCAGAATTCATCCGGTCCGGGGATCGAGGGCTTCTATCGAATTTCTGATAGTAAGGTTGAGATTCTCCAGTTTCATGTGGCTGCGGACAGCCCGGTCTGCGGCCGGACTTTACGTGAATTACAGACTAAGCCTGGATTGTTGCTGCTTTGTCTTATGAGACAAAAGGAGATCATTTTCCCCGGCGGCAATGATTGTATGCAGCCGGGCGACAGTGCCGTTGTTGTCACTACCGAGCCGAATTTTCAGGATATCAAAGATATTCTCTTGGAGAGTTAAACTGTGAACTATCCGATGACACGCTATGCCCTGGGCAGGATCATTTTCATCAATGGTTTGCTCATGCTGCCTTCGATACTGGTTGCCCTGATCTACGGCGAAGGCTGGCAGGGAGTGTATCCGTTTTTGCTGCCGCTGTTCCTGTGTCTAAGCGGTGGCTGGCTACTGTCTTATCGTAAACCGGACAAGCCGGATTTCTTTATGAGAGAAGGTTTTGTAGTAGTTGGACTCTCCTGGTTTTTGATTTCAGCTGTCGGTGCACTTCCGTTCGTAATCAGTGGCTGCATTCCCTCATTTCTGGATGCATTCTTTGAAGCTTCCAGCGGTTTTACTACTACCGGCGCCAGCGTGCTGTCTCAGCCTGAATTGCTGCCACATTCGCAACTGTTCTGGCGCTCTTTTACACATCTGATCGGCGGCATGGGTGTCTTGGTTTTTGCGCTGGCTATTATGCCTAAGATAGAATCGGATAATGTCTTCATTATGAAAGCAGAGGTTCCGGGTCCTATCTTCGGCAAAATCCAGGCCAAAGTCAGAAATACAGCCCGCGTCTTATATGCAATCTATCTGGGCATGACGCTGATTCTGATTATTTTGCTGATAGCAGGCGGCATGTCTGTCTTTGATTCTATGCTTCATGCTTTCGGAGCGGCGGGTACAGGTGGCTTTGGTATCAAATCTAATTCCGTCGCTTTTTACAATAACTATTATCTCTACTATGTGTTGGCCTTCGGCATGATTGCCTTCGGTGTCAATTTCAGTCTCTACTATGCCTTATTGGGCAAGCGTTTCAGGGAATTCTTTCACAGTGAAGAGCTGCGCTGGTACGTGGGCTGCATTTTGGTTGCCGTGGCCATAATTTTATTTAATACCAGACAACTATATGATAATTTCTTTCTACATTTACGGGATGTGTTTTTTACCGTCGCTTCTATCATCACGACCACAGGTTATACTGTTGCTGACTTTGACGGCTGGCCGCTGCTATCTCATGTGGTCCTGCTCTGTCTGATGTTCATCGGCGGTATGGCCGGTTCGACCGCCGGTGGTTTGAAAGTAAGCAGGATCACTGTCTATGTCAAATCCGCCCTGGCTGAACTGAGGACCAGTCTCAATCCTAACCGCCGCGTCTCATTGACTTTTGAGCATAAGCCGCTTAGCAGCCAGGTTAGATCTCAGTTCAGCAATTATCTCATTATTTATCTCCTGACATTTGTTTCGTTATTGCTGGTTGCTTCGCTCAGTGTACCCAATTTTATTTCTGCTTTTTCCTCGGTAGCGGCGACGTTTAATAATATCGGCCCCGGGCTGGACGTAGTAGGTCCGGCGGGCAGTTATGCCGGCTTGTCCGACCTGTCCAAGCTTGTCCTTTCTATCGGCATGATCATGGGGCGGCTGGAAATTATACCGATCCTCGTATTATTGTCGCCTAGAACTTGGCGGCGCATCTGAGGATGCTACCCACGTACGCCTGACATTTTATCCTCCTTGTGAAACGGGAATCTGCCCACGTGACGGCTCGAGATCTCAGTCCTGCTATTTTTTGTCTGTTTCTGTGATGCGGGTAATTCACCGTTAATGCCAAGCTGTCAGCTTTGTGTTAAGCTTTGATTAATTATTTCATGTCAAAATCAGATAGGGGAGAACACCATGCCGGAACAGACAGAATATAGTACTGAACTGCCGCCGGAGGCCGAACAGGACACAGAACCAACTAAACTGACCGAGATATCATCTGCTCGAAAACAACTGCCGTCAGGAAAAGAGCTAACCTGGTTGCAGCGCTTGATTTTCGGCAATACAGTCTGGCAACGAACCGAATCACCGGTACCCTATCCCGGCCGCAGATTCTTGGCTAGGCTTTTGGATTGGTCAATCTATTATGTGCTCTGGAATTATCTGGTTATGGTTCTGCTGCGCGGCAAGATTATGCGCGGTTTGCTCCTGATGTATTTGGATACGATGGGTGTAATGGCGATTATGCTGATTACAGAGCCGCTGCTGCTTTCATTGGTCGGTACCACGCCGGGCAAAGCGGTGATGGGCCTGGTGCTACGAACGGACGAGGGTGGCAAGCTTAGCCTGAAAGATTCTTGGCGCAGAACTTTCCAAGTTTTTGCTGACGGTATGGGCTTCAATGTACTTATTTTCAATCTGCTCAATCTAACTTGGGCCAGAAGAAACTGCGCCGCCGGCAAAGCTTTGCTCTGGGAACAGAAGCATTCCTACAAGATTAAGAGTACTAAAGTCTGGAGAGGTTTGGCAGCATGTCTGCTGGCGCTAGCGGTGATCTTTCTTAGTCTGCCTTTGATCTATCAAGCAGCTCAATATCCACTGCATAGAGGCGAAATCACACCACTGCAATATGCGGAAAATGTCAATGAGATGCTTGCCCGTTCCGGTAATAAGACAGGTTTTAAGCTTGATGCTGATGGCTATTGGCACGATGCAGATGGAGAACTGTTGGCAGATAAGGAAAATCCGGTGCCACAGCATGAGATGATAGTCAAAGGCGGCAAAGTGATAGGTGTTAAACTCTTTATCCGCATGACGGCTGCCGGGCGCATCAACGGTCGTATCGATCAGAAAGCATTGCTGGCAACAGCTTTTATCGCTGCACAGCCTGAGATTAAAATGATCGATCTGACTGAGTTGGCCAGACGCTTGAGCGATATCCAGAATGACTACGAATTTGAGATTAGAGGAGTCAAGGTAACTAGCAAGGTATCTTACTCCGGATATCAGACGGATGGGAATTATCTGACAGGCCTGGAAAATGATCCCGACCGCTATTTTGAAAATGAGTTCACGGCCTATCTGACAGACCAATACGATGGATCGTAATGTGTAATTTTCTCTGGCTACGAAGTCGTCTGATTCAAGCACAGATTGTGCTCGTCAATCGAGATAATCGGAGCAGGCAGTTTCGGCTATTAGATTTTCCGCAGAGACGGCGATGAAGAATCAGTAAGAAAGAATATAGAAGACGCTCAGTACAAACTGCATAAATATGTCTCACAACTTAAAAGCCGGCAGGCAGACGATAATAGGCAGCAATATCAAGCAGGAAGAGAGGTCAGAAACGATATAGTCAGCAAAATCCGCAGTGCATTTTACACAAAGAAAGTAAGATTATTCCTTATTGATGCTAATTATGTATACTTGACTAAAAAAACGATCTGTGATATGAAATTATTTATCGTGACTAATATGTTATTCGACTTGAAGAATAACATTTAATCAGGCAACAAGCAGCGGATTCTACCCTAGCGATGATAATAGGCCGAAAGAGTTTAGTTTATTATTTTTCTGCCACAATAGCATAAGATTTTTTGAGAGTATATAAAGATTATTATGAGATTTTAAACATTATATTATTATAACATAAAGTGCTTATTAAAGCGAATGACTTTACTAATAGTTAAGGAATACCGGGGAAGGAGTTACTTTTCGTAATTAAGTAAGCACGATTTATTTTATGGTTGATATTAGCAAACAAAGTATTGTAAAGGAGGAATAATGGTATGCCTTATGTGGCAGCCTACGATCAAAGGGCAAGGTTTGCTAAAGATATTTGTACATAAAAAACTAATAATTATGCGTTTTACATGAACGCAAATGAGAGGAGGAGGTAAGGGCGTGTCTAAATATATTTTTAAAAGGCTGCTGATCGTGATTCCTACAATGCTGGCGGTAATTTTAATTGTATTTCTATTAATGAATCTAACCCCCAGCGACCCGGCTTCGGTGATTCTCGGCCCCAACGCCACCCAGGAAGCCAAGGACAAGCTAAATCAAGAATTTGGAGTCAAGTCCCAATTAGTGTGTAAATTTCCTCGGTAACACTTTAATCAGTTTGTTGTTAAGGCTGCTCACTTTTTCAGTATCACAAACCGTGAGCTTTTA
>JGI24711J26586_10003456_pt1 | contig 10432 bp, 10 predicted proteins | sample BioPla3DNA1_FD_26586 | JGI IMG/M metagenome (IMG submission 26586)
AAGTCGAAAGTCGAAAGTCGAATTCATTCCGCCTTCCGCCTTTCGCCTTTTTATGTCCTATAATCCTTTAATCCTAAAAATCTTAGTCAAAATCCTTTAATCCTATAAATCCTAGTTATTTTTGTTGTATTTTTGCTCCATAAATGAAATATTGGTCATAGTACGAACCCCCGAAAATATTGATAATTATGACAGAAAAACAGATTGAGAAAATAAGATTATCGATTAAGAAACACCGAGCTGCATTGACGGCTGAGAAACGATTATATGGCGGATTTCATGATGGTGCAGGCAGACGTTACTATATTGCCGATTTATACATGCGGATTGCGGATTATAAGGGAGCGATTACATACAAAAAATGGTTTGATAAAAACTTCCCGGATGATATTGGAGGACCGTTACTATCTCTGAATTGGGCTATTGCCTATTTTGAACTTGGTAAAATAGCTGAGACAAAAATTTATACAATTGATACTGCTTTTCAAAATATCTATCTGCATGGTTTACTAATTAACAGAGAGGTAAGTCAAATTGATATGTACGAACGTGGATATGATATCCTTAATTTTGCAAAATCAATGATTGAGGATTGCAAAAAAGTAACGACTCAACCCTATCTCGATTGGCTCACAAATTTTATGGATACAGAAGAATATAAAGAGCCGATCAACAAATTTATCGCATTAAGTAAGTTGCTTAAAGATGAGAATAATCAGAAAAAAAGGTCAGAATTGATTGACCATATATATGAATTAATGGAAATAAACAAGAAAAGATGAGTTTAAAACTACATACCGGTAGCATTATTGATATCTATTCGGCGGATACCGAATCGGAACTTGCGTTGCCGTTTGTGGATGGTGGCATTTCGGCAGGGTTCCCGTCGCCGGCGTTGGACTTTGTCGACCTAACCATCGACTTGAACCGCTATCTCATCAAAAATCCTTCGGCTACTTTTTATGGAAAAGTAAAGGGCGACAGCTTAATCAACGCAGGAATACATAATGGCGATTTGCTGATCATCGACCGGAGTTTGGAACCTACAAACGGAAAAATCGCCGTTTGTTATGTCGACGGAGAGTTCACCGCCAAACGCATTAAAATTGAAAAAGAGGTGGTTTGGCTCATTGCCGAAAATGAAAACTATCAGCCCATCAAAGTAACTGAAGAGAATAATTTCCTGATTTGGGGCATTGTTACACACGTCATAAAAAATATTTAAAAAGCATGTTTGCATTAATAGACTGCAATAATTTTTACGCTTCGTGTGAGCGGGTTTTTCGTCCGGATTTGAACGGCAAACCGATTGTTGTATTGTCCAACAATGACGGATGTGTCATAGCCAGAAGCAACGAAGCCAAAGCACTCGGGATTCCCATGGGCGCACCTGCATTTGAATATGAAAAACTGTTTCGGCAACATCAGGTACATGTTTTTTCCGCCAACTTTGCATTGTATGGCGACATGTCAAATCGGGTCATGACTATCCTTTCGGATTATTCACCTGAAATGGAAATCTATAGCATTGATGAGTGTTTTATGAAGTTGAAAGGATTTGACTTTGTCAACTTGCAGGAATATGGCGAACAGATGCGTTACAGGGTAGGCAAGTGGACCGGTATTCCCATTTCCGTCGGCATGGCACCCACCAAAGCGCTTTCCAAACTGGCGAATAGAATTGCAAAAAAATATCCCGAAAAAACGAAGGGCTGTTACATTATCGACAGCGAAGAAAAACGCATAAAAGCATTAAAGTGGCTCAAAATTGAGGATGTTTGGGGTATCGGGAGACAACATACGAAGCGTTTAAAGGCACAACATGTCTTCACAGCTTACGAATTCACCCAACTTCCTGACAGTTGGGTTAAAAAGCATTTGTCAGTTGTGGGCTTGCGCTTAAAACAGGACCTGCAGGGTATTCCCACGCTCGATTTGGAAGAGGTACAACCTAAAAAGAACATCGCGACAACGCGCAGTTTTGAAACCAATTACACTCAGTTTGAAGAGTTGGCAGAACGGATCAGTACCTTTGCAAGCTCCTGTGCAGAAAAATTGCGTCAACAAAAATCGTGTTGCAATTCCTTAATGGTTTTTATTCACACCAACGGACATCGAAAAGATTTACCGCAATACAGCCGAAATATCGTGATTCAACTGCCTTTTGCAACCAACTCAACAATTGAATTGTCGGGTTTTGCTCTACAAGCGTTGAAGAAAATATACAGGGAAGGTTATTCCTACAAAAAAGCGGGTGTCATAGTTCAGGACTTCACCCCCGAAGATGTAGTACAACAATCTCTTTTTGAAAATCGGGATGAACGGCATATCCCCTTAATGCGAACCATCGACAAGTTAAATATGCAATTCGGACAGCAGAAAGTCCGGCTTGCTTCGCAGGATCCCAAAAGAGTCTGGAAGATGAAGCAGGAAAAACTGTCGCCCTGCTACACAACCAACCTGAACGATATCATAACCATTCATGTGTAACTATGTGTTTTTATAGCAAACAAAGTAAAACTGCGCAAGAGTTGCAACATCGTTTCAATGCCAAATTTGAAAATGAATCTTTGTATCAACCGGGCATTTACAATGGATTTCAATTTCCCAAAACGCCGGTTATTACCAATAAACTGACAGACACAATACAACTCTACCAATGGGGATTAATCCCATTTTGGGCAAAAGAGGAGAGCATCAGACAATACACATTAAACGCCAGAATTGAAACGATACACGAAAAACCGAGCTTTAGGAACGTAGTCCAAAATCGTTGTTTGATATTGGCAGACGGTTTCTATGAGTGGCAATGGCTCGACCCCAAAGGGAAGTTCAAACAAAAATATGAACTCACATTACCCGACAACGAACCCTTTGCCTTTGCAGGACTTTACAGCGAATGGCTCGACAAATCGACAGGTGAATTGCGCAACACCTACACCATCCTGACAACCGCCGCAAACGAACTGATGAGCAAAATACACAACACCAAGAAACGGATGCCGGTCATCCTCTCCGCAGACCACGAACAGCAGTGGCTCCACGGACAGGAATTAAAAATGCAAAACAACAGACTCACAGCGACGAAAGGTTGAAGGTAGAAGGTAGAATTAATTACGAATTACGAATTACGAATTACGGCTTTACAAGGAAGAAGGTAGAATTAATTTGCAACATTATTTCGTTCTGCCAGGTGAACCCCGAAGGGGTGACATTATTATAGCAAAATGTTGATCCAATGAACCAAAGAACCCCGAAGGGGTGACATGATTGTAAAATGTAAATTTGGGCTAAAGCCCTTTATATCTTGAAGGTTAATTCCCATCCATGCCCTAAAGGACATGGCTATTGATGTGAATATCAGTGAAATACATTATATTTTTGGCAAAATTTAAAGCCCTAATTTGTAATTCGTAATTTGTGTCGCGTTCTAAAAGGTTTTATATTGCCGAGTGGGGAAATAAAATAACTAAAAAGGAAAATATGATCTGCCCCCCAATTTTTTTTATTTCAAAAAAGAAAAAGAAATCTTTTGAAGGCGGAATAAAAAATTTTCGACTTTCGATTTTTTTAATCCTTTAATCCCTTAATCCTACAAATCCTAGTTCAAGTTTTTGTTGTACCTTTGCTGATTGAATTGGACGTTATCTGTATCACATGAGAAAAGTACCGGCAATAATTATGATGCTCATTGGAGTGCTTGAAATTTCATTGGCTCAAGAGATTCAATCTCCCGACAAGATTTCAATCAGCGATGAATTTTATGCACTAAGGACTCATTACTTTTATGAATATGAGTTAACATTGAAGGATAATTACTACTCCATTGAAGCGATAACCTATACAGAGAATGGAAAAGATCAAAAAGAGAATAAAAGTTGGGAAACTATTGACAAAAAATGGGTAGAAGATATTCTTTTACTAATAAAACAGCAACCATCCAAAGAAATTCAAGTCACTGACTTTCAAGATCAATTTACTTTAGACGCCATCAATCACTTTTTGCAAAAAGAGGCTTATCGATATTGGATAACCGATAAATATCAAAAGGAATTTATTATTGAAGAATTTACAAATCCGGAAAAATTGCAAAATAATCTGAACTCCTATTTTCAAAACTACGATGAATCGGATGGTGTAGATGGTAGATTTTCCGAAGTGAAAATATACTTTCATTATGCAGACACAGTTATATCTGTAAGTTCAAAATCAATTTTATCTTTTGGATTACCTGTTGAAATCAATGGAGAGAAAGTTTACTCACCCCAATTGGCAAAACTGATGGGTGAACTTATCCCTAAAAGTAAAACAGAACGAAAAGAACAATTTGAAGGCAAAGGACTGTTTTCAGCAGTTATACGGAACACAATAAGTAATCATAGAAGTGAATTAGAGAGACTTGAGGCAAAAAGCTATCAAATCTATATTGATACTTTGGAGACAACGTTTACGGTATCAGATGCAAAAGTTGTTAATGGGAAATCTTCAATGAACTGGAGTGGTGATGAAAAAAGATTAAACTGTACATTAACCCACCCTTCAATGGGTCCAAATCTTTCAATCAATTATTCCACCCTAATAGTAGATGGAAAAATTAAATATCCTGTTTCACAAATCATAGCAGATTATAGACAGCTTTACTCTTTAGTCAAGAGTTCCACGTTTTTTCAGGGATATTTAACCGGCAATAAAAAAGGACACCTGACCATTATTTATGATGATCATAGTTGTATTACTGATCAAGCAAAGCAATATATCATAGAAAAGTGTAAATCGCTAAATAATACAGATAGTTTAGAGAACGCAGTTTTCATAAAATTAGAAGATGAATCGGGGAGTCACTCACGTTGGGTACTCTTACCCAATGGGAAATATTTTAGTTTAGCAAATTCGTAATTCGTAATTCGTAATTGATCACAACTTCTCCCAAAGGCGTAATATTCCAGAGTGGGGAAATGAAATAACTAAAAAGCGAAAGATGATCTGCCCCCCTTTTATTTAAATTAAAAAATAATATAAATAATTAAATATCAATGGGATATATTAAAAAAACAATTCAATTCCGAAATCCGAAATCCGAAATCCGAAATGTTATTGTATTTTTGCTATTAATTAAATGACACCCTCATCATTCATGAATAAAAGAATTTATATACAAGATTGGTTGGAATTAAAACCATACGCGAAACCAACAGCAGTAGACGACTATTATCTAAAGCTATCCAATGATGTTCAAAAGGTGATTACAACCGATAAAAAAGCATTTGCTCTGCAGATGTTTCTGGATAAAGAACAGATTAACTTGTTGTCATGCTTTCTGACCTCATATTTCGAGGACTTGATTTCAGGAACCAATATATGGAACTCTTTTGTGAGAATGCATCACAGATTATATGGAAAGCAACTCCCATTTTATGATTTAGATGAGTATTATGAAGAAGAAATTAATGCTCAAGATATCAGTTTTTTAATCTGCTACTTTATCAATTCAGTGCAAGAAGAGAAATTTTATTCTCCTTTCAGCACTTTTATCACCGAAGCAGCGGAAAAGATATATAAACTGTTTGATAAAGAGTGGGAGTATGCTCCGGAAAATGAATATTTAAAGACGTTTTACCAAATTGACCCTCAAGAGAAAGAGTATTACGTTGCCCGCAAACTCATTGATAGAGTGCTATTTGATACTTATCTTTTTTATCCGGATACATCATTGAGATTACAAGAACAAATTTCGGAGATCTTTGAAAATAAAGAAAATGATGATGACGTAATGATGTATATCCATAATTCCCGGGATGGGATGATGTTTAGAGCGCATACCAGGTTACTTGCTTTAAAAGGACAAGTGTGGGTTGCTGAAATTTTAGGTTCAAATCATCCTCTGCATCAAGATTTTCTGGACATTTCGAATAAAATTCTAGGATTATTCCTGTATAAAGGACAAGACGAAAATAATATTTTTATTGAGCATATTGCTTCCGGTAAAAAGTTCAACTTGACAAAGAGATCTTTTGAACGTTCACATGTTTTGACAGAAGTGGATACCATCTTGTTTCTCGGTATTGTTAGGTGGCAAGGCGAATGGTGGTTTTCCGGTACGTTTTTCAAACAGCCTTTCAATCCTGATACAATACTTAAAGAAAAGAGTTCAATGGAAAGTAGAGCAGTAGTTAACTTTTTGGACTATCAAAATCCGGAGATTGATGAGATACTCAGAAAACAAATATTAGCTTTTAAAAATTACAATAATGACTCACTCATCGCATTTTTGCCGTCGGAGAAGATTGAGGAGTTTTATAAAGGGTACATGGAGTTTTATAATGAAACTTTAAATCTATCGGAAAAGGAAGTCAGGAAGGTAAAACAAAGGTTGAAAAATGATGGTTTTATTGTCAAAGAAAAGCAGAAGGATTTTTCTAAATTGTCTGAAACAGGATTGGTTTTTTTCAATCCTAAGAGCGGAGTCGAAATTGCATTCTGCATTAATTCTGCTTTTCCGCTCCCTTCCAATCCGTACTTCAAAGAGGAGGATAGCGAAGATGATGTGATGTATTTATTGATGCATGAAAGTTTTTCAAAAGAACTGGTGTTGTACTGTATTGAACATTGCAAGTCCAGGTTGTCCTTTTTTGCTGACGGTGTCGGAAAAAGATACCTCGAAGATTTCGATTTCCTACTCAGATTCTGGAAAAAAGGCAGTTATCATACCGTACCATCCATAACCCTTGTCGGAAAAGACAAAGCATAAGCAACTGCAGTTTGTCTGCCCAAAACGCCTTACAACTTTGTTACCACCGTTACTGTAACCGCGGTAACTGAAATTAAATTTAGAGTTTAGAATTGTTTTATTTAGCTATTTTAGAATATAACTCATTGATATTCAATTATATCAATTGCCACGTCCCTTTAGGGCGTGGATTGGAATTAACCCTCAGAACCCAAGGGCTTTAGCCCAAATTTATTATAATGTCACCCCTTCGGGGTTATTTGGACTCTTGGGGTAAACATCTTGCTATAATAATGCCACCCCTTCGGGGTTATTTCAAAGTTGAAAGTCAAAATAAATCCTAACTTGATATTAACTCGGGGCGCGACTTTGAGTCGCACCCCGAGTAGTTCAACTTAAAAACTTCCGATTTTTGATTCCCCTCCTTTGGAGGGGGCAGGGGGAGGTCTAATTCGTAATTGATTTCATTCCGCCTTCCGCCTTTTTTCCACCTTCTACCTTCTACCTTCTACCTTCAATTACATGTCCGTCAGCGTTATCGTTTCAATATCCGAAATCTCTTTTATCGCTTCAATCATCGGTTCTAGCGGTTGTATGGCGGAGTCCTGGATTTTAATGCGATATTCGGAGTGATTGGCTTCAAGGTTTTTGGAGAATGTAACACCATAAATGTGTATTTTATGGTTGCGGATAATCGATGTAATCTGATCAATATCAGGATTATATCTCCTAAATTTGATAATAAGTTGCTTGGCATCGCCCGACATGGCGCGGTAACGGTCAGATCTTTCCAAAATAATTAAGATTAAAACCGCGGTGATGGTTAAAATGATCGCGGGGAGAAACATACCTGCCCCGGCACACATCCCGACAATGGCAACCAATAGAATAGAAGCAGCGGTAGTCAATCCGTGTACGTTTCCTTTACTCTGAATGATTGTACCTGCACCCAAAAAGCCGACACCGGTAACCAGCTGAGCTGCAATTCTTCCGGGGTCACCGTTCAAAAAGTGAGGATAACTCTGTGGAATCCAGATAGATATCAAAACCGCTCCGGTGGATGCCAATCCAATCAGGGCAAAAGTGCGCGCACCGGCACTTTGTCTGCGCCTTTGACGTTCCATACCAATAATAATTGATAAGATCAAGCCGATTCCTAATCTTATTATCGAAGAATAGGTGTTGATTTCAACGGTGTTAAAATTTTCAATAAATTGTTCAATCATGATTATCAATCCATTAAGTGACACAAAATAAGAATATGTTTTCCTTGTAAGGTGGTCGCAAATAGCGACTGATCGCCTCCCTCTTTAATTTGCAGTTGCTGACGCAAAGCGTTGGTACTCATCGGGAAGTTGCGAACAGCCAGGTGATAGAACCCTCCCTTTTGAATCTCCTGTTTCAGTTCTCCTTTACTCCAGCCCAGCACTTTATCCACTCTGAATATTTTGCCGGGAAATTCAGCAACCGGCTCATCGGAGGTGTACAAATGGGAGTGGTGATCTAGCTTTTTAAGGCGAAACCGTTCTCCCACCAGTTTAAAAGCACCCGCTTTCAGTACATTACTGTAAGGTTCATAAATATATTGTCCAACCTGATCTGCAAAGGTCGAACTGCAGTTCTCCTCCTCATCGCTGTTAAAGTTGAAGGAGATGGGAGCGGAATCGGTAATGTTGACCGTGAAAATCGGGATAGAAGGTTGTTTCGGACGATCTTCAAGCTGGATCACCACCTCTTTACATTCATTTTTAACTGAAATAATGTACACCACAGCCAAACCGGGCAGCCTGTTCATAAGCTGTTTCAGGTCAATCATGGGGGAGAGCTTTACAATAACCTTCCCCCCTTTTTTTATTAAATCAAAATAAAGATCCAAAATATTAGGCGAACAATCTTCAAGTAGAACCAGTTTGCTCCCTTGTACACTGCGCCGGTCGGGATCAATATAAAAGGTGATATTCTCTCTTTTTTCGGGCGTAAACTTCTTGATAAACTCCTCAGCATCAGTATGATGAATGTTGAAGTTTGGCACATTCAACGCCTTGAAGTTATGTTTAAGAATCTCACAAAGTTCCTGATTGGGCTCGACGCAGGTCAGCCGGTTAAAGCGGGAGGAGAGCCAAAAAGCATCGACCCCAAAGCCTGCACTCAAGTCGATGAGGTGCTCCCCGGAGAAGAGATTCGCCTTGTATTGCGCGCTCTTTTCCGACGAAGCCTGCTCAACAGAGAGGGGAGCAGGGAAGATCAAATCCTCACGGGAATACCAAAACGGTAACTTTTTTTCCGCCTTCTGTCTGGACGCAATTTGCTGATATGCAAAGGGATAGTCGATTTCAGGCACCCGCTTTTTAAGCAACATCAACCTCGGCAGATCATCCTGCAAATGATCCTGAATAAATGCCCTGGTTTCCTGATTTACCTTTATTCCCGCGCCCATTCAATAAAAAGTTTAATGCGCAAAATTAATGAATTGTTTTGAAATCCGAATCAATTCGCTCTTTTTCCTTTTACCTTCTACCTTGAAGCCGTAATTCATAATTCGTAATTCGTAATTTTTCCGAAATCCGAAATCCGAAATATCATGTTTGTTGCTCCAATTTAAAAAATTACACCAGGCGAGATGATAACGTTTTTTTTATTTTCCCGCTTTTTATTCCAAATATTACTATATTTTTGTAAAAAAGTTGAATATGATTCTGGTTAAAGGTATTGAAAAAAGTTATGGCGACCTTAAAGTGTTGAAAAACATCAATTTAGAGATCGAAAAGTTTAAAATCACCACCATTGTGGGGGCTTCGGGTGCCGGAAAATCGACCCTATTGCACCTGATCGGCACTTTGGACAGACCTGATTCCGGTGAGATTTTAATTGATGATGTTTCTATTTTTCAGTTGAACGACAAGGAGTTGGCTGCTTATCGGAACAAAAATATCGGATTTATTTTCCAGTTTCATCATCTTTTGCCCGAATTTTCAGCCGTCGAAAATGTGGCTCTGCCTGCCATGATTGCCGGTCTTTCCAAGATAAATGCCATCAAAAAAGCGACTGAAATTCTCGAATTTTTAAAGCTGAAGGAGCGGTTACAGCATAAACCATCGCAACTTTCCGGTGGGGAGCAGCAGAGAGTCGCGGTAGCCAGAGCGCTCATTAATCAGCCGCAGTTGATACTGGCAGACGAACCCTCCGGCAATCTGGATTCCGAAAACGCCAGGAGTTTGCATCAACTTTTTTTTGATTTACGCGACCAATTCAGCCAAACCTTTATCATCGTCACCCACAACGAAGAACTCGCGCAACTTTCAGACCGTCAAATCCTGCTCAAAGACGGCATGGTTCAATAGCCCATTCCGACCTGAATAATTTCTTTCTTTTTATTTTTTTTGAAATAATAAAAAAGGGGGGGGAGGACAACCATCGCTTTTCCGACTTTTATTTCTCGTTTTTTCTTCTTTTTCTCAAATCTTATCCAAAACCATTTTTTTTCAACCTCTTTTTTTGTCTCAAAAGCTCCTTTTTGGAACCTGTTTTATCAACTTTGATATGTTTACAATAAAAATATTTGAATTTTTTCTCATTGATTATCAACATTTAAGAAATTAATTTCAAAAAAAGAATAAAATTATTTCCGAGCGTATCAAAAATGGTTGTATTTTTGCAGTCCTGTTTTTGAGGGAGAGGGGTTTGTGTAGATAGGGTTAGGATTTG
>JGI24711J26586_10003460_pt1 | contig 10423 bp, 7 predicted proteins | sample BioPla3DNA1_FD_26586 | JGI IMG/M metagenome (IMG submission 26586)
TTCTCAAATGCTATTGGAGAAAGAATAGATTATGTACAAGGTGGTGGAGGTAATACTTCATTTAAAATTGATTCTAATACTATGTTAATCAAAGCCTCGGGTTATTATTTGAGTCAGGTAAAAAATAATGATGGTTATGCCATTTTATCGTATCCTACTATTAATCAGTTTTTTTATTCTGAAGAAGCTCGAAGCTGTAGACATTGAAGGTGTTGGTTCAGAAAAAGTACGATCATCCCTTATTGAAAAAGAAGGGATACCAAAACTCCGACCTTCGGTTGAAGCCGGTTTCCATTCCTTGTTGAATACTTGGGTTGTACATACACATAGTGTTTACTCAAACATTATTTTATGTAGTCGTTCAGCAAAAGAATTTCTAGAAAAAGTTTTTCATGACATTGATTATATTTATATACCTTATGTAAATCCAGGATCACGCTTAACTCTTGAAATTGCTCAAAAAATAAAAAAATATCATCAAGATAACATAGAAGTTCCAGATGTTATTTTTATGGAGAATCACGGTATAATTGTTCATTCTGGTGATCCGGAAAAATGCTTGTTGTTGCATCAAGGAGTGAATGAAAGAATTTGTAAATATCTCTCAATTTCAGAATCTGATTATCCTAATGTCAAGATAAAAGAGATTGGAGATAATAAATATATTTCAGATACAGAATATCTATCAAATAGTCTGAAAACAAAAGAGTATACACAGGAATCATTGCTNTTAAATCCGTTATATCCGGATCAAATAGTTTATTTGGAAGATACATTAGGGAAAACCGCAACCATCAATTCAAAAACAGGTGAAATCACATATAGAATGCCTTATAAACAAGCTTTATTATTAGAGCAAAGTATTACAGCCATAATATTTATTATGAATCATATAAAGGATAAAAATCTTGAGATTAAGTATATGTCCGAATCAGATCAGGATTTTATTAAAAATTGGGAAAGCGAATCGTATCGTAAAAAAATGTCGAAGAAATGAGGAAAAGAATGAAGAACTTAGATGTTTTGGCATTTGATTTAGGTGCATCAAACGGTCGTGCAATTATCGGTAGTTTTGACGGTGAGAAAATTACAACAAAAGAAGTTCATCGTTTCCCTAATAATTATATAATGATTAATGATCGGCCTTATTGGGATTTTGATAATCTATTAGAAAACTTGAAACAAGGTTTNAAAAAATCTAACAATACGCCGGTTAGCTTCGGTATTGATTCTTGGGCTGTGGACTATGGTTTATTGGATAAAAATGGGGAATTACTTTCTAATCCCAGATCATATAGAGGTTCAACGGATGCAGTCGCTCATGCTTTGTGGAAAAAAATCAACAAGAGAGAATTATTTAATCGTACAGGTATTGCCTATTTAAATTTTAATACTATATATCAGTTATATGAGAGAGTTCAGGNAAAAAATACAGAATTATCTGATGCAGAAACATTATTAATGCTTCCTGATTTGCTTGCTTATTTCTTAACCGGTGATAAGTTGAGCGAATATACAAATGTGACCTCGACAAATTTATTTAATGTAGAAACACAGAACTGGGATTTTGAGGTTATCAATAAGCTNAATATTCCTCAAAAATTATTCACTGAAATCGATTATCCGGGACAAATCCGCAATAAGATAAAACCTGGACTAGCTCAAGAACTGGGAATTGACAGTATACCTTTAATTGCTGTCGGTACACATGATACGGCATCAGCAGTTGCNGCAATACCTATACAAGAGGACTTTGCTTTTTGTTCCAGTGGGACTTGGTCTTTGTGTGGAACAGAGACCGAATCTGCAGTGATTAGCGATCTGGTGTACAAAATGAATTTTTCGAATGAAGGCACAGTACAAGGTGGATGTCGTCCTTTGAGAAACATAATGGGTATGTGGATTATGCAAGAATGTCGTCGACAATGGGGGGAACATCATAGTTGGAATGAGATAGAGGCTGAAGCGAAAAAAGCAAAACCGTTCCGTAGCCTTATAAATCCGAATGATAATTTATTCTTTTCCGGCGGACAAATGATAGAAAAAATTCAAAAGTATTGTAAANATACAAATCAACCTATCCCTCAAAGTATTGGAGAAATTACTCGTACAGTTTTTGAGTCTCTCGCTCTAAAATATACAATTGTCTTAGAATCTTTATCTGAAATCAAAGGCAAACAGGTTCAAGGCCTGAATATTACGGGTGGAGGGATACGCAATAGATTCCTGAACCAATTGATTTCCGACAGTCTGGATCTGCCTGTTGTTACGGGTCCGATTGAAGGAGCAGCACTGGGAAATATTATCGTTCAGTTAATTGGTTTGGGTGAAATCAAAGACCTCTCAGAAGGACGTTCTATTATTAATAATTCTGTTGATCTAGAAACTTACGAGCCTAACCATAATTCGAAATGGAAAGAAGCATATTCGGAAATGATTGAGTTAATCGATGATTGAGATTTTATTAATACAAGGAACTAAAAATGAAATATTTACTCGGTATAGATAACGGAGGAACATTTGTAAAGGCTGCTCTGTTTGATGAGAATGGCAATCAAATAGCATCAGCAGGTCTTCCTACCAATCTAGTTATTCCTAAACCCGGCTATAATGAAAGAGATATGGAAGAACTGTGGAAAGTGAATACTCAAGTTATCAAAAGCACTCTAGATAAATCTGGAATAGATCCTATAGATATTGCAGGAGTCTCTTTTTCAGGTCACGGTAAAGGATTGTATGCTATTGATAAAAATGGTAAACCTGCGTATTCCGGGATTCCTTCCACAGATACTAGGGCATGGAAACAAGTCGAGCAGTGGAAAAAAGATGGAACTGCAGAAAAAGTTTTTCAGAAAACCTTTCAAGATATATTACCGAGTCAACCTGTAAGTCTATTAGCATGGCTGAAAGAAAATGAACCACTTGCATTTAAAAATATTCATAATATATTTTCAGTAAAGGATTATATTAGATATAGATTAACTGGTGAAGCATTTGCGGAATACACAGACTTTTCAGGAGCAAATTTAATTAACTTAACTACAAAAGAATATGATCTTGAGTTATTGAAATTATTCGGGATAGAAGGAATATTCGATAAACTACCACCGCTAAAACACTCTGCAGAATTGTGCGGCTATGTAACAGAAAAAGCGAGCGAAGAAACGGGATTAATGAAGGGAACACCAGTTGCAGCTGGAATGTTTGATATTAATGCATGTGGTATAGCTTCAGGGCTTGGCGATCCATCTAAACTTAGTATGATTGCAGGAACATGGAGCATAAATGAATATATTCAAGAAAATCCTATCGTAGACGGAAGTATCGATTTAAATTCAATGTATTGCATACCGGGATACTATTTAATTGAAGAAAGTAGTCCAACCTCTGCCGGAAATCTGGAATGGTTTATCAATACTTTACTTCCTGAAAGAAAACAAAATGCAAAAGCTGAAGGTAAAAATATATATGGAGATGTAGACTCCTGGGTGGAAGAAATACAACCGACAGATAGCAATCTGGTTTTTTTACCATTTCTAAATGGATCAAATGAAGATACTTTGGCTAAAGGAACATTGCTAGGTATGACGATGTATCATAATCGCAAACATATTGTAAGAGCAGTATTTGAAGGTGTCGTATTTTCTCATCTAACTCATTTAAAGAAACTATTGGTTAATCGTGAACAACCCGAAAGCATTCAATTATCCGGCGGCGTAACAAATTCAGATGTTTGGATTCAAATATTTGCTGATGCACTTCAAATACCGATTGACGTAGTCGCAGATAAAGAACAAGGAGCACAGGGAGCTGCAATGGCAGCAGGAATAGCAGTAGGTATTTATAAAGATTATGCTGATGCTATTGACCGCTGCGTGAAAATCAATAAAACTGTCCAACCACGTTCTGAATATGCCAAAATATATAATGAAAAATACACTCGCTATAGAGCTGTGATAGATGGATTGAGTAACACTTGGGACTTGTTTGAAAATTGATAAATCAAATCATTTTTGTAAATATTTTCTTATCACGAATAATTATATTTTAGAAATGTAGTTAGAGATTATTCTTAAGGCGGCAGCTGTGGAGCTAGCATTCTCTTTTTTGTTTTTTGTAAAGCGGAAATATTTCTCGCTTTCAAATTTATCTATTTGATTCAGTTTTTCTAGAATTACGTTTTCATAAGGTATCAAATATTCAGTAATCTCTCCTGCAATTACTACTTCAAGACCAAGCGCTAAACGGATATTGCTGATTCCTATGCACAGATTGAGTAAATAATTATCGAAAATATCTATATACTTTTTATTATTTGTTTCTAAACAATAAAAAAAATCCTTAAGGGTCACACCTAAACCTTCTGACAAAACATTTTTACTTATATAAGTTTCGAGACAACCATCTCTTCCGCAATTACATTTGCTACCTTGAGGACGAATAATCATATGCCCAAACTCAGCAGTTGCATTAGAATTACCAAAAAACTGTTCGCCGTTTAGAATAATGGCTCCACCAACACCACCTGCTATGTGTAAATAAGCAAAACTATCGTGTGTATCATTACCCCATGCTTCATAAAAACCACCGAGATTTGCATCGTTATCAACAATGAAGGGGAATTCACAATACTTGCCAATATGATTGAATGACCAATCGTTGTGATGCAAAGAAGGAGAAAATTTTATCACAATGTCTTCTTTAACAATTTCGCTAATGCCCGGAATTGAAAAACCAACTCCGTATATTTTTTGGGAATCAATCTTTGTCATTTTAATCGCGGAAAGAATAGACTCATTAACCGTTTTTCCATATGAGTCGGTTGGTTCAAAGGTTATCGGAATTTTCTGAGAGATAATTTGTTCTCCTATTAAATTAATAATTGTGATTGTGATGTAACTTTGGGTTACATAAACGCCTATTCCGTAACCATGTGCAGGATTACATTTATATGCAACTGCTTTTCTGCCACCTGTTGAATCGAATGAACCACTTTGAATAATAAGTTCATTCTTGGCAAATTCCCTTAAATAATGATTAACTGTTGGAACACTAAGCGAAAGATTTGTTGAAAGATCTGAGATAGATACAGGACCATTATGATAAACATAACAAAAAAGTCTATTCATATTTAACTCTTTAATTTGAATAGAAGAAAGACTAGATTCTGTTTTTGTCTTACTCATGGTCAAATCCCAATCTATATAATACATATTAATTCAAATATTTTCAAAAATAAAAATTTTATTCATTATAACTTAACTTGATTCAAAAAAACAAATTACGTGAAACATCTTTTATATAGTATAATGTGGCTGTCAAAAGATTTTTTGGTTAAAATGAACAAAAAAAGTCTAAACAAACAAGTTGAATTAGCTATTGATTAAATATCCTTCAGTTGTTAAAATACTTTTATAAAAGTACTTTAATAACTGGTGAATTTAGAAATTTGCCAATAAATCAAAGGTTTTAATGGCTATTAGCCTTAAAAAAGCAAATTAATATTTGCGCAAAATATATCTAACGTTTTAGGAGGACGAAAATTATGAAAAAACTATTATCATTTTTATTGGTGGCAATCATGGTGTTAAGTGTGGTTGCATGTTCCGAAAGTAAAAGCACCGATGAAAAAGAAGAAGATAGTGCAGTTGCAGAGGATTCGCAAGAGTTAGACGATGAATCTGGCGATACAAAAGTTGAGGTCAAAAAAGTAGGAGTTGCTATGCCGACCAAAGATCTTCAACGTTGGAATCAAGATGGTGAAAACTTAAAAAAAGAGCTAGAAGCAAAAGGTTTTGAAGTAGATTTACAATTTGCTAATAATGATATTGGTACTCAAGTTTCTCAAATTGAAAATATGATTGCTAATAACTGTAATGTATTAGTAATTGCTGCAATTGATGGATCTGCGCTAACAACAGCCCTTGAACAAGCAAAAACCAATAATATTCCGGTTATATCATATGATCGCTTAATTATGAACTCAGATGCGATTTCTTATTATGCTACATTTGATAATACACGTGTTGGCGAAATCCAAGGCCAATATATTGTAGATGCTTTAGATCTAGAAAATACAGATGAAACATTCAATATTGAAGTATTTACGGGTCCAACTGATGATAACAATGTTAATTTTTTCTATGGCGGTGCTATGAAAGTTTTAGAACCATACATCGACAAAGGTACTTTAAATGTAGTATCCGGTAAATATTCTTTGGCAGAAGCGGCTACTAAAGAATGGTCAACAGAAGAATCTCAGAAACGTATGGAAAATCTTATCAGTGCATATTACAGTGATGGTACACAATTGGATGCGGTATTATCTTCTAATGACTCTGTAGCTAATGGTGTTACCAATGCTTTGGTCAATAGTTATTCAGGAGATTATCCGGTATTAACAGGTCAAGATTGTGAAATAACATCTATGAAGAACCTTGTAAAAGATCTCCAAACAATGTCTGTGTTTAAAGATACACGCCAATTAGCTGCCAAAGTTGTTGAAATGGTTGTTGCAATATCAGAAGGAGCAGAAGTTCCCATTAACGATACCGAAACTTACGATAATGGCACTGGTATAGTTCCTTCATTTTTATTAGATCCTATAGCTGTAGATAAAGATAATTATAAAGAAGTGCTAATCGATTCAGGTTATTATTCAGAAGATGATTTGAAATAGTTCAATTTTTAGTTTTCTATGCCGATGCTCCGGAGCATCGGCATAGTTTTTTATGATATCTGCGAGGAGGTACGACTATGAAAGACCACATTCTGGAAATGAAAAATATAACTAAGATATTTCCAGGTGTTAAAGCTTTAGACAATGTAAACTTCATGGTACAGCGTGGCGAGGTTCACGCTATTTGTGGAGAAAATGGTGCAGGAAAATCTACCTTAATGAATGTGTTGTCAGGTGTTTATCCCTATGGAACTTATGAAGGCGATATTGTATACAATAATGAAATTTGTCAATTTTCTGGTATAAAAGACAGTGAGAGTAAGGGGATAGTTATTGTTCATCAAGAATTAGCTTTGATTCCTACTCTATCTGTTTCTGAAAATATCTTTTTAGGCAATGAACAAGGCACAAAGCACAATCTGGACTGGCAGAAAACAACATCTAAAGCGAAAGAATTGTTGGCAGTTGTTGGTCTTGATGTGTCCCCTCATGATCTGATTCAAGATTTGGGAATGGGCAAGCAACAATTGGTAGAGATAGCTAAAGCACTGTCCAAAGATGTAAAGTTATTAATCCTTGATGAACCAACATCATCACTAAATGAAAAAGAATCACAAGAATTACTCGATTTAATCTTAGAGTTTAAAAAGCGAGGTATTAGTTCAATAATTATTTCTCATAAATTGAATGAAATATCATATATTGCTGATTCAATTACAGTTATTCGAGATGGAAAAACTGTTGAAACTTTAGAAAACAAAGATCACTCAATTGATGAGAATAGAATAATAAAAGGTATGGTTGGACGAGAAATGACCGATCGTTTCCCTGAACGTAAAGCTAAGATTGGAGAGGAAATTTTTGCTCTGAAAGATTGGACAGTTCATGATCCAATCCAACCTGAACGTAAAGCTGTAAATAATGTAAGTCTTAGTGTAAAAGCAGGAGAAGTTATTGGTATAGCGGGTTTGGTAGGAGCAGGGAGAACTGAACTAGCTATGAGTGTTTTTGGTAAAAGTTATGGCCAAAACTTTTCTGGTAGTTTAATAAAAAATGGTCAAGAAATAGAGTTAAAAACAATTCGAGATGCCATTGACCATAAGATTGCTTATTTAACTGAAGATCGAAAAGGTTATGGTTTGATATTATCTGATTCCATTAGAGTAAATACTACTTTAGCTAAAATGGACCAAGTTAGTAAAAATAACGTCATTAATTTTCAAAAAGAAAAAACAGTAGCTGAAGAATATAGAGGTTTGATGGATGTCGTGTCAACTTCGATTGAACAACATGTAGGTAATCTGAGTGGTGGTAATCAGCAAAAGATATTACTTGGTAAATGGGTATTTACCGATCCAGATGTTTTGTTTTTGGATGAGCCTACCAGAGGTGTAGATGTTGGAGCTAAGTACGAAATATACTCAATCATTAATGGTTTAGCAGAACAAGGTAAAGCGGTAATTATTATTTCTTCCGAACTGCCGGAAATTCTAGGCATGTGTGATCGAGTTTATGTAATGAACGAGGGTAGATTTATAGGAGAATTATCCCGTGCAGAAGCAACTCAAGAATCTATTATGTCACTGATCGTGACGGACGATAATTAGAAAAGGGGTCGTTTAGATGAATAATGTAGGTAAAACTATTAAGAAAAATACTTTGTTGATAGCACTTGTCATGATTATTGGACTTTTTGCTATTTTTACAAAAGGTAGTATCTTGAATCCTCAAAATATTAATAATCTGATATCACAAAACGCATACGTGATCATTCTCGCTGTTGGAATGTTAATGTGTATATTAACCGGTGGTAATGTTGACCTTTCAATAGGTTCAATAGTTGCAATGGTGGGTGCCATTACAGGTGTCTTCATGGTTAATCATGGGTTTAATATTTATTTGGCCATGATTGTTAGTTTAGTTTTAGGAGTGCTAATTGGCGCTTTTCAAGGTTTTATTATCGCCTATATTAAAGTACCACCTTTTATTGCAACACTTGCAGGAATGATGATTTGGCGTGGAATTGCTTTAATAATTTTGGATGGATTTACAATTGCTCCTTTTCCTGATCAATATTTGAATATATTTAACAGCTATGTTCCGGATTTTATAGGTAATGAAAACACACTGAACTTTACTTGTTTAGTAGTTGGTATTGTTGCTGTGATAATTTTTGTAGTATCTAAATTCAGGAATTATGCTTTAGAACAAAAAGAACAAACTCAAGAAAATAGTTTATATAGTACTTTGGCTTCAGTGGCGATATTTTCGATAGCCACTTTATATGTGACATATAAATTAGCTGCTTATAGAGGGATACCTCTGATTTTAATTTACTTAGTATTGATAATATTCGTTTACCATTACTATACTACGAAAACAGTTCCTGGTAGATATTTATATGCTGTTGGCGGAAATGAAAAAGCTGCAAAACTGAGTGGGGTTGATACTGAGAAAGTTTACTTCAAAGCTTATGCTAATATGGGATTCTTAAGTGGGTTAGCAGCGCTGGTAGTTGCAGCTAGATTTAATGCTGCTTCTCCTAGTGCCGGCACTTCATATGAGATGGATGCGATTGCCTCATGTTTCTTGGGTGGTGCGTCGGCCTATGGAGGTACAGGTACAGTTTTCGGTGCTGTGATTGGTGCAATTTTCATGGGAGTGTTGAATAACGGTATGTCTATCATGGGTATTGATGCAAATTGGCAAAGAGTTGTTAAAGGTGCGGTTTTATTAGCTGCGGTTATCTTTGACGTGATGTCCAAACGTAAAAAAACCTAAAAAGATTGATCATTATTTAAGTATAAGAAAAGGAGGAATAATAAATGTATTTGTTAGGCATTGATATAGGTACTTCCAGTACCAAAGTTTTGTTACTCCAAGCAGATGGTTCAATAGTTGATGCTATAGATAGGGTATATGATTTTGAAATTCCACAGAATGGTTGGACTGAACAAGATCCTGCTTTGTGGTGGAATGCAGTTAAACAAATAATTCCTGAACTGATAAAAAAACATAGAATTAAACCACACGATATAAAAGCTATTGGAATTGCAGGTCAAATGCACAGTTTAGTTATGTTGGATCGAGATGGCAAAGTACTGCGTAAAGCGATACTTTGGAATGATCAGCGTACCGAAAAACAAGTTAATGAGATTAATTATTTAGTGGGTGCAAAGCGTCATATAGAATTGACTTCAAATCCTCCTTTGACCGGATTTACTGCTCCGAAAATTCTATGGGTTAGAGAAAATGAACCAGAGTTATTTTCCAAATGCCACAAGATTCTATTGCCAAAAGACTATATTCGTTACGAACTAACGGGTGAGTATGTTTCGGACGTTTCTGATGCATCAGGCATGGGGCTCTTAAATGTACGTGAACGGACTTGGTCTAAAGAAATATTAGAAGACCTGGAGATTGATCCTGAATTGTTACCTGATTTAGTAGAATCAGTTGAAATTAGTGGTTATCTAACAGAACAAGTTGCTTCTGAATTAGGCTTGATNCCAGGCATCCCGGTTGTTGGTGGAGCGGGAGATAACGCAGCAGCAGCAATTGGAGTTGGTGTAATTAAAGATGGTACTGGGTTTACTACAATTGGTACTTCCGGTGTTGTTTTTGTTCACTCATCTGAACCGAACACAGATGCTGAAGGTAGGGTTCACACTTTCTGTAGTGCTGTACCTAATGAGTGGCATTTGATGGGTGTAACCTTGGCAGCAGGTTCGTCTTTACAATGGT
>JGI24711J26586_10003462_pt1 | contig 10419 bp, 11 predicted proteins | sample BioPla3DNA1_FD_26586 | JGI IMG/M metagenome (IMG submission 26586)
AAGGAGCTGAATATTATGGGATTTATGTGCAATAAGTGTTATTCTATTTATAATGAAGGAAATATATGCAGTAAATGTAATAGTAAATTAATTGAAATTGATAATCTATTAACACCTATTGTATCTATATTAAATAAAAAAGGTTACAAAACATTATCATGTTGTAGCGGACATAACGATAATCATCCAACTAATAAAACATACATAAAATTTCAAAAAGAATATGAACCAAAAATTATTCCGAATGGATTTAAAATAAGAAAAGATGATTATCAGAATACTATAATTTATAGATATCATCCTAAACCTAAGTGTAAAGATGAGTTAGAGAAATCTATATTTAAATCAGTAATAGATTTGTTTAACTGGTCTATTGTTTTATGATATATCTAACTTATAAATAATCAAAATAATATTGTATAGAAGGAGAATTGCATATGGGAAAGATAACAGAAAACGGATTAAAAATTTTAAAAGAAAAAGATTATTTTAGAAAGAATGAATCTACTTGGGAAGATATTTGTGATAGAACTTACCAAGAAGACGATTTATACAGAGATACATATACAATATATTTATGTGGAAATTGTTTTAATAAATTATGGTAAAGGGAGAATAAAATTGAGTATTAATACGGCTATTATTGTGTTTAAAATATTTGTGTTAACAATACTAGGAATTGTTATATACACATGGTTTTCCACTAACAACACTATTTATAAGAACGATGATTGGAGGACAAAAACAAGAAGGGATTGATATTATTGTACAAATATTAATTAATGTGGTAAAGATAGGACACGTAAATATGATAAATTTGGTAGCGAAATACAATATAATATAACTTAGGATTCCGATAAACCAAATAAAAATATTTAACAATATTTAATTTTTGTGAATTTGCTTTACATAGTTATGATATTTGGAATAGCAAAGATGGTGATATTTTAGAAAGAATACNATATCATGAAAAATTAATTATAGACGAAACTGAAGATATATGCCCAATGTGTGGTACTAAATTACACNATGTTGGAGGTTGTATTGAATGTACTTGTGGATGGGGTAAATGCTCATTATAATTCAGAAATAACTGTGGATTAATCNACAGTTATTTTATTTTTTGTGTCATTAATACTTAACAAATAAGTAAATATAAAATAGGAGGTGCAAAAAATATTATGGCTACTTATAAATACGTAGATGTTATAATTCAAAAACCAATAAGAACAACATCTGTTCCAATATTGAGTACTACGTTTAATTTAAGACTCAAATTAGAAGATATACTTATATGTATATTAGAAAAAGCTACTGTATTAGAGATATTATCTGATGGTAGAAAATTAAGATTAGATTTAGATAATTATAAATTAAATAATAGTATAGGCGGTGGAGAAGAACAACCAGTTACCCCACCAACATCAAATGGAAAACCAGAAACTTTTCCTTTTGTTTCAAATGTATTAGAAAAAGATGTATATTCACCATATTTGGTAACAGGTGAAGCTATTAAAAACTATATTGATAAATATGGTAATGGAGAAGGATCTATTGATCTTAAAAACATTGATGGACTTGGATTTACAGGTTCAAATGGTGCTGTTATTAGAGTAAAAAGAGGTTCAAAAGAAGATTTACCTACTTTAGCAGCAGGTGAATTTGGTTTGGTTCTTGATGAAAGAAAACTTTATATTGGTGGATTGAACGGTAATATATCAATACCAAGTTCTACCGATTTAAATGGAAAAGTAGATAAAGTTGAAGGTAAAGGATTATCTTCTAANGATTATACNNATGAAGATAAAGAAGCAGTATCAAGAATGGTTGAAATTCTTGAAGGTACTGATGGAAAAGGATTATCATCTAATGATTATACTAATGAAGATAAAGAAATAGTATCTTTACTTAGTGAAATGTTAGAAGCTGGAAAAGAGTTANCTTCTAATGATTATACAAATGAAGATAAAGAAGCAGTATCTACAATACAAGATAAAGCTGATAAGGTTACTGTTACTAATATGCAAACACAAATTACTTCACTGATAAATCAAGTAAATATTATAAAGAATCTATTAGGAATTGGTGGTGTACAAACATTACAAATTACTAATTTTAGTGCAAACATAACAAGTGCCGAATTAGGTAGTGTTATAAATTCTATAAATTTTGCATGGGATTATAATGGTGAACCTACATCACAGAAATTTGAAGGTGAAACTATAGATGTTAATTTGAGAAACTACACTTACACTGGAGCAGTTTCTGCAAATAAGACATTTACTTTAACCGCAACTGATTCAGATGGATCTGTAAAGACTGCAACTGTATCTATTAAATTTTATAATGGAGTATACTATGGAGTATCCTCTTCAACAAATTATAATAGTGCATTAATTTCTTCTTTGACTAAAGTATTATCAGATACTAAAGAAAGAAATATAACAGTTGATGCTAAAAACGAAGATGAATATATCTACTATTGTATACCATCTAGATTAGGAGTTCCAACCTTCAATGTTGGCGGTTTCGATGGTGGATTTGAAAAGATGGCAACAATACCATTTACAAATTCTAATGGATATACTGAAGACTATGATATATATAGATCAGATAATCCAGGATTAGGTGCTACTACTGTTAGGATATCATAAGTGAAGGAGGCACTTTATATGGCAATTCAAGTAATTTCTAAATTAGTACAGAAAAATAACGGCAAATTCAAACTAATGGATGCTAAAAATGTATCCTATGATGGTTCAGAATCCGTTAGTATAAAAGACAAAGTTGATGAGGTTATTCAAAAATTAGCAGCAAATAGAAATATTGTTGTTAGTGAAACAGAACCTGATGATTTGAAAACAGGTGACATATGGATACAATGCTTGGACAAATAAAATTTAAATAAGGGGTGATATTAATGAATATTCAAATTAATATAAAAAATGAACAAGGTGGTTATGATACCCTGTATGCAAATACTAAAGCGGAATTGGTAGAAGGATTAGTTGAATTATTAAATACTAAGTTAGACAAAGTTGAAGGTAAAGGATTATCTACTAACGACTATACTGATGAAGAAAAACAGAAATTAGCTAATATTGAAGTCGGTGCACAAGTTAATACAGTATTATCTGTTGCTGGTAGAATGGGAGATGTAATCCTTTCTAAAACAGATGTAGGTTTGGGGAATGTAGAAAATAAATCTGCTGAACAAATTCTAGCAGAAATGACAGCAGATCATATATCTACAGCATTGGAATATATTCCAGAAAATGCATTAAATAAAGATGCTGCAAATGGTTATGCAGGATTGGATGCAAATGGTAAAATTAAATTATCTCAATTACCAGACACATCAAGAAACCAAACATTTATAGTAGCAGATCCTGAAGCTAGACTAGCTTTAGCAGGAATGATAAGAGCTGACAAATGTTATGAAACAGAAACAGGAGACAGCTATATTTATGATGGTGAAGAATGGTTAATTATGGCTGATGCTGATTGGCAAAACGTTAACCTTGATTGGGTAAACATAATTAATGGTCCAGAATCTTCTGTTGAAAATATTGATGATGCTGTTGCTAAGAGACATGCTCATACTAATAGAACTGTATTAGATAAATTATCAGAATCTACAGTTAAAGAATCCTACGATTTATCTAAATTTATTACAGATGATGATCTTGCTGAAGCTGGTTTTGCTGAAGAAGATCATACACATAATGTTGATGATATAGTTGAAACTGAAGAAAAACAGTTTGTAACTGCAGCTCAAAAACTTAATTGGAATTCTAAGACAAATATAGTTCTTTCTAAAGAACAGCCTACAAATCAAGTAGTAGGAGATATTTGGTTTAGCATAATAGAATAATGAATCGAGGTGAAATACTATATGGATCTAAATGTCTTAATGAACGTTAAGAATATAGACGGTAGTTATANNAATGTATATATTAAAACTAAAACATCAAATATTGTAAACGATGATGGTGAAACTATAGATGATATTTTAAATCAAATGAATAGTAAAATTATTAAATTACAATCTATGGTTGAAGATCATATAAATCCATTTAGTATGACACTATATTCAAATAAAAATATTGTAGAATTAGGTGAGGTTGTAGACTCCATTAACTTTGGATGGTACTACAACCGTCCTCCTTATTCTCAAGAATTTGAAGGTATAGTGTTGGATAATGAAGTACGAAATTATACTTATACTGAACCAATAACTGACACCAGATCATTTGTTTTGACAGCTGTCCCTAGTGAAGGTGGTATCAGTAAAACAGCTACATTAACAATTAAATTCCTTAATGGAATTTATTATGGTGTATCTGAATCAACAGAATATAATAGTGAATTAATTTTATCATTAGAAAATAAAGAATTAACTGAAGTTAAATCAAGAAATATAACAGTTGATTCTGGTAATAATAAATATATTTATTATTGCTTACCAAAACGATTAGGAGAGGTATCATTCAATGTTGGAGGATTTGATGGTGGTTTTGAACTAGTTGCAACTATACCATTTACAAACTCCAAAGGATATACTGAAGATTATTATATTTATAGATCAGATAATCATGGATTGGGAAATATCGAAATTAAAATTCAATAAGATGGAGGTGCATTAAATGCCAATTCCAGTAATTTCTAAAATAGTTCAGAGAAATAATGGTAAATTTAAATTAATGGATGCTGCAAATGTTTCATATGACGGTTCAGAAGAAATTAGTATAAAAGATAAAGTTGATGAGTTGGCTAAAAAACATATATGTTTTATAATAGCCGATGCTGTTCAAGGTGTACAACCATTTGAATGTATATTCCCTTATAATGGTAAAATAGAATCAATACATGCTGTTTGTACTACTGAAAATGGTGGTAATGTAGAACTTGATATAGAGAAAACTGCTCTATCAGATAGAGCTATAAATATATGGACAAGTATATTAGATGATAATAAATTTATCATAAATGAAGACGGTACTCAATCGTATACAATACAAGATGATACTGTAAACAAATATGATATATTTAGAATATCAGTTTTAAATAATACAATTATAAATTCATTAACAATTAACATTGAAGTAAATATCAAATAAAGGAGGAGTTTTTTATGTCTACAGAACCAAAGATTGTTTTAATGGATGCAAATAATGAACAACCTTTAAGAAAGTGGAGAGCAACTCAAACTAAAGAATTTGGTCTTCCTGTAACAGCTGATCTTTTAGTAGAAGGTGTAAAATATAAAATAGTTTCAGTTGGAGATACAGATTTTACTGCAGTTGGTGCTGCAGATAATAATGTTGGAACAGTATTTGTTGCAACAGGTGTAGGTGAAGGAACAGGTACTGCTGTTCAGATGATCACTAGATACAATGTAAAATCTGGTGAAGGGAGTGATGTTCTTAACTTCATGGTTTGGAATAACCGAAAATGTAATGAAGTTATAGATCTTGAAATTAAATCAGGAAGCACTACATCTGAAGATATTGTTATTAAATTAGACGGTATTGATTACACTGTAACAGTTGATGCAAATACAGATACTGATGTAATTGGTGCTGCTATTATAGATGGCATGAGAGCACATGTTGATTTCAATAATGCATGGGAAGCTACTTTAATTCCAGCAATTGAATTTGATGGTGTAAAAGTTGCAAATACTATAGTAACATTTGTTGCTAAAGATACTGAACCTAAGGGAGATTATCTATTCAATGCTGGACAAACTGGTATTGATGGAATTATAAAAAGAATGCTTGAAGGTAATCCTGCAACAGAACCTGTAAGTAAGATTACTGATGCAAGAATATATATCAGAGATGATCAAGGTGGTATTAGCTCCGATGTTGTTAAAAACAAGTGGGCTTGGATTAAGAATGAAACAGATGCTGCTTACACTAATATCGGTGTTGATATTAACAAAGATACAGGTGTAACAACTGAATATGATTTAAAATTAAAAGCTGTGAACAGTGCAGTAGCTCTAGGTGAAATTCTTGGAGATGTAAATACTGGAAGCTTAGCTGATGACAAGAACTATGATAAGTTGTCATTGTTCATGAAGCCACCAGTAATAGGAGTTGCTCAAGGATTAAGACAATGGAAATTAATTATAACATATAACTTTACCTAAAGTTTACTTTTTTTAAAAATAAATAAAAGCATCTCATTTATATGAGATGTTTTTATTTTATATTAAATATAAATAAATAGAATGGGAGAGGATTTAACATGGATAATATTTTAAGAATGTCACCTACTAAATCAAGATTATTTATCTGGTTTGCTAAATATGATAATAATGATTATTTTTATGAATATGATACCAAATTTAATGAATTTGATAAAATTAATAAAGATATAATGGTACGTTTTGGATTAACAGGAATGAATATGATAATGAGTTATGATGTAGCTACTGGTATTTTTGATATATGTGGTAGAAAATTATCATTTATATATAAAGATAAAGACGGAAATGAATTTAAATTAACAGATACTGGAAAAGTTTATAATGATTGTATCAGTTATAAATCTGCAGAAACTGTTTTAATTGGACAAAATCAAGGACGTTCAATTATTAATGGATATCATTTTGGATATAAGGTTAAATTAGATAAATTTAACTTAAAGATTATAGTTCATTTACCTATGGAAGGTAGTGTAAATATGGATATAAGTATTACATCCGATGAAAATATGGATGGAGAATTACAAATTATAAGAAATGAACAATTATACAAAACTGTACCTATGCAACTTAACAAAAACCAAACTTCCAATGTAAATTGGATAGTGGTATAAGGAGGTATAAAATATGGCTAGCTTATCAAATATATTATTGTCCAAAACTTATATACCTGATGGTGGATCTACTATAAGAGTTTCATTTAGAGTTTCAGATGAGCAAACTCAATTAGATGCCAAATATCAGATATATTTAAATGATGTACTGCTTAAAGAAAACTCATTAACAGCAACTCCTTATTCTGTAAATGAGGATGTATTTTTATCAACTGGTGGTATATTAAAAATTTCTTTAATAGATTCTAATAATGTTACAACTGATTGGACTTATGAATTATATGATGAAAATAGAGATACTTTTACTATTCAAAGACGTTTAGAATATGATACATCTACAATATTAAATAATGCTAAGATAGTTAGCGGAGAAGGTGTTACATTAGATAATAGTAATACAGGTGAATTATTAATAGAAGTTCCAACTACAGGAAAAGCTAAATTATCTTCAATAGTTATAGATGGAAATACAGATGGTCAACAATCTTTAGATATTGAAATAGAACCATCTCCGATAGTAGAATTAGATGATTATACAGAATATACCTATCCTATAGAAAAAACTAAATATGATGATATTAATTCATTTACTTTAGATGATACTAATAATATTCTTAATATGAATGTAAATGTTCATAGAAATAAAGAAATTCAATTATCTAAAGATGGTATAAACTTTGTTGGATATGATGGGGTAATTTGGAATCCAGATGTTAAAATGAGTGAGGCTGATGTTGAAGCTTTAACTGAATCTGATTATAGTAAATTTCATAATACTGCATATGAAGAAAGACTATTTATAAAGGTTGGTCTGGATAGTAATAATACGGTTGATCCTATATTAGTATCAAAAATAACTAGTAGATTTGCAGATAATCAACCACCTACAGTACAAAATATGTCTTTATCATTATCATCTATACATGATGAAGAAACATTCTTATCTGCAAAAATGATAGATTCAGAGGGAGATAGAATTGAATATAGAGTTATGATCAAGAAAGCTAATTCATTTGATTTTGAACAAGCTATTCCTGCTTCTGGATGGATTGAAGTTACTAATAATACCGATATAACTCATGCTCTTAATAAAGATTATTTTGAAATTGGTACTAATAATATCAAAATTCAAACAAGAGATCACAGAGGAGCTGTAAAAGATAGCCAGGTATTAGATTTACAATTTATAAATAGTGCTCCTATTCAGGCAAGTTATATCTGTAATGATTTTAATTTGCAAGCATTAATTAATGATGAAAATGGAGATGCTGTTGCTTATAGAATATTAATCAATGGAGTTCAAAAATTCCCAACAGAGGGTTATACAGCATTTGAACCAACACCAAGATTAATAGATTATTCTTGGGACAGTTCTGATTTAATATTTGGTCTTAATAATGAAATAATATTAGAAGTAATAGACCCATTTAAAGGTGTATTGCAATTAAAATCAAATGTTATTGGTACTTACAAAGGATTATTATTTAAAGACGAATATGGCAATTATTATAGCACTGATAAGGCCGAAATACTTAAGTATATAGACCTTGGTCAACATACTGCTGGTAGTTTAACAACTCCAAAGAGAGTTATATTAGAAAATCATACTGGTGGATCAATTGGTAATGTAAAAATAAAAGTTTCAGATGAAACTGTTTATGAAGGAATAGATATGACTATAAGTCCTACTCTAACCCCATACAATGGAACAAAAGAGTTAGTTATTCCTTATACTTTAAACGATAAAGATACTTTCAACTTCTATGTAAGAGTAAAACTCAATAGATTTGTTGAGAAAACAGGAGAAGTTTTATTAAAGTTAGAGGTAGAATAGTCTGTAAAAATCCAATACAATGGAGGTGAGATAATTGAGTAATGCTTCATGGGTTAAAATAGATGTCCGAGCATTATTTGATGGTATATATGGAGATATTATTCCTAGTCTTGAACGATCTAGTAATTACTCTTCAGATATTTATATAAGACCATCAAATATAAGTATGGCTAAAATTAGTGTAGTACCACCAACAATATATAAAAAACAACTAATTCCTACTAAGGATACTTATATAGATTCTAGTAAAGTTGTTTTAAATTACGGTACCGAGCAATCTTTATTAGTAGATAAAAATAAAGCCAATTCATATATGTCCTTTTCTTTAAAAGATATACCTGAAAACGCTGTTATCGAATCTGCTAAATTATGTTTTTATAAAGAAAACNATACAAATTCAATCAATTTAAAATTAGCTAATACATCTGATGATTATGAAGAAATAGGTTTAACTTATTTAAACAATCAAGGCATTGATACTGATTTATTCGAGATTCAATTACCAAATGAATCATCATACGTATCAATAGATATGCTATATTATGTTTTGAATTGGTATGAAAATACTCATTATGAAGATAAAGCATTCGTGTTTAAAACTTCAAATGATGAACCAATAATTATTACAAGTAAAGAAGGACGTAATAAACCATATCTAGAAGTTGAATATTATATCAAAAATCAAAATATTGGTGTTAGTGAAGTTTATGGTGAATTATATCCTATTTGTATAAGAGATATAGAAATTGATAATGAAATATTTGTTGAAAGTAACACTAGAGAGCTTTATATTCAAGGTGAAATCAATATAATTTCTATTCAAAATCAACTTGATATTGATGGTTGTATTGAAACTATTAATTCAAGTATATTAGAATATAATGCAGAAACTAATATTTTACAATATTCTAATANATTAAAAACCGAAATAAATGAAATAGTTCCTAATGTCTTAAGAGAAATTGAACTTTTTGCTGAAACTAATATATTAACTCAAACCGCAAATGTTGAAATTCTAGGTGAAATATTACAATTAGTTCCAGGTGAANCTACTTTTNATGGAGAAATTAATATTTTAAGACAAATAGGATCTACTGAAACTTACGGAGAAATTTTAGAATCTCATGTAAGAACAATTAATTATAACGGTGAAATATATGTTAAACAACAATCAGGACAAGTTAGTCATGTAGGTTCATTATTGCCTTCAATAAATAAGACTACTGAATATACTGGTGAAATAAATATTGTTAAAATAAATGCAGAATATCACCATGACGGAGAAATCAATATAATTCTACAACAAGAAAATGTAGAATATACTGGAGAAATAGCTCCAATTATAGNAGTTGTATTTGACGGAGAAATCAATATAGTTACTCAAACTGCTAACTTTGAACAACCTTCAGAAATATATATTAAATTAATAGAAGAATCTATTGAATATGAAGGTGAAATAGANCCATCTATATTATCATATGTAGATTTAGATTGTGAAATTGATNTTAATAACATCGGATTCAGTTGGTTATATTATGATGCTGAAATAATGATAGCAGCCCCAAATATAACTAAGGGTTATGTATTTATATTATAATAAAAATGGTATCCAGAATATTATCTGGATACCGTTATTTTACAAAAAAATATAAAAATTAATTTTATACATAACATCAAAGTAATTTAATTATATTTTAAATTATTAAATTTCTAAAAAAAATTTAATAATTAATAATTCAGATGTTATTACATGACCT
>JGI24711J26586_10003463_pt1 | contig 10419 bp, 9 predicted proteins | sample BioPla3DNA1_FD_26586 | JGI IMG/M metagenome (IMG submission 26586)
ATCAAAGATACCATATATGCTATTTTTAATCTAGAAACTGCAAATAAAATACTCTCTATTGCAGAAGAAAGCCATATTATGTTTAATAGGTTTTTTGTAGGAAAATTTATTGACTCCTTTATCATTGGTATTTTATGCTTTATCGGTATGTTGTTTTTAAAGAATCCCTATGCGTTACTTCTTTCAGTAATCGTTGGTATTACCAATATGATTCCTTATTTTGGTCCTTTTATCGGTGCTATTCCTGCTATTTTAATTACCCTTTTGGTTAGTCCCATAGATGCCCTTTGGGTAAGCTTGTTTATCTTTATTTTACAGCAATTTGACGGAATTATTCTGGGGCCAAAAATATTAGGAGATTCCACAGGGCTAAGTCCTTTCTGGGTAATTTTCTCCATTATGGTCGGAGGTGCCCTTTTAGGCGTATTAGGGATGCTGATCGGTGTGCCTACTTTTGCAGTGATTCGTACAGTGTTTAACAGATGGGTAGAAAAACGATTACAGAAAAAAGGCTTAATAAAAGATCTATCTTAAAAGAGGTGTAAGAATGAATTCAACCCTTAAATCGAATATTTTTGCAGGAAGCTTAATTGTTATCGGGATATTTGGAGGTTTGTTTTTATCCTTGGTGCTTTCCTTTCTAAATGTTCCTCTTCCCGGAATACTCCTACTGGGACAAATTATTCTGCTGCTTATTCCTACGATTCTATACTTTATCATAACAAAAGAGTCTGTTAAAAAGACTCTTCGACTTAATTGGCCAGGCTGGCTTACTGTTTTATTTTCCTTTCTTATTGCTATTTTTATTCAACCTTTAATGATGGTTTTATCAGCGATTACCAGCTTGTTTTTTACGAATGACGTTGCCGATTTAATCAATCAAATGGACGCTTATCCTACTCTTTTAATGCTGGCGATTGTTGCCCTTACCCCTGCCATATGTGAGGAAATAACGATGAGAGGGATTCTGCTCTCTGGATATGATGGGGTGGATATTAAAAAAGCAATGCTTCTTAATGGACTATTCTTTGGAATGCTTCACTTAAACCTGCAGCAATTTTTATATGCCTTTGCTTTGGGGGCGCTATTTGCCTATATGGTTAGACTTACGGATTCGATTATTCCTTCAATGGTTGCCCACTTTACGATTAACGGTTCACAGGTTCTTATGCAGAAGCTTCTTATGTTTATGACTAAAACATTTAATCAGGATCTATCTGCGCTTACCCATGAACCAAGCTTTATTGAAAAACTTATAAGTTTAGGCGCTATTTCTGTTGTTGCGTTGATTATAACCCCTATTGCCGGCGTTTTAATATACGCCCTCAGGGATCTTTATGTTAAAAAGAGTTTAAAGCAAGAAAATTTTAAAGAACCTATAGAAACTACTGATCAAAAGGTCTTTATTGAGTCGGTACCTGACGAACACGAAAATGATATCAGACTTTTAGAACCTTCTAGGCAAAAAGTCTTTAATTGGCCGGTATGGGTATCTATCGTACTATATATTGCTTTTATGCTATTTACTTTAGTTTTAGAGTATCTCCTGTAAAATAACCCAAAACACTTAAAAATCAACCCTCCGGGTTGATTTTTTTATTCTTCTTTCTCTTTTTCTTTCTTCTTCTTTTTCTTCTTTCCCGGTACATTGATATTCTTTTCTAAGTATTTATCCATTTCATCTACTTTTTTAACAATTTCCCGCGAGAAAGCCTTAATCTGCTTATGTCCATATCCATACAATCTTGCCTTAAATCGAATTTTTTCATGTAATTTCATACTCTCGCCCCAATTCTATATCCCTACACACATCATTCCATTCATAATATTATATGCTTTTTAATTTGTTCCTGTGAAATGTTTATCATTTATTACAAAACTATTAAAAAAGGGTTTACAAATTAATAATTTTGTAATAAAATAAACATGTAAATATATTATGTAATCTAGACAGCCAAGGAGGAGCAACCAATGAGTAAAAAGATTAAACAATGGATGGCGGGATTATTAGTAGCATCTGTTCTTATAGTACCTCAAAGTGCTTCCGCCCTACTTCTTAAACAGGGGATGAGCGGAACGGAAGTTAAAAAGGTTCAAACAGAGCTTAAAAATTTAGGATATTTTAATTACCCTACAGCGACCGGTTACTATGGCTCTATTACTACCGATGCCGTTAAAGCATATCAAAAAGCAAAAGGGCTTACAGTAGACGGAATCGTTGGCAATAATACTTACAGTGCTTTATTTAGAAATACCAGTACTGCTTTAAAGACTGCTTCAACAGATGCTCCTTTAAAGGGTGCTTTAGATTGGTTTAAAAAGGTTCAGTACATATTCCCCAGAGGAAAAAATGCTAAAGTAACTGACATAAAGACAGGTAAATCTTTTATGATTAAAAGAACCTTCGGCACAAATCATGCGGATGTAGAAACTTTAACCAAAGAAGATACAAAAATTATGAAAGAGATCTGGGGCGGATTCAGCTGGGAAAGACGGGCGGTTGTAGTTGAAGTAGACGGTAATCTTATTGCTGGGTCTATGACAGCTATGCCCCATGCCGGAGTGGACTCAAAGCCTGCTGTACAGGTTGTAGACGGCAGAAGCGGTGGATACGGCAGAGGACAAAATCTTGATGCCGTAAAAAATAACGGTATAGATGGTCATGTGGATATCCACTTCTTAAACAGCAGAACCCACGGTACCAACACGATGCAAAAAATCCATCAAGACAAAGTTAAAGAAGCAGCTGCATATATTGCAAAACAATAGGAAGCCATAAAAGGCTTCCTATTGTTTTGGAGAAATAGCTTCCAAGCGAAAGATCTTTTTCCCTTGGGCTATAAATCTTTTTTCATACTCCGTAAGGACATTATCCTCCATATTCTCCTTATGCAAATCATAGCTGATGTTTTTAAGTGTCCAATTCTTTTCCTTGAGCTCTTCTATGGAGAATAAAAAAAGTCCTTCATTGTCGGTTTTAAAATGAATTTCCCCCTGGGGTTTTAAAATGAGCTCGTATTTTTCTAAAAATCCTCTATGAGTAAGTCGTTTTTTAGCGTGTCTCTCCTTTGGCCAAGGATCAGAAAAATTTAAATAAATTCTATCTATTTCTGAAGCTGCAAAGATTTCTTCTATATTGTGAGCATTATTCCAAATGAATTTTAAATGTTCCGGGTTGTAGTCCCCAAGTTTTATCACTGCATCGTATACCAAAGTCGCAACCCTTTCCATTCCAATATAATTAATGGAAGGATTCTTTTTCGATAAAGCCGCTAAAAACCCTCCTCTTCCCATCCCGATCTCTAAGTGTAATGGGTTGTCATTAAGAAATAACTCTTTCCACCGCCCCAAATATTCATTGGCATTGGTAATGACATTGGGAAATTCGGTGAGTAATTCCTCCACCCCTTTTTTCTTTCTAAGACGCATAGTATTTCTCCTTTTGTATTAGATTTCTAATGTACTTTGATCTACCCAGGTCCACTCAGGCCTTAATGCTTTAATATCTTCTACTAAAGCAAAGAGGGATAAATCCTTTTTCTTTGATTCTAGCATAATATCTATGTCTGTATTCAATTCTTTTGCTTTTTCTATAAAATGAATAAAATCCATGGGATTGATATAGTCCGCATGTCTTCTGTCCTTTGGGCCATCTTTGGGGCTTGAAATATGGATTTTAGGCGGAAGGGATGTACCTTCCCATGTTGAAAAGATTTCTTCTAAATCAAGCTCTTCTCCATCATTATTGCATAAATGATGGTGTATGTCCAATACCATGGGCGCTTTAACGGCTTTACATATGGATAATACTTCTTTTGCCGTAAAACTTTTATCGTCATTTTCTAAAATCAGTTTATCCCGAATCTCTTTGGGAGCTTTATTAAAATTCTCTATAAACCGTTCTATTGCCTTTTCTTTGCCTCCCTGGGTACTGCCAATGTGAAGAACCATCTTTCCCATAGGATAGTCCATATCTTCAAATAAAGCATGATGATACAAAAGGTCCCTGATGGTAGCCTCCACCACTTCCTCTCTTGCACTATTTAATACATTAAACTGGTCCGGATGGGTATCCACTCGCATACCGTGACTTTTTATAAGCTCCCCTATCCTTCTAAAATCCTTTTTAAAAAACGTTCTGTACCTCCAGTCTTTCACCCTGGGATGGGTGGCTAGGGGGACAAGACGGGATGTAAGGCGATAAAAATGAATTTGGTGTTCAATATTATATTTTAAAATGGTATATAAATCATTTAAATTAGAAAGGGTAACTTTTTTTAAAAGATTGATCCTTTCTTCATCGGATATTAATTTTTCATATCTTGTAAAAGTAACATGACTTGAAGAAGTTACATTAGGAAGATTTAAAGCAATGGCTACATAACCTAGTCGAATATGCATTGTACTACTCCTTTAGTTTTTTAATATAGTTTTTACGTAATATAAAAAAAGAATGTGCATGAAACACATTCTTTTTAAACCATTATATTTACAGTATTTAGAGTTTTTAATCAAGTTCAAAATTAATAGGGGGTAAGTCCATGATCCAGTATCCATATTCTCCAGGGGCAGGTCTTGTGTCTCTGCAGCAGAGAAAATAATTAAACCCATAAACTTTGGCTCTTTCTTTCGCAGCGGGGAAATAAAGATCAGGAACAGCTAAACAATAGGTATTAAGCTGTGTATTTCTTCCTAATAAAAGATGATTATACTTCTTGGCACCGATTAAAAGATAGGGATTACTGTACCATCTCCAGGGGTAATTTAGAATCATGGGCAGTTCTTCATAAGAGATCCTGTACCACTCCATATATTCTTTATTCCGTTCAAAGGGATTCATTTTCATATTTTCTCGCAGAATTTTATTTAAGAAATTCTCTCTTTTAGGTTTGTTTCGTTGAAATTCTTTATGAGTATCCGGGGTAAAATATGAAAAAAAATCTGTAGATTCTTCTGACGGTAATAATTCTGCTACTTCTGATGCTTCAAAGTTGGATTCTGCTACTTCCATGGAGGCTTCAAAATCCGATTCCGCTGTTTCTATGGGCTCATTGGCATCTACTGTTTGTACGGTTTCTGCCGGCGCTATTGGTTCTACCTTTTTTACTACTTGATCTTCTTTTATTTCTTCTACTGGTTCTATATTTTTAGCTTCTTGTATCCTTTCTATGGTTTCAGTCTCTTTTACCGGTTCTTCTATTTTTAGCGTTCTATTTTCTTCTATTCTCGCTTTTTCTTTGGATTCATGTTTTATATCTTCTTTTATATTATCTCTTAAGTGTTTCCATGCAAAAGCTTCTTTCTTAAAACCAACCAAAGGAACATGATGGGAAGAGGCAGGATCTTCTACTGATATCACTGCTCCTTCAAACTGTTCTATGGAAAGACCGCTTCCCCCTATATTATTTCTTTCGGTACTTATTTTAATATCTCTTTTTCCCTTTTCATCCACATAAAAAGACTCAACAGGCACTATTCTGGGACCTGCGGGCAAGTTCGCAAGCAGCGAGAGTTTATAGCCTTTTTCTTTAGGAATAGGTTTTAAATCCTGTACATAGACTTGTATTTTAGCTTTGTCTCCATAAGCATCAATTTTACAGTACCCGGAAGGTTCTTTGTTTGAAAAAGAGTAGCCCCTTGTATCTTGTTTTAAAATTATGTAAGCTCTATAATATTCCCTACTCAATTTAACTCCCCCAATCCATACCTTGTCTTTATAATATATTGGAGGAGAATAAAAAATATGCTATAAATAAAAAAATCCTATAAAAATAGGATTTTTTTATTTATTGGATTCAATTAAAGCATCGGTTAGTTTAGCAAAATCATAAATTGAAAGCATTTCACCTCTAATATTTTCCTCCAAGCCAATTTCTTTTAATAATACAGCCATTTCTTCTTTTGAAATGGAAACTGTATTTTGATTGAAAAGGCAATTGATAAGGGTTTTTCGTCTTTGGGAAAATGCCGCCTTTATGATTTTAAAGAATAATTCTTCGTCTTTAACCGATACTGTGGGCTCATTTAATACTTCCAGATGAATCACGGCAGAATCTACATTCGGTCTTGGAATAAAACAATTATGAGGAACATTGGCTATTAGACACGGCTTGGAATAATACTGTACCGCAACAGAAATAGTCCCATAATCTTTACTGCCTGGAGAAGCTGCCAGTCTTTGAGCAACTTCCTTTTGAACCATGATGGTAATACTACTTACAGGCAGTTTGTTTTCTAAAAGTTCCATGATTATAGGAGTCGTAATATAATAGGGCAGATTGGCTACGACTTTAATGGGTTTATTGTCGTTTTCCTCTTCTATAAGCTTTTTTAAGTCAATCTTTAATATATCCCCATGAATAAGTTTTATATTACTGTATTCTCCCAGGGTATCTTTTAAAATTGGAATCAATTGATCATCTATTTCGACTGCTATAACCTTTTTAGCATGTTGGGATAGTACTTGAGTTAAGCTTCCGATACCGGGGCCAATCTCAAGCACACAATCCTCTTCTGTAATCTGTGCTCCCTTTATAATTTTATTTAAAACATGGGAGTCTATTAAAAAGTTTTGTCCGTATTTTTTTCTGAATACAAATGGGTATTTATTTAAAATCTCTTTTGTCTTACTAGGGGATGCAATTAATTCCATAAGATTCTCCTCTGTTATGCTAAAACCGTATTCTTTGGTTTATTGTTCTGCCAGTATATATACTTTTCTTTGTTGTCTGCCGAAATTATTGGCCTCTTTTAGAGTATTAAAGTATAAATCGATTTTATTCCCTTTAATAGCTCCGCCTATATCTTCTGCTACAGCATATCCATATCCTTCAACATACATTTTGGTTCCCAGAGGAATTACTCTAGGATCCACAGCAACCGTTCCAACTCTTGCTCTGGTTCCTGTATATGTAATCCCGTAACCTGGATGACTTGGGGATTTACCCGTATCTTTATAGCTTGCAGTGTAAGCTGTAGCACTCATGGTCAGAACCTTTTTGTACTTGTATGTTTTTCCGTCTGACCCAATGATTATATTTTCTGCACCAACTTCAATGATTTCATCCTGGGGCTCTTCCAGAACGATTTCTGCAATCAATTCTCTTTTTTGTTCTTTTCCTCCAAGGTATTCTACCTTAGTGGTTTTCTCTAAAATTCCCTTCTTTCCTTCCTGTATAACTTTCTTTTGTCCTACAGGAAGATTGGGGGTTTCTTTTGTAATGGTTTTATATGGAATCTCAGATTGTTCAGTGATCACTTCTTCTTTGTAGGTTTGAATCTCAAGTTCCATATAAGGACGAATTTTTTCTTCTAAAGCTGTGTTTATACTTCCTTTGCTACCTAATTCAATGTTTTGCTCTTCTAAAAAGTCTTCAATGGTTTTTGTTTTAGTATAAACTTCTTTTTCCTTTCCGTCCAGCTTTACTTCTACAGGAATTGCCCGATGAATGGTAATAGTCATTCCTTCTACGATGTTGTCATTCATGGTTACATTGATTTCATCGTTTTCACCAAGTAAAATACTTTGTTCCTGCAGAAAACTTTCTACCGTAGTTTTTGGTGTTTTATATAGCGTTAATTTGTCATTATCTATAACTGTTACTTCTTTTAGCATGAGTTGATATGCTGTAACACTGCTTGAGCCCAATAAAAACATACCTATAATAAGCAATAGGGTTCTTGTTTTTTGGTTCATTTTTTTACCTCCTGTATTAAATGAATACTTTGGTATTATAAATGGAAATCTATGGATTGTCAAATTTTTTTAAAAGATTATTAATAAATTATTAATAAATCTCTCAAACCCTTATAAACACTAGTGTTGACCGATTATTAACATTTTATTCATACATAGTTTATTATTTTGTAATTATTAATTTACACTTTCTTAACATATTAAAAAAACCAGAATATATAAGGCTTTGAGGGCTCTTTACATATTCTGGTTTTTATTTGTTTGTATTCTTTTCTGTAATCAAAACTTAATATTTCTCAAATTTTAAACAACTTTTTTCCGTTTTCCATAGTGATCCTAGCAACTTCTTCGGGAGAAATGCCTTTAATCTCTGCTATTTTTTCTACGATATACTTTAGATTTCTAGAGTCATTCCTTTTTCCTCTAAGGGGAACAGGACTTAAATAAGGGGCATCGGTTTCAATCAAAATAGAAGACAGAGGAATTTCATTGACTACTTCTATAACCTTTTTCGCATTTTTGAATGTAACTGTTCCTCCCACTCCTATATAGAAACCTTTTTTAACATATTCCTTTGCCATTTCGACACTGCCGGAGTAGCAGTGAATCACTCCCCCTATAGGATTTACTTTTTCAATTAAATCAAAAGTATCCTGACTTGCATCTCTGCTGTGAACGACTATCGGCAAATTGACTTCCTTTGACCATTCCATTTGCCTCTCAAACCAATACTTTTGCAAATCTCTTGGGGAATTATCGTAATAATAGTCAAGGCCTATTTCCCCGATGGCTACTACCTTTTTTTCTGTGGAAAGACTCTTTAATTCCTTAAACTTCTCTTCATCTAATTCTTCTGCGTCATGGGGATGAACACCTATGGTACAGTATATAAAATCATATTTTTTTGCAAGCTCTATCCCCTCTTTAGAAGAAGAGATACTTGCGGCATTTTGAATAACATAGTCAACACCTGAGTTTTTTAAGCTTAATAGAAGCTCGTCCCTGTCTTCATTATAAGCTTCGTCATCATAATGGGCATGGGATTCAAAATACATTATTTCACCTTCGCTCCACTTTCAATGTCCTTATCGGTTGATGCCAAAACAAGGTTTCCGTTTTCGTTAGAAGCTGCCAAAATCATTCCTTCTGACAGGATGCCTCTTAATTTTACAGGTTTTAAATTACATACTACGATTACTTTCTTGCCTACCATTTCTTCCGGCGTATAGTATTTAGCAATACCCGACACAATTTGTCTTACTTCGTTTCCTATTTTAATTTGAGATTTTAAGAGTTTATCTGCTTTTTCTACTTTCTCACATTGAAGGACTTCTCCTATTCTAAGGTCAAGCTTCGCAAAATCATCAATGGATATAAATTCTGTTTCTTGTTTTTCTTCTGCTTTTTCTTCTTTTTTCTCTTCTGCTTTTGCTACGGATTCTTCTCTGGCTTTGTTTTGAGCTTCTTCTAATTTTTCTAATTCCACTTTCATATCAATTCTTGGGAAGAGGATTTCTCCTTTTCTAACGGTAAAGTCTTGTGGAAGACCTCCCCAAACCTTTGCACTGTCCCAGGTGGTATTTTCTCCTTCCTCCAATGAGAGTTGTTCCCATACTTTTCTTGGAGTTGTAGGCATAAATGGCTCAATAATAATGGAAACAATACGAAGAATTTCTCCTAAGTTATATAATACATTAGCCAGTTCGTCTTTTTTGTCTTCATCCTTTGCTAATACCCAGGGTTGTGTTTCATCAATATATTTATTGGCTCTTCTAATGAGATTCCAAATTTCTGTTAAAGCATCGCTAAAGAGCAGCTTTTCCATGTATTCTTCTACTTTAGAAACTGTCGCCTGTGCTAAAGTTTTGAGTTCTTCATCGTATGTTGTAGCTTTTTTACCTAGTGGCAGTGTTCCATTAAAATATTTATCCACCATAGCTACAGTTCTTGATAGAAGATTACCAAAGTCATTGGCAAGGTCTGAGTTAATTCTTTGGATTAATGCTTCGTTGGTGAAGTTTCCATCCTGTCCAAAAGCAACTTCTCTAAGTAGGAAATATCTTATCGCATCGGCACCGTAATGGTCTACCAACACTTTAGGGTCAACTACATTCCCCTTAGATTTTGACATCTTGCCTCCGTCAATAACAAGCCAGCCGTGACCAAAAACTTGTTTTGGAAGGGGCTCGTCCAGTGCCATTAATAGTGCTGGCCATATGATGGTATGGAAACGTACAATTTCTTTTCCTACCAAATGAACATCTGCCGGCCAATACTTTTTATATTCTTCATCATTTTCGGACATAAAGCCGAGGGCACTAATATAGTTAGACAATGCATCCACCCATACATACACCACATGACCAGGGTCAAATTCAACAGGTATTCCCCATTTAAAAGAGGTTCTGGAAACGCATAAATCTTCAAGCCCTGGTTTTAAGAAATTATTGATCATTTCATTTTGTCTGGTTTGAGGTTGAATGAATTCTGGATGGCTTTCGATATACTCAATGAGTCTGTCTTGATACTTTGATAATTTAAAGAAATAGCTTTCTTCTTTTACTTTTTCTACTTCTCTGCCGCAATCCGGGCATTTGCCTTCTTTTAATTGTCTTTCTGTAAAGAAAGTTTCACAAGGGGTACAGTACCAGCCTTCATAGGAGCTTTTGTATATGTCTCCCTTTTCATATAACTTTTTAAATATTTTTTGAACGGTTTTTTCA
>JGI24711J26586_10003466_pt1 | contig 10412 bp, 9 predicted proteins | sample BioPla3DNA1_FD_26586 | JGI IMG/M metagenome (IMG submission 26586)
CTTGGCGTAGCCAAAAAGCAATCTTATAATTGCGGATAAATTCATACACTATTAAATAAATTGTTCGGTTAGAATATGTCCAAAAAGGTGTTGACATATCAAAGGATGTTGTCCGAGTGCTAGGTGTTCCACCTTATATTTCCATTAGGATAAATCCTGAAATGGATTCTATTTTGGTTGAGCCGGCAGAGGAAAAATACAAGCTTTCTTTTAAGGTGGCAGAAGATATTTGTTTTAATAAAAATAGACAGATGGTTATTTCGAGCGCATCATTTGTAATTGGATTTATGGTAAAGAATAATCTTGATATATCAGAAACTTATCAGATTGACGGTGTTTATTCTGAAAAGAATAATGCCGCGGTGTTTCAGATGAAAGATGCGAAGGTGTATGAGCCTAAAAGAAAGAAATAAATGGTCATTATTTAGCTTGCAAGTACTAGTGTAGATACTGGTATTTGTAGGCTTTTTTTATTAAAAAAACATAGTTTCTATGTGTTATGGATATAAAGTTTAACATTGACATTTTTCGTAGAAACGAGTAAGATAGAAATTGGCTTATTATGCCTTGAAGTATGTAGTACTATTTGAAAACGAGGTGCACATGATAGAAGGATATAGTACAGTAAAGAGCATTGCTGAAAAATGGAGTTTAACAGAACGTACCGTGCAAATAATGTGTGCAGAGGGAAAAATTATAGGGGCTACCAAATTTGGTGGCGTTTGGGCTATCCCTTCTGATGCAAAAAAACCAACAGATAATAGAGTAGTATCAGGTGAATATAAAAATTGGAGAAAAAAGAAACATGAGGAAGAGGCTTTATGAAATTATAGAAGTCGCTGATGAAAAGGATAATCTAAGCAAGTTGTATGATGTTTTTATGATGATTGTGATTATTTGCAGCTTGGTTCCAATTGCTACAAAAGGTGCTGGATTTCTTTCGCCTATCATTGATCGTGTGACGACAGTAATTTTTATTATAGATTATCTACTTAGACTTGTTACGGCTGATTACAAAATGAATAAAGGGATAAAATCTTTCTGTTTATACCCGATAACGCCAATGGCAATTATTGACTTGCTTTCAATACTACCATCAATAGTTGCTGTAAGTGAAGCATTGAGAATCCTTAAGGTACTTAGGTTATTGAGAACATTGAAAGTGTTTAGAGTATTTAAGGTTATTAGATACTCAAAGAGCATTTCGATAATCATCAATGTATTTAAGAAACAGAAGGAATCATTATTAGTCGTATGTGGTCTTGCAATAGGTTATATTTAATCTCGGCATTGATAGTTTTAAGCGTAGAGCCAGAAACTTTTCCAACATTTTTCGATGCTGTTTATTGGGCAACGGTATCCTTGACAACCGTGGGGTATGGCGATATTTATCCAGTTTCAATGGCTGGAAAAATTATTACAATGTGCTCAACATTATTTGGAATAGCGATAGTCGCGCTACCCGCAGGTATTGTTACTGCTGGGTACATGGATGAATTAAATAAAACCAGGAAAGAGAAGGTAGATAAGAATGGGCCTGAGGTATAGGAAAAGTATTAATTTAGGTGGTGGCTTTAGAGTTAATTTTAGTAAATCTGGCGTGGGCTACAGTTGGGGTGGTAAAGGATACAGAGTTACTAAAAAAGCTGGAGGCGGTGTAAGAAAAACATATTCTATTCCGGGGACAGGTCTGTCATGGGTAGATGATAGTAGTGGAAAAAAGAAAAGAACATCGGGTAATAGAGCAAATGCCAATTTTACGCAACCGGTAGTTCGAAATACAGGTAATTTCGTATATCAAGCAGAGGAAGCTAATATTAAGCAGCTGGTTACAGAGAATACGCAAGATTTCCTTGATGCAATAAAGAAGTATTCAAGAATTAGAACATTGTTGATATGGGTAACGATAATTTCTCTTCTACTAACCCCAGGAACTCCATTTTTTGTAGTTTTGTTTTTGGCGGGTATTGTAGGTCTTATTTATTTGTCTGCCACCAAGAAAATATCTGTAGAGTATGAATTTGATGAATATGGCAAGCACAGAATTCAAATGATGGACCAGGCGATGGGAATNCTTATAAATAATAGAAGCATTTGGCAAGTTAATACAATTCAAGCGAATGCTTCACGAAAAACGAATGCAGGAGCATCGGAAAGTGTTGGACGTAAATTGGTTAAATTCCAAAAGAAGAAACCTTTCTTTTTGAAAACGGATGCTACTTGTTATCACATAAAACTACTGAGAGATAATGTGTTTATTCTTCCTGATAGATTGATTATTAAAGGGAAAAAGGGATGGGGAGCAGTAGACTACTCGGAATTACACCTTGGAGTAGGTAATGTGATATTTATAGAAAGTGGTGGTGTACCAAAAGATGCACAAATAGTTGGACACACATGGCAATACGTGAACAAGAACGGAACTGCAGATAAGAGATTTAAGAACAATAGGCAACTTCCAAAATGTAATTATGGTAGTGTTGAATTTAAGACAGATACAGGATTAGATATTATTTTATATATTTCTAACATAAACAATGCACAGCAGTTTTCTACCACGGTTAAAGTTATGATTGAGGAAGCACAGCAGGCGAGATTGCTTGCAGCACAAGAACCTCAATTCATGCAGGATGAAGCTATATCATATGAGAACGATGAACCGGAAGTGTTTCAGGAAATTAATTCGTATTCGGAGCATAGCTCATACAATTTAGATGATGGTGGAAATCCATCGGCTAGTAGTAACAATGATATGATGGAATGCCTTCCGCTTGATGTTAGTGATGCAGAAAAGACCATACTGGAAGCGTTTTGGAACGGACTTACTCAAAATGGGCTACNAACAAGTTGTAAATGTAGACGAATAAGCGACGGAACTATTGAAGTTATTTATAAAGGTTCAAAGGTAGGTGCTGTAAGCCTAAGAAATGGTAATTCTTCTGTTAGTTATCCGATGGGCAACAGCGGTAAAACAAAGACAGTAGAAGGAACAGTAGAAGAGTTGGCAGAAAAAACAAGTAATTGGCTAAGATACATCATCAATTATTTATAGAAATAACTGTTCAATAATAAAGGAGACAAATATGGCAAAAAAGTCAAAGGAATTAATACAGTTACTTTTTCCTGAGTACCAAATAAAGGCCTGTGTGGATGAAAGAGGATTCATAGCAAAAAAACAGCAGAGTACAAACTATGCACAAAAATCAACACAGACATTTAATAAAGGAAATGTTCAACAACAATCCGCACCTGCATCGGCACCCCTACAGCAGGTTTCTAGAACAAGTACTTCTTCAGTTGCACCAATGCAGTCGGTAAGTACGTCTGTGAAAACACATACACCATCAAAGGAGGAAACTAAGGCTGTAAGCAGAGCCGTGGATGCATTTGATGGTTTATCAAATGAACTGAAGAAATACTGGGTAGGCTCGGATAATGATAGAAATTCACTATGTAAGGCTTTCCAAAGACCATATGTTAAAGGATTTGATAATACAAAACCCAAAAATGCAATCNTTGTTTTGGGTGCAGAAAGCCGTGGAAAAGTATATGCCGTTAGATGTATTACCGAACTGCTAAAGGAAAAGAAAGTATTTAGATACGCTCCAATTGCAACAATAGATATGGTGGATTATGTGGCTGATTCGTCAAATGCATTGTTTTTAAGTGATTTGTTTAAGGCATTAAATACTAATACAGAAACAGTTGTATTTGAGAACATTGATAAAGCCTCTTTAGGGCAATTGGATATAATATATCAGTTACTTACAGAAGGAACATATAAACTATCAAAAAGATATATGGTGAACAACGGAAGTCTTGTGGAAGCAACAGGAATTCTTAACACCGAACTTGTATCTGAAATTGCAACTAACGGTAAGTTTTTTGTTATGACATCGGTTCTTTCTCAGTCAAAGATTATTTCTATTTTAGGAAATAAAATTGTTAAGGAACTGGGCGATATCATTACATTAGATCCAATAGGAGAGGGGCAAGTCAAGGATTTGGCATATACTCTTTGTGTAAATTTGGTTGCTAAATGTAAAAAGAACCTACATATAGATATAGAGTTTGATAATCAAATTGTTGAAGCTCTCAGCCAAAAATATAATGCATCGCAAGGTGTTAAAGGTTTAGAAAATCATATAGATGACCATTTGTATGAAACGCTTTCGGAAATGAAACTTCAGGAAATTCTTTGGGATGATGAAAGTGCAAAGCTTACATATGAGGATGGCTATTGCGTGGTTCTTAAGGGAGGAGAGGTCATTAAAACATCCTCGTATCTTAGAAATTATAATGCAATGGAACTTGAAGAGGCTCGAAAAGAACTTGAACAGGTTATAGGTCTTGCAAAAGTAAAAGAATATGTCTTGAATTTGGAAACAAATTACAAAGTTCAGAAAATGCGCGAAGGAAAAGGGCTTAAAAAGTCTGATATTTCTATGCACATGATTTTTGTGGGTAATCCTGGCACAGGAAAGACGACTATAGCTCGAATTGTAGCAAAATATCTAAAAGCGATTGGTGTACTTACATCGGGGCATCTTTGTGAGGTTACAAGAGCAGATTTAGTAGGGCAATATGCGGGTCATACAGCAGTTAAAACTACAGAAGTTATTAATAGCGCTGTAGGTGGTGTTTTATTTATTGATGAAGCATATTCTTTATGTAGAGACAAAAATGATGCTTTTGGATTAGAGGCTATAGATGCATTGGTCAAAGGGATGGAAGATAATAGGGACGATTTGGTGGTAATTCTTGCTGGATATGAAGATGAAATGCAGGAATTCCTCAAAGCAAATTCGGGATTAAAGTCTAGGTTCCCTAATGTTGTTCATTTTGAAGATTATTCAGTGGACGAGATGTGTGCAATTGCAAAAGTTACGGCGGCATCTAAAGGATACAAGATAGATGGCGGCTGTATAGAGGGATTGATACATCAATTTGAAAAACATCAGATAAAAGGAAAGAATGATGGCGGTAACGGTAGATTAGTTAGAAATCTTATTGAAGCAGCGGTACTGAACCAATCCAAGAGAATTATTAATGATGTAGGAGCGGATATGGAGTTGCTTCTTAAAGAAGATTTTGGTTTTGATANAGTTGTTGAATTTGATCTTGAAAAGAGTTTGGCTGAAGTTATTGGAATGGAAGAGGTAAAGAAATTTATCAGAACCCAATACACTATGTTACAGGCTAATAAAAGGCGTAAAAAAGCGAATATTGATGTTGATACAACACAATCGCTTAACATGATATTTGCAGGAAATCCAGGCACTGGAAAAACTACAATGGCGCGCATTGTAGCCGATATGTTCCATTCTATGGACATACTGAAGTCAGGACAGCTTGTTGAAGTGGATAAAGGTGGTCTTGTGGCTCAGTATGTAGGGCAAACTGCAAAAAAGACAGAAGAGGTATTCAAGTCTGCGTTAGGTGGAGTGCTTTTTATAGATGAAGCATATTCTATTACGAATGATGGAAGCAGTTTTGGTCAAGAATGTATTGATACTCTTGTGAAATTAATAGAGGATTATCGTGGTGAGATAGTTGTTATTCTAGCAGGATATAGCAAGGAAATGAAAGATTTTATGAAGTCGAATTCAGGCTTAGAATCAAGATTTCCTCTGTTTGTAGAATTTCCAGACTATTCCGCTAGTGAACTTTATCAGATTGGTTTAAAAATGATTCATGCGCGAGGATTTCGTATGGATTTAGATGGTCAAAAAGCTTTTGAAAATGAAATCATAGATCAGAAACAGTATGCAACAGAAAATTCTGGAAATGGTCGTATGGTAAGGAACCTTATCGATGAAATTATTCGTAAACAATCTGTAAGAGTGATCGAAGAGAATGTTGAACATGAGGAAACAAATCTGATTAAACCAGTGGACATCAGAGGAGAGGATAAGCTTAAGAACTTTGATTTAGAAAAAGAGCTTTCTGGAATTATTGGTCTTACATCAGTAAAAGATTTTGTGAGGACGCAATATAGGATGTGCCTTGCAACAGAAAAACGTAGAAAAGCAGATCTCAAGGTAGATACAACACAATCCTTAAATATGATTTTTGCTGGAAATCCTGGAACAGGAAAAACAACCATAGCAAGAGTTGTAGCAGAAATGTTTAAGTCCATGNGAATACTGAAAAAGGGTCAGCTTATTGAAACAGATAAGACAGGTTTGATTGCCGAATATGTTGGACAGACGGCAAAGAAAACAGAAGATGTGTTTAAGTCTGCAATTGGAGGTGTGCTATTCATTGATGAAGCATATTCCATCACAAATGACGGAAGTAGTTTTGGTCAGGAATGTATAGATACACTTGTCAAGTTGATTGAGGACCACAAAGGAGAGCTTATTGTCATTCTTGCTGGATATAGTAAGGAAATGAATGATTTTATGAAAGCTAACTCAGGCTTAGAGTCAAGATTTCCATTAAGGATAGATTTTCCTGATTATTCGGCTTCTGAACTATATGAAATTTGTAAGCAGATGATAGCGGGACGAGGCTTTAGTCTTGCAGAAGGTTCGGATAAATTAATAGAAGAAGAGATTCAAAAATTAAAAAGACATGCGACTGCGTCATCTGGAAATGGTCGTATGGTAAGAAATTTTGTTGAAAGCGTAATACGAAGACAAAGTTCAAGAATTGCAACAGAGGATATTTCCGGAAATGAACTTACAATGATTCTGCCAGTTGATATTAAAGAAACTGAAACAGTGGTTGATGGTTTTGATTTAGAAGCTGAATTAGCAAAAGTTATAGGTCTTGATTCTGTTAAGAAATACATTCGTAGTCTTAATGCAAGGCTTAAGTTACAGGCAGAAAGAAAGAAGGCGGGGCTTAAAACTGATAGTACGCAGACGATGCATATGATTTTTGCTGGAAATCCAGGAACTGGAAAGACAATGATGGCTAGAACGGTTGCGAATGTTCTTTATAACATGAATGTTATTCAGAGTAATAAGCTGATTGAAACAGATAGGTCGGGTTTGGTGGCAGGATATGTTGGTCAAACAGCGATTAAAACAAGAGAAGTAATAGAAACTGCACTAGGCGGTGTATTGTTTATTGATGAAGCCTATGCGTTGGCGCAAGGTGGATATAATGACTTTGGTCAGGAAGCAATCGATACGCTTGTAAAAATGATGGATGATAATAGAGATCGATTAGTTGTTATCCTTGCTGGCTATAGTGATGACATGAATAAATTCCTTGATAAAAATGCTGGATTACATTCAAGATTTGCCAATATCATCGAATTTCCAGATTATAGCACAGATGAGCTCATGCAGATTGCAGATGGATTCTATTCAGAACAGGGATATGTGCTGAGTGAAAGTGGTAAGGTATTGCTCAGACAGAAGTTAGAGGTAGCTAAAACTAATAAGCAGTTTGGTAATGGACGCTATGTTAGAAATGTGTTTGAAAGATCACTGAACAATCAAGCATTACGATTAAGCAATCTCACAGAGTATACGAAAGAAGCTCTAGTGACTATTACTGAAGAAGACATAAAGGAGGCGTAAGAATATGAAAAATGCAATTTCAAACATTTTGGCAATCTTATGGTTCTTTGGTGTATTGATATGGACTGTTTTATTCTTGTTTATTGGAAATATCATGATTTTCTTTATGGATATTGTTGGTATGCTGAAGACAGGATTTACAACAAGCACTATAGGATTTGCATTTTTATTTATTGCGGGTTTTGTGTTTGCAATAACAGGATGGGTTCCAGCATTTCGTAGATGCTATTATAAGTTACCTTGGTTGTATCCGTTGAGCATGATGCTAACAATGCATTTAGGAATTCTTGCAATAGCTGAGTCAATATTGGCAAAAGGATTTGAGGTTATAAGTACGCCAAGACATGTAGCCGCAATTATTGTTATGATTATACAAGTAATTGTGTGCAGAGTAATAATGTGTATTTACTTAAAGAAAAACCCTATGGTTTTGCATAAATATGACAGAGTAGAGTAGGAGGTACATCATTATGAACGAAATTCGTGAGGAAGAAAGGGGACAGCAAGTAAATGGTGTTCCTCAGGGAGCTAACTCAAATCAATTTATGCCATTGGAGGATAGAGAATATATTCCTGAAATAGGACAAGAAACATATGAGAACCCCACAGCAGGCATATCGCCATTTACCAAACGAATAAAAAAGGGTGCTTGGATATTGTTGGGTGTTGCAATAGCAGGAATTATTGCTTATGGAACTATGAGTACTAGTAAATCAGTAGATACCAGTGATGATGCCGCTACAGCCATAGAATCTCATATGTCAACGTCATTGGCAGCAGGAACCAAGCTTATGTCATCAGATGATAATTATGTTGGTGGAGATTTGACTATAACCCATAATTCAAATGCTGATGAAACCACATTATATGTTTGGGATTATGCAGCTGAAGATGGAGATTATGTTGAAGTAATTGTAAATGGAACATCTTTAGGAGAGCCATTCATGATTAAAAATAAGCCTGTTACATTCACGGTTCCTACAGTTGGAGAGATTCAAGTTATTGGAACTAGAGATGGCGGCGGTGGAATAACATATGCTGTTTATTATGATATGAATCACACTACATATTTTAATGGAGTTGATGAAGGCGGTAATAATACTTATACCTTAATTCGTGAGTAGCAAGATAGGGAGGTGACGGTTGTTACTTCCCTATAATTTTATGGGGGTATTATGTATAAATTGAATGATATATATGCTTGCAAAACTGAAAAAGAATTATTTCAACTATGGAAAACAAAAGACAAGTATGATACTTATTTTGTCGAAAGTAATACGAAAATTGAAATTACGATAAACCATCGGAATGTTTTTATAGAAGGTGGAAAACATATTTTATTTATTCTAAAGGAAGCATATGGTGGAGAGGACGATTGGTCATTATCAGAAGAAGTAAAGAAAAATGCACCATGGTCAGCTGTTTGGAATAGAATAGTAGAATGGACATATGGTATTTCGTTGACAACTGTAAATACAATTGCACGATATGAGCCTAGTAAGATATCATTAGAAAAACCTAATCCGTGGCTAAATCAAATTGCAGTGCTGAATATAAAAAAGAGTGGTGGAAAATCGCAATCATATTATGGAGAGATTGCAGCATATGCCGATTATGATTCGGCTGAAATAATACGGCAAATAGAAATTATTAATCCAGACATTATTGTGTGTGGTGCTACCTTTGGAGATGTTAATAGAATAATGGGAAACCCCTGTCAAAAAGGTGAATGCGATAATTGGTACTATTATTCTGATGCAATTGGAAATCGAGAAAGATTATTTATTGATTATTATCATCCAGCGAATCGATATCCAGCATTGTTAAATTATTATGGGATTGTTAGTATTTATCAACAAGCACTATTGGAAGCGAATCGCAAAAAAGTATAGTCGATATGTTCCCGTGTACTCATATAGCCTAAAATCGGCTTTGATATGTTTCCACGAACGGGCAAAAGGAGAAAAAGAGGTATGATAAGTTTCCGACTACGAACAAAATGGCAAAATTGCCGTGGATATGTTCCCCGTTACGAGCGAACCTCTAAAAATTGGTGGTTTGACATTCATAGTGTTTTCGCAACCCATGTGGAGACGGTAGTATTGATAACAAGGGTGAACACTAAAGGCTAAATAAGGAGGATGAATTTATGACAGAATTAAAATACGATTATGCAAAAAAGTCAGATATTTCAGAATTGGTTAGATTACGAATTGCGTATATCAAAAGTGATCAGGGAGAAATTAATGATGATGATTTAATTTCTATGACCAAACAGTTATCCCCGTATTTTAAAAAACATCTCAACAATGATTTGATAGCATTTGTTGCCAGAACTGAAGATAGAATTGTGTCAACTGCACTTCTATTAATTGTTGAAAAACCTGCAAATCCACACTTTATTAACGGAAGAGTAGGAGAAGTGCTGAATGTTTATACGGAGGAAGTTTATCGTAATCAAGGTATAGCAACAGTGCTTATGAGGACCCTTGTAGAGTATGCTACAAATAACTGTTTAGATCGTGTTGATCTTAGCGCAACTAATGATGGCTATTCCTTATATAAAAAAATAGGATTTGTTGATAGTGAAAGTTCATATAAAAAAATGCTTTATATGATAGAAAAATAAATACCAGTGTGCAGTGTTAGTGGATATGTTCCCTAAAACCTTAAAAGGCATGGACATGTTTCCACAAACCTCGAAAACCCTAAAAACGGTTGACATGTTTCCAAGAACGCAGACATCAATAATGAGCACTCAAGCCACGTTGAGTGCGTAGTATTGATGTGTGCGTCCAGCTAAGCTGGCAAATGCTAGCAGGTGAAAGTCCTGTAGTGGTAAAGGTAGGGCAGCCACTTAGTCAGTAACCAGCGTAT
>JGI24711J26586_10003470_pt1 | contig 10405 bp, 10 predicted proteins | sample BioPla3DNA1_FD_26586 | JGI IMG/M metagenome (IMG submission 26586)
AGTAGAGAAATAATTAAACATTCTGTGAGCCTTAATAATCACTAAATATATCTTGATTTTTTGAATGGAATTTGTAGATTTAGACTCTTTTTATCATATCCCCTCGGTCAAATACTGTTCTTCTCTAATTAATGAGGTGAAAAGCTTGAATCAAAGTTATAAATGGACCAACAAGAAAATATTGACAATATAATTATATATCGTACAGGAGGTTATTATATGGAAAAAAACGTATATTCAAAGGAAGTTGACCTACAGGCAAGAAATGGTATGGGTATGCTATTTCTTTGCATTTTATTGCAGCTTCTGGCCATTGTGGCCGTAATTGTTGGAGTCGCCCTTATTAATAGAGGAGTAACACCTGTCGGCGGCGTTGTTGTTGCAGTGGGTGCTATCTACACCTGCTTTGGCTGGATTTCTTTTCTGGGTCTGAAGATTCTTAAGCCTCAGGAAGCCCTTGTTCTTACTTTATTCGGAGAATATATCGGAACCTTAAAGGGCGAAGGCTTTTATTATGTAAATCCTTTTTCATCTGCTGTTAATCCTGCCGCAGGGAAAGGCATGGCAACGGCTTCAGAGGATCAAAACCCAATATCAATTCCTGGTGCTTCCTCAAACATTAATGTGAATCTTAATGAAATGTTAAGTAAAAAAATATCACTTAAGACTATGACCTTAAACAACAACAAGCAAAAGGTCAATGATGCTCTGGGAAATCCTATTGAAATTGGGATCGTGGTAATCTGGCGTATTGTAAACACAGCAAAGGCCGTATTTAATGTTGATAATTACAAGGCTTTTCTATCCATTCAAAGTGATTCGGCCCTTCGAAACATTGCAAGACTATACCCCTATGACGTGGCCGAGGGTGGCGAGGAATTGTCTCTGCGGGGAAGCAGTCAAGAGGTGGCTGACAAGCTTAAAACTGAAATTCAAGAAAGGGTAGAAATTGCCGGAATTGAGGTTATAGAGGCCAGAATTACTCATCTTGCTTACGCACCTGAAATAGCAGCCGCAATGCTCCAAAGACAGCAAGCAGCCGCGGTTATTGATGCTCGAAAGATGATTGTAGACGGCGCTGTAGGCATGGTTGAAATGGCTCTTGAAAAGCTTAGCGAAAAAGATATCGTACAGTTAGATGACGAAAGAAAAGCCGCAATGGTCAGCAATCTTCTAGTTGTGCTCTGTGGAAATAGAGACGCTCAGCCAATAGTGAACAGCGGAACGATTTACTAAAATGTCCAAGAAAAATGAAGGTGAGAAGAAACAGGTATTGTTACGTTTATCCCCTACCTTGTGGAATGAACTTGCATCATGGGCTGAGGATGAGTTTCGTTCCATAAATGGGCAAATTGAGTATCTTCTCACAGAAGCAGTACGGAAGCGAAAGAAATCGAATAGTTAGCCACAAAGACAGGTGGCTACTCGTCACCTGTCTTTATCTTATTCTGTTATTAGACTGATTGCTTTTCTTAGTGTAGTCTCGTCAATTGCACCTTCAGCCCCCCATACTATATGTCCCTCTTTATTGATAAAATAGGTGGCCGGAATTCCTCTTACAGCATAGGTTATAGCTGCATCCAGTTCTGTGTCATAAAGCACTGTAAATGTATAACCGTTTTCCTCCACATGTTTTTTTGCTTTTTCCACTGTCTCTCTGACACCATCAGACAGATTAACCATTAAAAACACCAGCTCATCCCGGGAGTGTTCCTCTGAAACCTTGTTAAAATGAGGCATTTCATCCTTACAAGGAGAGCACCAGCTGGCCCAGAAATTTAATACGATAGGTGTACCAATATAATCGGACAGGCTTACCGGGTTTCCATCATGGTCCTGGACTGTGAAATCCAGATATTCTATTGGCTCATTTGTTATTTCATCCTGCTCCTGTAATTGGCCAGATTGATCAGGATCAATTAAACCATTATCAGCATTATAGCGCTTTGTCAGATAATTATAGGCCAATAGGGCTAAGGCTATAAATAATACAAACCCTATAATATAAATTGATGCTTTTATTTTTTTATTCATACCTATATCTTTGCCTAGAATCCTTAACTAAGATTACGGCAAGTATCCTCCTTCTTCGATTCTCTATAAAGATTTTTTAAGCTAAAAAGCCAAGCATTTTTGCAAGAAGTCCCGTCATCATGCCTATGCCTAACAGGACTAGAACAGCACCTGAAATAATATTAATTGTTCTGTAATTCTTTTTAATAAAATTGAAAACACCTTTTAGCCTGTCAAGAAGCAAGGCTGATATGATAAACGGTATTCCCAGTCCCATTGAAAAGCTTAACAGCATCAGTATTCCCTTAAAGCTCTCCTGTGAGCTTGCCGCAAGCATTAATGCTGAACCTAAAAAGGATCCAATGCATGGAGACCACCCAATTGAAAATATTACTCCGAATAGGATTGAGGATAAGCCCCCCAGTTCCTTAGGCTTGAATTCTATGGATTTATTGTTGTTTAAACCGGGAATTTTGATAACCCCGATATAATTAAGACCAAACAATACTATTATTGCACCTGCAACAATATTAATCCATTTTGAATACCTTACAAGTAAACCACCTAAGGTTGCAGCAAAGGCCCCTAAGGTAACAAATACTATTGTAAATCCAAAAACGAACGCCAGGGAATTTCTTAGTGCCTTATTTCGATTTTCTGCTCCTCCTGCAAAATATGAAATGTAAATTGGTAGCATGGGTAGCATGCAGGGGGAAATAAATGCTATTATTCCTTCTAAAAAAGTAATAAGATAATCCACTTATTTCTCCTTGTAGTTTTTTATTAACTTTACTATACCCTACATAATAGTTCAGTAACAAAATTACAAAACAATAAGCAGATATTATCATCGATGCATACAAAAAAGCCGGGCAATATCAGCCCGGCCACTTTATTAAATCTCAAACACTATTATACTTTGACATCAAGGTTTTGCCCCAGATGCGGAGTAACACTTTGTTCCAATGCTTTTAACATAGCATCCATATTTATCTCTGATTCTTCCATCGCCATCTTCAACACTGCTATATTAGCCTGTTGAGCTACTTGGCCATGGTTCATAATGACTGACAAAGCTGCAATATCCATAAAATCAACTCCATATATTTTATTACCCATTTTTGAACATACTGAATCAAGCTAAAAATAGGCTAAATATTTCTAAGTAAAAATAAGGCGCTTAACATGCTTAAAATCATGCTATAATATATACCAAACCCAAAAAAAAGGAGGTAAGACTTATGAGCTTTAATAATCTTGATAAGAGCTGGGTAACACCGTTAGCCCAAAAGGCTATAGATTGCAGTATAATAAACCCCGAGCTTTACAGCAAATATGATGTAAAAAGAGGGCTTCGGGACATAAGTGGCGTAGGTGTGCTTGCGGGGCTCACCGAAATTGGTGAAATCCGTGCCTATATCATCGACGAGAATGAAATGGTACCCTGCCCCGGAAAGCTTTATTATCGTGGATATGACATTGAGGAAATTGTCCAGGATTCTTGGGACAACGATAAATTTTGCTTTGAAGAGATTTGCTATCTTCTTCTTTTTGGTGAACTGCCTAATGAAAAGGAATTGAAGTCCTTTATCAGCAATTTGAGTCAATACAGGCGGCTGCCCACTGACTTTACCCGTGACATGATTATGAAATCACCCGGTAAGGATATGATGAACATGATGTCACGTTCTGTATTATCCCTCTACAGTTTTGATGATAACCCCGATGACAATTCAATAGAAAATGTATTGAGGCAAAGTCTTCAATTGATTGCCTGTTTTCCGCTTTTGGCTGTATACGGTTATCAGGCGTACAATCATTTATATAATAAAAAAAGTTTATTCATACACAGTCCTATTCCCGAATTAAGCACTGCAGAAAACATTTTGCACATGTTAAGGCCAGACAGTAAATACACCAGGCTTGAAGCCATGCTCCTTGACCTTGCCTTAGTGCTTCACGCCGAGCATGGTGGAGGTAATAACTCATCCTTTACTACTCATGTTGTTACTTCTACAGGAACTGATACCTATTCAGTAATTGCTGCAGCTTTAGGCTCTTTAAAGGGACATCGTCATGGTGGAGCAAATCTGAAGGTGGTTCAAATGTTCGAGGAGATAAAGCGTGAAATCAAGGACTGGAGTGACGATGAGGAAATTGAAGCGTATCTCCAGAAGCTTCTTGACAAGGAGGCCTTTGATCGGACAGGATTAATCTACGGAATGGGTCACGCGGTTTACTCCATTTCTGATCCAAGAGCTGAAATATTTAAGCAACATGTCGGTGATCTTGCTCACCAAAAGGGATTGGATGAAGAGTTTACCCTTTACTCAAAAATAGAGACTCTTGCACCTAAGGTAATAAGCAAAAACAGGAAAATGTATAAGGGCGTCAGTGCAAATATAGACTTTTATTCAGGCTTTGTCTATCGCATGCTTGATATTCCCTTAGAACTTTTTACCCCAATTTTTGCAATCTCCCGCATATCAGGTTGGAGTGCCCATAGAATCGAAGAAATCGTCAATAATGGGAAGATTGTCCGTCCGGCATACAAAAGTGTCGCGCCAAGGCGGAATTATATTCCTTTCAAGGACAGGGGCTAAGGGGCCCCTTCCTTGTTTTTCAGTGCGAAATAGTGAGTCTCAGGCGTAAATTCCCTGCTTAAAAGCCCTGATGCAAACCATGGAAAATACTCATGCATCTTCTCCATCTGATAATTCAGTGCTATAACATAGGGCATATAAATATGGTTCAAAACCATTTTGTCCTTAATATAGTAGTACCAGTTGAGATTAAATTCATTTCGGCTTATAATGGTAAGCCCGGAAAAGTGATAAAAAACCAATGGATCATCATCAATATATATTTTCTCGTCCTTTATACTTACAGTGTAGTTTTGTATATTCCACAGCGCAGCATTTACTCCTGAGCTTCTTACAATGTGAACCCTATCATAGTCATCGGGCCAACTTTCAACATATCTTTGGTCTCCGAACAGCTTTCGAGTTGGATCAGCCGCAACAGGGCATTCCCTCAAGCACTGCTCCTCCCACCCGGCTACGGCCTTTCGGGCAACATCTGAGTTTTTACATCCCACAAAACCCGTGTTGAAGACTCCCGAAGACCTGTAGTATTGAAGAAAATCCCTGGCATTTCGGTGATGAGTCAAATATAAATTTGCTTCAGGATTCTCAAGGAAAATCCCATCCGGACTTGAGAAGAAGAAAAGATCCGCATCTAGGTGAGCGAAATATTTACAATCCCTATATTTATTCATATTATAGTGCAAAAACACTGGCTTTAAAGTCCAGCAAAAGGCCTGAAAGGATCTTTCTTTCCTGGCTTTATCCAGCACCGGGCTTTCAAGCTCCTTAAGCATGATGGGTGTAACCTCAGCAATATTTATTCTATTTAATATATGCCAGACTATATCATTAACACAGAGGACAAAAATCTTGAAATTATTATAATTAGCCTTTAATGATGAAACCATGGCCAGAAACTTAAACAAATGATCCTGGGAGACTATAGTTGTAAAATGAAGCTTATTCATAATTACCATCCCCTCTCTTCTCATTAGCCCTTAGCAGTCTCTCAAGGCTTATTCCAAATGCTTTATGAAAAATTAATGACATATGTTGCAAAAAGCATTTTCCATTCCCTTCTTCTCTAAGGATTGATGCAGCCTTTGCATAATGGTTTAGCTTCGGATATAGTTTAATTACTGCTCCCCTGATGTTTTCCTGTGAAGGTGCGAACAATCGCTTCCTAATTATCTGAAGCGTTTCTAAGAAAAGCTCCAAAAGGACATGATACTCAGGAGTTTGTATAAGAGTATTTATCTCCTTCATTATTTGATTTTGATCGTCTCCGTTAATCCCCAGACTATCGCTCATACATACCAGCGGAACATCAATAAAATATATGCTATTGTATTTTTCGCAGATGTAGTTGACATTGATAAGAAGATCATCTGGTTTATAGTTTGCCGGATGCTCCTGATGGATGCTGATAATATGGTCGGCCATTACAAATTTGCTTCCTGACTTATACAGGCGGATTCCCAGATCATAATCCTCATATCCGTATCTGACAATATTTGCGTCGAACATCCCCACATCCAGCACCCTTTGATGCTCCACAGAAAGATTATTGGTCAGGCAAAACCGCCAGGGCAGGTAATAGTCCTCAAACCTTCTTCCATATTGCGTCACGATGCTTTTTAAATTATCAATAAAGCAAAAATCCAGATCAAAGCTATACTGCCAAATATCGTTGTTCTTAATCCAATCCTCTGTTACTAGGGGATAACCGTCCCAGTATACCGAAAGAGATTTCATGCCCATCTTGTCACGCATTTTTTCGAAGCTTGCCCTTTGCTCAGAAGAAAAGCTTTTATAATAATGAGTATATACCCTCCTCCAAAAAAGCCCGCAGGCAACAACATCAGGCTCTTCGTGAATCTCAAGATGCTGCTTTATGAAGTCCTTGTTGGCAATCATGTCGCTATCATGGAATATTAAAATATCGCCCTTGGCACTTAAGACTCCTTTGTTTCTTCCCTTTGCGATACCCTCGTTTTTCTCAATTCTGATAGCCTGCATGGGATATTTCAGCTTGAACTTCTGGAGCATCTCCATGGTATTGTCAGTAGAGCCGTTGTCAACGACCACCACCTCAACATCGTCATCATCATAGGTCTGAAGATTCAGAGCCGTCAAATTTAAATAGAGTCTTTCCTTTGAATTATACGAAGGAATTATAATACTTGCCCTCATTTGGCTCAGCATCCTTCCTGAAATATCTTTCATACCACCTGATTGTTCTTTCAATCCCCTCCTCAATTGTGAACAGAGGCTCCCAGCCTAATATTTCTCTTGCCTTTTTGGCAGATAGATACTGGTGCTTAATTTCATTACTGCCNTGATTTAGAATAACAGGCTCCAGGTTACTATCCATAAGCCTGAGTATCATATTAACCAGACCTATCACTGTTAACTGGACTTCATTACTGAAATTAAAGGCCTGCCCAGCCAGCCCAAGCTCTCCCATTTTTTCTGCTAGCAGGAGGTAGGCTTCAACCGCATCCTCTACATAAAAGTAGTCCCTTATAAATGAGCCATCACTTCTAATAACAGGGGGTTTTCCATTCAGGATATTCCATATGGTCTGGGGAATAATCCTGTTAAAGTTAAGATCTCCGCCGCCATAGAGATTTCCACAACGGGTAATACAGACCGGAAGGCCATAGGTCTTGTGATAAGCCTGTGCAATTAAATCGGTGCAGCTTTTTGAAACATCATACGGATGTCTGCCTTGAAGCGGCATGCTCTCATCATAAGGCAGTATACTTTGCTCACCATATGCTTTGTCGCTTGAGGCAACTACAATATTTTCAACTAAGGGGCTCCTTCTGGCCGCCTCCAATAAATTATATGTGCCCCGGATATTGGCCTCAAAGGTTCCAAGGGGATTGCGGTTGGCTATGCCGACTATTGCCTGTGCTCCAATATGGAAGACAGTATGAATCTCATATTCTCCTAAAACACGCTCTAAAAGCATTTCGTCCTCGAGCTGCCCCACCACCATGTTTACCTTCTTATACTCATCTGTTGTATAAAGATTAGATTTTGGTACTATATCACGAACAAGGCCTGTCACATTTGCTTCAAGGCTTATCAGCTCCTTAGTAAGATAGCTTCCTAAAAAGCCTGTGCAGCCAGTCACAAATACATTTCTGTCTTTCCAAAAGCCCATACTACCATGCCCTCCATAAAGAATCGCCATTATTACATAGCTGATTGATATTTATAATGTCACTGTACGTATCGCATGCCGTCCAAAAACCCTCGTGCAAATAGACAGCCAGTTCACCGTCTTTTGCCAGATTCTTTAAAGGAGCCTCTTCTAAAGCACAGCATGTACCATTATCATCAATATAATCAAAAATCTCAGGTTCAATTACAAAGAAGCCACCGTTTATTACTGCACCCAAATCTTCCTTTTCTGAAAATGATTTAGCTAAACCATCCTGGATTGTGAGGATACCGTATTGTGTTTTCTTTTTTACTCCTGTTACAGTGGCGATTTTCCCCATACTCCTGTGGTACTCCAGGAGCTTGTTAATGTCTACATCCGATAACCCATCTCCATATGTAAGCATGAAGGTTTCATTGCCTAATACATCCTTTGCTCTCCTTATGCGGCTTCCGGTCATGGTTTCAGAACCCGTGTCAAGGAATGTAATCTTCCAGTCCTCAACAGGTTCAAAAAATTCAAGAGTTTCTTTAACTGTATCGAGCTTAAAATTGTGGTTCCTCCATTCGTAATCCATAAAATACTCTTTAATTTTTTCTCCTTTATAGCCTAAGAGCAATACAAAATCATCGAATCCAAAATGCTTATAATTTTTCATGATATGCCATAGCATAGGTCTTCCACAAACATTGGCCATAGGCTTGGGCATATCCTCTGTAAGCTCATTCATTCTCAATCCTCTGCCCCCGCATAAAATTGCAACCTTCATCTTCACTCCTCCAATTTAGTTGTACAAGTTCTAACCTTCACTAATATCTTATGTACAAGCCTAAAAAGAGTGAAAATGGATGTTTGTCACACATCAATTGCTGATACTATGGTAAAATATAAAGTAAGTATTATTTATTAGGAGGGTAACAAATGGATAATTTTGTTTTTAATAATCCGACCAGGATAATTTTCGGTAAGGATACTGAGCTGTCAGTGGGTCAGGAGGTTAAGGGTTACGCCAATAAGATTCTGCTTCATTATGGCGGAGGAAGCATTAAACGAACCGGGCTATATGACAGGGTCATTAAATCCCTGAATGATGCAGGCGTCGAGGTGTTTGAGCTTGCAGGCGTTCAGCCCAATCCCCGGCTTTCACTCGTTCAGGAGGGCATTAAAATCTGCCGTGAAAATGATATAAGGTTTATCCTGGCAGTGGGCGGTGGCAGTGCCATTGACTCTGCTAAGGCTATTTCTGTAGGCGTCCCTTATCAGGGCGATGTATGGGATTTTTATGAGGGTAATGCGGCTCCAAAGGAGGCACTGCCCGTTGCTACCATCGTTACAATCCCTGCAGCAGGCAGTGAATCTAGCTTTAGCTCTGTTATTACCAAAGAAGAGGGATGGTATAAGCGAGGCCTTAATTCCGAGCTGTTGTTCCCTGTCTTTTCCATTATGAATCCCGAGCTAACCTACACCCTGCCTGATTATCAGACTGCATGCGGTGCTGCTGATATTATGGCACACCTGATGGAGCGATATTTCACTGATACAGCGAATGTTGAATTAACAGACAGGTTAATAGAGGCTACCTATAAAACAGTAGTGAATAATGTTCCTGTGGCGCTTAAGAATAACAATGATTACAATTCAAGGGCTGAGATAATGTGGAGTGGAGCTATAGCCCACAATGGACTTCTTAATACAGGAAGACAGGGCGATTGGGGATCCCACGCAATAGAGCATGAGCTTAGTGCCATTTACGATATTGCCCATGGTGCAGGTCTGGCTATAGTATTCCCGGCCTGGATGAAGTATTTATATAAGCGTGATATAAACAGATTCGCCCAATTTGCCATGAGAGTCTGGAATATTGATGACAATCTTTTCGATCTTGAAAGTGTTGCATTAAGAGGAATCCAGGCGCTTGAGGAATATTTCAATTCAATCGGGCTTCCTACCAGATTAAGTCATGCCAATATCGATGATAAGCATCTGGAGGAGATGGCAGATAAATGCACCGCCTCAGACACAAGAAAAATCGGCGGCGTAATGCAGCTTAATAAAGAGGATGTACTGAATATTTACAAACTGGCTCTTTAATATCAACACATCAACACAGAGGGACGGTCCTGTTGTGCGAAATAACATAGGGGGACGGTCCTTCTGTGTTTAGCAGGCACTGCGAGCATGCGGGGACTGTTTGGGGGCGACCCCCTGTATCCCGTCCCCCTGTGCTAATGTGTTCACTAGGCTGCCCTTATAACACCGCAAGCCAACCTCTTTCCAGCATTTCCTGCAGGCTGGCTTCTGAAGTCATCGGGGTTCTGATGGATTATCACGGTTCTTCCTATTACCTGATCGGGAGTAAACCTGTCGGTATAAAAGGCCAAAAATGCGTATCCGTCATTTGCAAATAAAACGGGCATATCGCCTGCATGTAAGGGATGGGGCATATTGTTGGGATTATAATGCCCTGATGCCGCCATAAAGGGGTCATTTCGATTTCCGATTTCACATGTATTACCTTCATGAATATGAAAGCCAAAGGGGTTTACACCCGGCTTATCTGCTGAAGGTGCAACTGAATCAGGAAGATTGTATATCTCTGCTACCACTAAAGTTCCTCTATGTGCCTTATAGAAAT
>JGI24711J26586_10003477_pt1 | contig 10382 bp, 11 predicted proteins | sample BioPla3DNA1_FD_26586 | JGI IMG/M metagenome (IMG submission 26586)
AAATTCAATCGCCAGTTTTAAATATCCGCCATATCCAATGCGGTCTACCGGTTTTCTTAAAATGGCTCGTCTGGCTGTTACCCAATTTATTTTTGCCTCTTTTACCGGGTCGCCTCCTTCATAAAATGTATCCGGGAAAAAGTATGGCAGTAAACGCCCTTCCGTATATTTCACCCCTTCAATATCACTAATAAGTCGAAGTGTAGAACCATTTCCCACACTTCCTACCACAGCATCTAATCCAATGTTTGAAAACTCTTCCATGAATGGCTCTGTTCCAATCCAATGATCTCCTAAGAACATCATGGTCTCCTTACCGTATTCATGGGTAATGTCCACCATTTCCTTAGCAATTTTCGCTACTTCTCTTCGCTGGAATGCCTGAAAATTCCCATATTCCTTGGAGGAAATCCGATACTGTCCGTTATAGTATCCCTGATCAATAATATATTCCGGGCGAAATGGATACCCTACCTCTTTTTCAAATTGTTCTAAGATATAAGGACTGACAGATGCGGAATATCCGTACCAATCCACATATTTTTCTCTTGCAAACTCATCAAACACCAAGGTAAATTGATGAAAAAATGTGGTAAAACGAAGTACATTTACATAAGGATGCTCCTCTATAAACTTTCGCAACCGCTTCATGGTAAATGCATGGGTCTTTGGTTGACGTACATCAAAGGTAATCTGATGTTCTACCTCCGTCCAATTATTGGTAACTGCATTATACATATGCACCGGGTCCCAAATAATATAAGCAAGAAAACTTACCGTATAATCGTGAAAAGGCTGTGTTTTTATGGTGACATTCCCGGTTGTCTCCTCATAACGCCATTCCGTTACAGGCACTACCTGTCCTGTGGTCCGATCTATCACTTCCCACCAACGAGTAATATCATCTCTGCTATTTGGTTTTAACATATCCGGATACAGCCCTTTCATCAGGTGTACCACAAGGCTAGTGTCCTTCGCCGTATAAAACGGTGTCATCAAATACATCTGCTGCACCTCATCCGGATTTGTCTTTGCCCATTCATTATCTTTTCTTGTTGTATAGTAAGTAGAATATATCTTAGCATCTACCTCTTGTAATTCCTTCGGAAAATCTGTTCCATCGCAATCTCTCACTGCATCCGCTCCCCAGCGTTTCATCATTTCCAGTGTTTGTGGTATTACATCCACATCTGTTGGTATGGTTACGCGTCCCTTTGTTTTTCCCATAGTAATCTCCTCCTATATCCCTTCTCTGAAATATTTTTCACAATTGTTTTCTACCTTCAGCATATGGAAAAAATCGTTCTTTTTCAACTTATATCTTGCGCTGTTTTTTAGATATATTGCTATTTTATTCTTTTCTTGCTAAAATATTAATATCATTGGATTATAAGAAACTTAGATACTTACGATGAACTCAGTCATAACTGACACCGCTTGGACACAAAGACGTCCGGCAAGGGAACTGTTTGTTCTTTCGAAAGGAGCCTTATGGGAAATACAAAATATCATCTTTCTTCCCCTGACGCAGGCAGTAGTTCTGCTCGACTTTTATATGTTACTTTTTCTAAATATGAAGAAGACTGGACCAGTTTAAGGCACAGTCATCATTTTTGTGAACTTTTTTATGTGAAAAACGGAAAGGGTGAATTTGTCATTGAAGATGACACTATTCCTATCCAAAAAGACGATCTTATTTTGGTGAATCCCAATGTAGCCCATACGGAAATTTCGTTTCACACAGAACCTTTGGAATATGTGATTCTCGGTGTGGATGGTGTTGTGTTCTCTTTTTCTCAGCAATCCCAATACATGATTCTTCACTGTAAAAACGATACACAAACCTTGCTATTTTACTTTTCTACCCTTTTAAAAGAAATTACAGAAAAGAAACCTGATTATGAACTGGCTTGTCAAAAACTGCTGGAAGTTCTTCTGATACAACTAAGCCGCTATAACAACTTTTCTTATAATCTTGTTCCAACGCAAACCCTACATCATGAATGCAGCAAAATAAAACACTATATAGATGCTCACTATGCGCAAGACCTCTCTCTGGATGCACTGGCAAAACTTGCGCACCTGAACAAATATTACTTTGTGCACATTTTCACCAATACCTTTGGTATTTCTCCTATTAGCTATCTGCAAAAGAAACGAATTTTAGCCAGTTGCGAATTGCTAACAGATACCGACCACAGTATTGGAGAAATTGCACAGCTTACCGGATTTTCTTCTCAAAGTTACTTTTCCCAATGCTTTTTGAAACAGTGTGGAATGACTGCCGGAGCGTATCGGAAAAAACATAAAATAATTCTTTAATCTTTGTAATTGCATATATTATTTTCGGCTTTTTACTGAAGCCATTCCGGTACTCGATTCAGTACTTTTAGTAATCCTTTTTTCTTACGATTGACCACTAATTCCTTTGGGAAATCGCAATACTCCAATATTTTTAAACAGCCTTCAAAACATCCTACATCACAAAAAATATGCGCATCACTTCCCAATATAATTGGTACTTCCTTTTTCTTACAGTATTCTAATAATACCAAGTCATTTTCCCATGCATTCTGTCGTCCGGAAGCAGGGCCAAAAGAAGAATTATTTAATTCTAATACCACTTCCTGTTCTTTTGCTGCATCCGTCAATCGATCATAATCTAAGGGATAACGGTTGTCATCCGGATGTCCGATAATTTTTAAATATGGATTTTTCATTGCTCCAATTAACGCACTGGTATTCTCTTCTTTACTTCCTGACTTAATACAAGGAACATGAAGACTTGCTATTACATAGTCCAATGCCGGATATATTTTTTCTTCCACATCAATGGTTCCCTGATAATCCATAACATTTGCTTCAATTCCTTTTAATATTTTTACGCCCTGAATTTCCTCTGGAATTGCTCTGTAATTGGTAAAAAAGATTGGATTGGTCGTTCCCGGCATACTGATTGCATGGTCTGAGGTTCCCAAAATCTTCAATCCCTTTGCCGCTGCCTCTTCCACATTTTCTTTTAACGTACCATACGCATGTCCACTGGCAACTGTGTGGCTATGCAGGTCAAATAATAATTTCATACTGCTTCTCTTCTTTCTATTACCATTTTTATATTTTGTCCCGGCTCATATTCTTCATTGGCACTTGTGTATACGGTAAAATTATCTTCGCCATACTGCACCGAATAGTGTATTTCCCGACCATTATACTGTTTATTGGTTATGACACCCGGAATACCTTCACCCTGTGTTACCAGCCTTATTTCTTCCGGTCGTACCGGATATAGTCCTTCCTGATGAAATACAGGTGCGATTTCACCGTCATGGTACCGGATAGGCTCATTTAACACTTGGAAATAGTCTCCGTTCCATCTACCTTTGATTAAATTGCATTTGCTGACAAAGGTAGACACAAACCGCGTTGCAGGATGACAATATATCTCTTTGGGTGTTCCTATCTGCTCTATTTTTCCGTCCTTCATAATAATGATTCGATCTGCCATTGCCATCGCTTCACTCTGATCATGAGTTACATATACAATAGTCGCACCTGTCATCTTATGAATATCTTGAATTTCCTTTCGCATACTGATTTTTAATTCTGCATCCAATGCACTTAACGGCTCATCCATAAGAAGCACCGATGGCTTTCCTACAATAGCTCTTGCCAATGCTACTCGCTGTCGTTGTCCACCGGATAATTCCCCCGGCAATCTGTTTTCCAATGCCGTAAGTCCGGTACACTTTAACGCATAGTCCACCATTTTTTCTTTTTCCTGGGCTGAATAAATCCACCAATGGTACGAAGCAATGTGGTTTTTCCACAACCGGAAGGTCCTAAAATTGCAATAAACTCTGAATCCTTAATGGAAACATTAATATGATCCAACGCTAATGTTTGATTGAACTTTTTGGTTACATTTTCTATTGAAAGACTCATATACACGTTCCTCTACTTTTTTATATTCACTATTTTTATGATTGATAAGAAAATATCCTGTTAGCACTAACACCACAATTACCACTGACATGGCTGCTGCAAGATTATAATCTCCTGCCTGCTGAAAATTAAAGATCATTAAACCAATGGTTTTGGTTCCTGCCGCCGCAAGCATGGATGACAGCGTCAGTTCTGTTAATGCTGAAACAAATATCATAAAGGTACTAGACAACACTGGTCGAATTAATAAGGGAATCAATATTTTCCCCCACACTGCAAAAACACTTCTTCCGGATGCTGCGGCAGCTTCCTCTAATGCAGGATGAATGGACAACATTGCTGTTGCACTTCCCTTTATTTGTAAAATTAAATAGCGGGTTACATAGGCTATCATTAAAATACTAATGGTTCCATAAATTCCCGGGCGAATCCCCGGCAGTGGCTCTACCCAATGAAAAATCATAGATAATGCCAGTACAATTCCCGGAATGGCATAAGTAAGAGATGCACTCTTTTCTACCAAAGTAATCATTCTTCCCGGATGACGTACTTTCTGATAAGCAATAGCCGTTCCTATGACAATACAGATTATGCAACAACCACAGGCAAGCATCAAACTGTTTCGTATTGCATCTAATATACCTTTATTCTGAAGGATTGCAGTGAAATTATCTGTGGTAAATTGGTCTAAGGTCATTTTTACGCCGTAATTTTTTTGAAATGCGCTGGTAAACATGGAAATCAACGGCACAATATTAATGATACACAAAAAGAGAATTACACCGTATTGTAAAACTTTTCGTTTCCCTGAACTTAACGGAATACGCACAGAATAATCTTCCTTAATACTTTCCATTCCAGAACTCTTTTTTCCAAATATTCCTTCTACCAACGTTCCCGCTACTGCAATTACCGATAAAATCACTGACAATGTAGCCGCTAAAGAAAAGCTATTTGGTCCAAAACTAATAGACTTTTCATAGATGTAAGTACTTAACACCGGAATTCCCGAAGAAATTCCTAAAAATGCCGGAACAGCAAAGTTATCAATCGCTGCTAAAAATGCCAGAATACTTCCACTGATAATTGCCGGCATTGCCTGAACTAAATTGATTTTAAGCATCGCCTGTCCGATTCCATAACCACAAGTCCGCGCTGCCCATTCCATATCTGTTGGTATTTTACGCAACATATGAATTACATTCATATATACAATAGGTACATTACAAAATCCCAAAACTAAAATAATACCTGCTATGGAATAGACGTTAATCTTCCCAAGTCCCATAGCTGAAAGTGTCTGGTTAATCATTCCCTTTTGGCTAAAAAGACTGCTCCAGGAAAGAGTGATGATGTAGGATGGAATAATAAATGGAAGTAACACCAGTAATTCCAGTAACCTTTTTCTTCGCACATTGGTATATGCAATAATAAATGCAAATGCGCTGCCTAATATTGCTGCAATGGCAGTTGATCCTACTGCAATCACAATGGTATTTAAAATTGCTTTTCTGGTTCTATCTTCTTGCAGGAGAAGGGCATAGTTCCACAGACTATACCCTTCCTCTGACTTTAGACTCATGAGAAACAACCGCACAATAGGCGCAATAAATACCAGTATGATTAACAAATAACATAAACTGTGAATTGCATGCTTTTTTCCTTTTTTTAACGTTTCCATGGGTCTCTCTTGCTTTTACTGGAACAAGGAGCTAAACTGCTCTTTATCTGTTTCTCTTGCTTTATATAACTCATAAATATCATATGTCATAGTCTTTAACTCACTGATACTCTTTAATCCTTCCGGCGCCTTAACGCCTTCTTTTATTGGAGTGTAACCGATAGATGCTGCTAATTCCTGTCCTTTATCTGATAAAACATAATCTACAAATGCCTTTGCTAATTCTTCATTTTTAGTATCTTTTAAAATTCCAATTGGCTCTGTTACACATGGAGAACCTTCTTCCGGATATACAAATTCTACCGGTGCACCTTCCTGTTTTGAACGAACTGCCATATAATCAACAATTACACCTGCTGCTTTTTCACCTGCTACAACTGATTTTTGAATTGCACCGTTTCCTTTATCAACAGTAACTCCGTTTTCTTTTAATGCTTCATAATAATCCCATCCTAATGCATCATTTCTGGTCATTACTCCAAGATTATATGCTGCTGCACCTGAGTACAATGGACTTGGCATAATGGTATTGTCCTTAAAAGTATCCTTTGCCAGCTCTGCAAATCCTTTTGGTGCTTCTGATACCATATCGGTGTTATAGATAATACCGGTAGAAATTACTTTTGTTCCTGTATACATGTGATCTTTATCAATAAATTCTTCCGGAATTCCTTTTAGTTCCGGAGACTCATAACTCATCATTAAATCCTGTTCTTTTAAAGATTCAAATGTAACGCTGTCAGCAACTAACAATACATCTGCCAATACGGAATCTGCCTGATTTGTGTCTGTCTTACTATTTCCGCAACCTGCCAAACTTGCTGCTACCAGCACTACCGCTACTGCTTTTGCCAATAAACTTTTTTTCATTTTTTTCCTCCATAATTCTTTAAAAAATTAACATTTTTCCTGGCTACTGAAAATTCTTTGCTTGAATCAAATCCTTCTACTACAAATGGGAGCTGATATTTCTCTAATATAGGAAGAAGTTCTGTAAAATCATAATCCCCCTCCGGCAACGGAGTATGAAGATGTTTTCCCTGCCGATTACTAATGTGGAACTTTGAAAAATGCTTTCCCTCTTCTAACGCTGTGAAAATTTCTTTTTTCCCTTCACAGTGGGCAATGTCTAACGTATAACAAAATTCATCTTCCATTTCCTGTGTGATTTTCTTCATAGCACCTACTGAAGTGGCATATTCTTTTGGAATTTCTTCCATGATTTCCAGCAAAATATCTATATTTTTTTGTTTCGCGTACTCCAGTATTTCCTGTAATGACTGATGCATTCGCGGATAATATTCCTCCATATTTCCGGCAACTGTTGCATGTCCCGGATGAACGGTAACTTCATCGGCATTTAATTCCACTGCCAGGTCAATGGACTTTTCAATTTCTCCAACGGATGCCTTGCGAATACTTTCATTCAAAGATGATGGATTCAAATCCCAACTACAGCTATGAACTACTGTCTTTACTGGGTAAAGTGCTGACAACCTTTGATATTCTTCTATGGAATATCCTCTTTCAAACCAATGTTGTGCCCACATTTCCACTCCATCCAGCCCATTGCTGTAAATAAAGGAAAATATTCCTTCCAATGAAGCATTCCACAGCAAAGTGGAACCTAAGTAAATCTCTGACATATGAATCCTCCTCGTCTGTTTCAGTCATGAGTTGATAATAGAGTTCTTTTGTAAAATGTAATGATATACTTTTGTAAATTTTGAGTAAATTTATTTCATTTTTATTGTTTTGCAATTTTTATTGCAATTTTGAGATATTTTGTTAGAATAAAGGTAACTATTCTAGGTGGCTCCAATAGAGTCACCGCCCCATAAATGAGCAAAATTATAAAAATTTCTACCTGGAGGTTTCAAGAAATGCTTGAAAAATTATATGAGGAACATAAAGATTCTTTTTCTAAATCAGATTACAAAATTATGGATCATTTGATGAAAAATCAAAGAAATCTTCCCTATCTTACCACAGAAAGTCTTGTAGACTCCCTGGGCTTAAGCAGCTCTACGGTATCTCGCTTTTGGGAAAAAATTGGATTTCAAAATATGAAAGACTTTAAAGATTTTGTACGTCTTGCCGAGCAGTCCTCCCCTTCTGCCAGAACTTCATTTGCTTTAAAACGTTGGCAAGCCGAGGAAAGCCATCTAAAGAATATAAAAAGTCAATACGAAGACCATATCATGCACACACTGGATAAGTTAGAACCGGAGGTACTTCACCAGGCAGTACATACTATTTTAACAGCAAAGCATCTTTATTTCTTCGCTACCGATGCCGCCATTGGTCTTGCAGATATTTTAACTTATCGTTGTCGCCGCCTTGGGCTTACCTTTACTCCCATTGCCACCGGTTCCGGTATCTATGAAACTATGACCAACCTTGGCAGTCGTGACCTGGTGATTATGTTCAGCTATTCCCGCCTGTTATCCGAAGTGCAAATTTTACTCCGTCATGCCAAAAAGGTTCACTATAAGACCATTTTGTTTACAGACCTTCTTGCTTCTCCGGAAATTACCCAGGCGGATATACTTCTTTACAGTTATCGGGGTGAACCAAATGAATATCATTCCATGGTCGCCCCGATGACGGTTGTTGATTTATTGATTATGAAATTGACAGAGGAATGCCCGGATGCAGTAAAACGTGCGGAATACTTAGAACAGCTCCGGGAAAACTATTCAAACTTTATCAAGCGGTAAATCAAGATTTCCTACTTATTGACGATTTGATGAGATTTTTACGCTATTCTTTGTAAAACTGCCTCTGCTAACTGTCTGTGTCCGTTCTCGTCTAAATGCTCACGGTCTGCGCCACTTGCCTTGGCGTAGTCGGATGCAGCTAAAAAGGCACAACCGTTGCGCTTTGCCACCTGTTCATAAACTGCCTTTAAGCCCTTTGAAGTTTCAACGGATTCCTGATTAAATTCCGGGTCATATCCTTCTTCTCCCACACCTTCTCCCAGCAAAATAGGAGATACCAAAAGAATCTCAATATTTTCATCCGCCGCCTGTATCTGGTGAACCAGCTTTTCTACGCCCTTTCCAATTACTTCCGCAGATGCCTGATAAATTGTTTTGCAATCATTGGTTCCAAGCATGAGAACTACCTTTTCCAATGGCTGATGTGATTCTAAAATCATAGGAAGTACTGCCGCACCTCTTCGATTGTCCCGCAGTTCATCTTCAAAGACCGTTGTTCTTCCACAAAGACCTTCCTCCACTACCTGAAAACCTTTTTCCCTTATCCCTTCTGCTAAAATTCCAGTCCAACGCACTTCCCAAGGATAGCGGTCCTTCGTTCCCGGAATCAATCCATAGGTATTTGAATCTCCAAAGCATAATATCTGTTTCATCTGCATCCTCCTGTCTATTTCCTATATTTCATACTTATTAACTAGGTTATATATGGATTATATGCAGAAAACAGTATTCTGTCAAGAGGATTTTTAACTTTTAATGCATCTTTTATTATTTCAAAAAGCTGCCACTGAGATTTTTTTCTCATTGACAGCCTCTTTTTAACCCTTTTAAACTTTTGCTTTTGGTACAAACTCAATTTTCAAAACCATATCCATTCCATCAGCAAGACGTTTTAATAATTTCAATGATGGATTCCTGGTTCCATTTTCTAACTTGCTAATATCCGCCTGATTAATTCCCGTCCTTTTGGCAAGCTCCTTTTGCGTAAGATTCTGCGAAATTCTGGCATCCACAATTGCCCGAATAACATCCATTTCCGGCTGAATATCATTCCATTCTTTCTGAAACTCTTCGTCTTGTAACTGTTCATTTAAAAATTCTCTAAATTCACTCATGATGTTCCATCCTTTCTAAGAAATGATTTCGATATGTCTTTGCCAATTTTATTTCTTGTTTTGGGGTTTTTTGGGTTTTCTTAATAAATCCATTTGTAATAACTATTCTTTTCTCAAAATAGAAAAAATATAATACTCTTGATATATTATTTCCAACTTTTACCCTTATTTCAAAAATTCCGTCTTCTAAATATTTACTATATGGCTCTCTAAGATAGTTTCCCTTTTCTTCTAGTATATCGATTATTCCCAACATTCTAGCTCGCATTTTCTTATCAAGGCTTAAAATAAATTCTTTTGCAGGTTTTTCTCCATTATCTTTTGTATAAAACTCTACATCAAATCTATTTTTTATCTTTCTTCCTCCCTTCTACTTTAATCATATTATATGGTATATATGCCATACTGTCAACTTACAAAAATGACCTTTTTATAATTTTCTCTCTTGCATCAAATGTTTTTTATAAGGTATTTTTCCTTACCCTCTCCATCGATTCAAACATGCAAATACTTCCTGTTTTCTAGGCATTGCAAGTCCTGACGGTAAATAATTTCCATCACAAATTCCAGCCAATCCTCGTTGCGCCAATATCTGTTCTAACTTCCCTAGGATTTCCTGAAGTGTTTCTTCTCCTCTTCCCATATTCATCGCTACATATTTTAAAATATACCCCAGAGCCGTTACCTGCTCCACATCTGCAATCTGCTCTAAATAACGTAAATCCACAGTTTCATGGTTTAAGGAAAATCCATCCTTTCCCTGCACTTTTACCTTTATCCTGTCATCACCACGTTTTCCTTTTACATAGAATTCTAATTTTCGTTCAAAGGATGGTCGTTCACTTTTCGGTACTTTTTCCACCGGAATTGGGAAACTCTCCGCCTCTTGTTTGGCAAAGTCGGTAATATCCCGTGGAATATACT
>JGI24711J26586_10003479_pt1 | contig 10379 bp, 10 predicted proteins | sample BioPla3DNA1_FD_26586 | JGI IMG/M metagenome (IMG submission 26586)
GCATTATTTTAAAATACAGATCCTTCGCGGGTCAAACTAATCCTGCTCGTCTCAGGATGACAAAAATGTGGGGCCTTCATAGCAATGACAAAAAGCGGGAAGGGTGCTTTTCCACACAGCCTGCCGGCCCAGTGCATCCTCAGGTATATTTCTAAAATATATATGCCGGGATTAGCGCATAATATATATATTGATTTAAAAGCTATTTTAGAGGTTGGAGTCCTCAATTTTCATTTAAGTTTACAGAATGGCTATTTTAACAAGGAGGTAACTATGAAGATAAAGGTTGGCATTAATGGTTTTGGAAGAATCGGTAAGGCGGTCCTTAGAATAGCATTGGAGAACGACGGGGATGTAGATATTGTTGCTATTAACAGTACCAGTGGCCCGCAAAATCATGCACATATATTCAAATATGACTCTTTATATGGAAAGATAAATGAGGAAGTCAGAGCAACAGAGGANGCGTTGTACATAGGGGATAAAAGGGTGAATTTTACTGCATTCAGGGACCCGGCTGATATTCCATGGGATGACATGGGAGTAGATGTGGTTGTGGAGGCTACCGGATTATTTTTGACCAGGGAAGATGCTTCCAAACATATGCAAGGGGGAGCAAAAAAAGTAATTATATCTGCACCAGCAAAATCCGGAGAAGATCTGAATATTGTTATGGGCGTGAATGAGGATGAATATGATCCGGAAAAACATCATATTTTATCAAATGCGTCCTGCACAACAAATTGTTTGGCGCCGGTTGCTAAGGTATTACAAGATAATTTCGGTATTAAGAATGGTTTGATGACTACGGTCCACGCTTATACTAACGACCAAAGAATACTGGATTTACCGCATAGAGATCCGAGGAGAGCAAGGGCGGCAGCGGAATCCATTATACCCACCACTACCGGTGCGGCTAAATCGGTGGCCAGGGTTATTCCATCATTAGAAGGGAAGTTAAACGGATTGGCCATGAGGGTGCCCATTCCTGTGGTGTCTGTGGTTGATTTGGTGGCGGAACTTGATAAAAGCACAACTGCAGAAGAGGTGAACCAAAAATTTAGGGAGGCAGCTGAAGGGCCTATGGAAGGAATTTTAGGTTATACAGAGGAACCTCTGGTATCCATCGATTTCAAAAANGACCCCAGATCTTCCATAGTTGATGCCTTATCGACTATGATGGTAGGAGAAAAATTGCTAAAAGTACTTGCTTGGTATGATAACGAATGGGGGTATTCCAACAGGATTGTTGATTTGGCTGAGTACATAGGCAAAAAGGGATTATAATCGGTGCGCCGGGGTGGGGACGGTTTGGATGCACTGAGAACCGTCAGACTGTGTGAAAAATGTCATCCTGAGCGAAGCGAAGGATCTCAAATGGCCTAAAAACGAGATTCCTCGCTACACTCAGAATGACAAAAAGCGAGAAAAGTGCTTTTTCACACAGTCTGCCGTCCCCGGTGCATCTTTTAGGGGGGCAGGGTGATGGTATGGCAATTTACGCTATAGGGGATTTGCATTTAAGTGGCTATTCCGATAAACCCATGGATATATTTGGGGATCACTGGATAGGCCATGAAAACAAAATAAAAGCAAGTTGGTTGGAAAAGGTAAAGGAAAATGATGCTGTTCTCATTCCCGGGGATATCTCCTGGGCTATGACCTTGGAAAAAGCGATGGTTGATTTAGAATGGATTTCACGATTGCCCGGCGTCAAATATTTAATAAGGGGCAATCACGATTATTGGTGGAAATCTATAACCAGGTTGAATTCGTTGTTTGAATCTATGAATTTTGTTCAAAACAATTCATTTATATATAAAGAATATGCGATATGCGGGACCAGAGGATGGATTTGTCCCAACGACTATAAATTTACCGACCATGATAAAAAAATATATCTGAGGGAAGCCAACAGATTGGAAATGTCCTTAAAATCAGTTAAACAACATCAAGGGTATAAAGGCATAATTGCTATGATGCATTATCCTCCTACTAATGATAGGTTTGAGCCCTCTTTGTTTACGGAAACCTTTGAAAGGTATAATGTAGATTATGTGATATATGGACATTTGCATGATGAAATGTCCTATGGCTGTGGTTTGCAAGGTACATATAACGGGGTGGCCTACAGATTGGTATCTTGTGATTATATCAATTTTGAATTAGTAAAAATATTATGACAAAAGTGACAAAAGGGGACGTCAGACTGTGTGAAAAATGTTATTCCGGATTTCAGCTTTGTGTCATTCTGAGACTGGCAGTATTAACGGTACTTACGAAGAATCCGATGAAGTCGTCCTGAGACGGACAGTATAAACGGTGCTCACGAAGGATCTCATCCTTTGGGGATCCTTCGCGGGAGGGTTTATTCTGTTCGTCTCAGGATGACAAAAATGTGGGGCTTTCATAGCAATGACGAAAAGCGAGAAAAGTGCTTTTTCACACAGTCTAACGTCCCCTTTTGTCAACAATTTAAAGCCATCTGATGGTAATAATAACCATTAGATGGCTTTATGGTTAAATTATATTATAACCTATTACTGCAACCCAGAACATTTTTAATCTTGTGCTGTACCATCCCTTTAATGGCTGTTCTGCCAGGACCCAGATATTTTCTAGGATCGAAATTGTCCGGATTTTCGGCCATATGCTTTCTGATTGCCGCAGTCATAGCAAGCCGCAGGTCTGTGTCTATGTTTACTTTGCATACTCCGAATTCAGTAGCCTGTCGAATCATTTTTTCAGGTACACCCTGCGCACCCGAAATATTACCACCATATTGATTGCATAGGTCTACGAACTCAGGCAATACAGTGGACGCACCATGTAATACTAATGGGAATTTAGGTAGCAATTTTTGAATTTGTTTCAGTCTTTCAAAATCCAATGAAGGTTCTCCTTTAAATTTAAAGGCACCGTGGCTTGTACCGATGGCAATAGCCAGTGAATCCACATCAGTTCTTTCAACAAACTCCGCAGCTTGTTCCGGAACTGTAAAAGTTGCATCCCTTTCGCTTACACTTACAGCATCCTCTATACCTGCTAATCTTCCAAGTTCCGCTTCTACCACAACCCCTTTGCTATGGGCATATTCTACAACACGTTTGGTAATTTCAACATTTTCTTCAAAAGGCCGATGGGAAGCATCTATCATGACAGAAGTAAAACCATCATCCACGCATTGTTTGCAAATATCAAAATCCTCACCATGATCTAAATGTAGCACAATAGGCAAACCGGAGTCTTCAATTGCAGCCTCTACCAGTTTTCTCAGGTAAATTGGATTGGCATATTTTCTGGCTCCTGCAGATACCTGGAGAATCAATGGGGCTTTTTCTTCCTTAGCTGCCTCAACAATTCCCTGAATTATTTCCATGTTATTAACATTAAAAGCACCAATGGCATATTTACCTTCGTATGCCTTTTCAAAAAGTTCTGTACTCGTAATTAACGGCATATCAATACCTCCCATATATTATGTATATTTCTGTTTCAATAATATGTATATTTTAATTTATCCTATCATATGAACTATATACCGTCAATTAATACGGGAATTAACACGGGGACGGTTCTTTAAAGGATCAATCGGAAGTTTTGCCCAATTTAAAACACCCGAACATCAGTTAATATCAAATGCTTGGGTGTTTTATTTGTTTTGAATTTGGCACGCAAAATTTTTGATTGTCCAAGAAGAAGGAAATCGCATCATCGGCAGCCTATGGGGATTCAATTTGTCCGGCTCAATTCATTTTTAGCATTTAATGAAAGGGCTGCTTGTTTTTAGATGTTATCAAGCAAAAAATTTAACAATAAGACTTCTTTTAGGCACATTTCCCCCCTCCCCAATTAAGAGGCAATTTCAAAGGGTTATGAAATTTTTTCATATCATGGAGCTGCTCCGGCATGAAAGCTAATACTTGTTTTAAGTTTACCTACTTTACAAACAGGACAGGTAGTTATATCTTTACCAACCAGAATACAGATAATTTCAAGCTTAGTTAATCCCTTGAACCTTGATTTATATAAAAAACTATTGATTAATTTTCTGCATATTTCAAGTTTGGCCTTTTTATTGCGATTGGCCAACAGGCCATAGTATCTGATTTTAACAAAACCTTTAGGGAGAACATGAAGTAAAAAACGCCGGACAAATTCAACCCCAGGTAAATTTAAAATTTTATCTTTGCTCTGCTCTTTGTAATCTTTAACTGCAATAGTTACGGAATTGTCATCAACATCTAAAATTCTGGAATTAGAGATAGCTATTTTATGAGTATATCTACCCAGATATCTTAAAACTGCTATGGGACCGTTAAAAGTTTTTTTAGTATAGGTATACCAATTCTTATCATAACATTTATTGACCAACTTCCAAAAAATGCGGGCATTATAATACTTTGCAGCTTCGCCATAAAACCTAATCAAATCCTTTTTGTAATAATCTTTAAGGTAGTACAAAAATTTACCGCGAAACTTTTTGGCTAAAACCTTAACCGGGATAAAGAACTTTTTGCTGCTGTTTTGCCATTGATTTAGTTCGTTCAGTCCACCGGCTAACAGCACGACATGGATATGGGGATGAAAATGTAGGTCTTGGCCCCAAGTATGTAAAACAGAAAAAAATCCCGGTGTGGCTCCCAAATATTTAGGGTCTGAAGATAATTCCGAAATAGTTTCGGCAACACATTTATACATTAGGCCATAAAGAAGTTTTTGGTTTTGATAAATAGGAATATGAAGTTCAGAGGGCATAGTAAACACAAGATGAAAATAGGGTGCGTCTAAAACGTCTTGCATCCTTTTATCAACCCAAATAGCATTATTTACTCCTTGGCATAATGGGCAATGGCGATTACGACAGGAGTTATAAAAAATTTTCAAATGGCCACATTGATCACATTTTAAAACGTGACCGCCTAAAGCCAAGGTTTTACAATTCATAATTTGAGATACCACCTTAACTTGTTGACATGACGGGGTATATCTGTTTGAATAATCGGGATAAAATTTAATAAGAATATCTTGTACTGTATCCATTACAGCTTACCATCCAGGGGGCTCCTAATTTCCATCATGCTTTTTGAAGTCATAAACATATATTGTGTGGTGGTTTTAAGGCTTTTATGTCCCAACATTTGTTGAATAAAAACGGGATCAGTACCATTTTCTAAAGAATATGTAGCAAAACAATGTCTTAAAGTATGGGAAGAAATTTTATTATCTAACCCAAGCCGATCGCGCACCTTAATCAATGTATTCTTGATAGTTTTTACATTAATATGTTCGCCCTGCTCTCGTCCTTTAAATAGCCAATCGTCAACAGTATAACTACCGTGAGTAAAATATGCTTTAAAATATTGTCTTAATATTTCAAGGGCGAACTGAGATAAAATAGTATAACGGTTAGTACCGTGTTTAGCATTATTTACTCTGATTCTCATGGTTTTGGAACAGATATCACCAATTTGCAAACCGGCTGCCTCAGAAACCCGCAATCCACTTCCATACATCAAGGCGAAAATAGCCTTATGCTTTAAATTAGTAGTTGCATCAATTATTGCTATCACATCTTCTTTAGCAGGTATAACCGGGAAATGGGGTGCTTTCTTCATTCGGGGTATTTTCATTGGATCCCATTCTTTTTCCAGGATATAGGTATAGAAAAATTTAATGGCTGAAACGTAATTATTGATAGTGCCGGCACTAAGGCCCTTTTGATTTTTCAAATAAAGAATATATTGCTGAATATCTTTTTCACTGATATCCCCAATACACCTATTATCTCTTTTTACAAACTTTATAAAAGCTGAAATTCTTCTGAAATATGATTCTTTAGTAGATTTTGGCGATCTCTTAAGTTCAAAATATAATTCTATTTTCTGTATGTATTCTTGCATTAATTAACCCCCTGTTTATATAGTTTTATTATTTAACGTTAATAAAATTAAAAACGCAGGGGGGCCCCTAGGAGTTTTATAAACTTTTAAAAATTTTTGTATTGCTAGACTTATTTGTGATATAATCATTTAAAGTATGCTCCTTTCTTTGGTGATTGTTTGATTGTGGTGATTAAACAATACTATACCATAAAAAGAGCATACTTTTCTATTTTTTTGGACTAACTTTATGGCTGAATCTTTTCTGGCCATCGCAAAGCGATTTCGTTCTTCTATTGTTAATTTTGGTTAGAGTTAAGGAACCGTCCGTGTTAACAATTAAAATTAACAATAGAACCGTCCCCATGTTAATTTAAGCGGGAGACCAAAGGTCTCCCCTACAACAGGTGACAAAAGGGGACGTACACAGATTGTCATAGAGGATAAAAGGATGAAAACTAAAGGAGTGACAGTAACAATGAATGAGCCTGAAGGCACCAAGAAAAAGAGAAGAGGCAGACGAATATTGCTTATATCTGCATCATTACTGATGCTTGTTTCGGCCATTCCAATGTTTATAAGCGAATGGGTGAGGCTCCAATGGATAAATGGACGGTATACAGAGTATGTGATGATGCATTGGATAAATTAGCTATGAAATTCAGTAAATGAGTTTTGTCTACATACGGCGCATCCTAATATGGCAAACAAAGCGTCCCCATGCCACACATAAAAAATCCAAATTAAAATCATGTGCCGCACTAGCTGTGGCATTTTCTATATAATTATGGGAATCCCCAAATTATAAGGGGAATCTATGATAAACAGAATTGAATGAAAAAACAGAGCAGAAAGGCCCGTATATCGTGATGTTATCCATTGCAGATTACTGTTTTAGATGGTATTATACGGGTATGGTAGCACTATATGGGAAGCTGCCGTATATGGCCGCTTTTTAGTAATGAGGGGGTATAAAAATGAAAGGCGATCCCAAATTAATTAGTGCGTTAAACTCACTGTTGGCTGACGAACTGACATCTATTAACCAGTACATAGTCCATGCAGAGATGTGTGAAGATTGGGGTTATGAAAAGCTTCATGAACATTTTGAAAAGCGGGCGATTGATGAGATGAAGCACGCTGAAATACTCATCGGAAGGATACTTTTCCTTGAAGGTGTACCTATTGTAGACAATCTAAAAAAGATTTCTATAGGCGAGGAGGTACCTGAACAGCTCGAAAACGATCGGCTTGCAGAGGCGGAGGCCATTTCCGCATACAATGCTGCAATTAAACTGGCCGGCGAGGCAAACGATTTTGCCACACGAAAGATTTTGCAGGAAATACTAAAAGACGAGGATGAGCATATGGACGGGATTGAAGAATTGCAGGATCAAATTGTTCATATGGGCCTTCCTATGTTCTTAACCACGAAAATGTAACAGGCAGGCTTGATAAAAGTAAATCTTGGTAGCAATAAAACAGAGGGCCATGACTGTCAGAAAATAATGGCTCTTTGTTTTATCAAACAATCGGGAGTCGGTGGGTGATATGGGGACACTTTGAAATGCCCCAAACATAAAAAACAAAGGCAAGAAGATTGGGGGTGGGGAAATCATGAACACATTGCCACAAATCATTAACATATGGGGTGATATATTTTGAAATCCTCTGAAGAACTGAACATAATTCATTTAGATATGGATGCTTTTTATGCCTCTATCGAAGAACAGGACAATCCGGGATTAAAAGGACGGCCGGTTATTGTGGGAGGAACGAACAATCGAAGTATTGTAACTACTGCAAATTATGAGGCCAGAAAATATGGCATTCATTCCGCTATGCCAATTTATATAGCAAGAAAAAAATGTCCAAGGGGATGTTTTGTACCCATAAGGATGGAAAGGTACAAGAAGGTATCGGGAGAAATTTTCGAAATTCTATACGGCTTTACCGATTTAATTGAACCACTGTCAATCGACGAAGCGTACATGGATATATCCGATATAGGGAAAAAACCTCTTAGAATAGCTATGGAAATAAAAAGAGAGGTAAAAAGGGCTACCGGTTTAACTGTGTCCATAGGCATTTCATACAATAAATTTTTGGCCAAGCTTGCTTCCGATTGGAATAAACCAAATGGAATTAAGATAATAACAAGGGATATGATACCGGACATATTGTTGCCCTTATCAGTTAAATCAGTGCATGGAATAGGACCTAAATCATCCAAAAAGTTAAACAATATAGGCATATATACAGTCAAGGACCTATTTAGGCTTTCAGAAAACTTTCTTACAGACTTTTTCGGAAAATCCGGTATGGACATCTATAACAGGATTCGGGGTATAGACAATAGAGAGATAAATACGGAAAGAAAAAGAAAATCCATAGGGACCGAACGTACTTTTAGGAATAATACTAAAGATAGAGATTTACTCAAAAAATATTTACATAAATTTGCGATAGATTTAGCCTTATCCCTGGAAAGAAGGCAGTTTTACTGCAGGACAGTTACCTTAAAGATAAAAGATGAAAATTTTAAACTCCGGACTAGAAGCAAGACATTAAACAATTACATAAATCTTGCAGATGAGATATTTGGAATGGGCATGTATCTCTTGGATGAAATGGATATAACGGATAATATCAGGTTGATAGGTTTGACTGTTTCTAACTTCACAACTATTGCCGTAGAACAACTTTCCTTATTTGATTGATGATACCCTGTATTAATTTATTTTATAAACAAAATGTCCTGATTAAACTGGGGGCTCCCTCCACCCTCCATGTTTGCCAAACATACGATTGCATGGAGCCACGATTAATTATGTAATATGCTGAAGTAGGGAAGACCTTTGGCCTCTGCTTGCGGCACATACAGCACAAAAAACTATTCCTCCTTGTATTGAATAATCGTTTAACAATTGTCTCAAATGTAAATACTATATGGTATTATTTAAAAATCTGTTGAATATAAAATTAACAGATGGAGGTCGTAAAATATGAAATCAGCAATAAAACGGTTTAATGTATTTGTTGTTCCCCTAGTTATTTTGGCAATTATACTGGGTGGTTGCAATTCAGATGTTCCCGAAGGCTTTGTATACCTAACGGATGAAATCAAAACTGCAGAGCTTGAAATGAGATACTATGGTGATAACAACTTTTTAGGAAGACGTGTTGAAGGCTACGAAGCTCCGAAGGCGATCCTTACTGTAGAAGCGGCGCAGGCACTCAAGGAGGCAAGCAAGATTCTGGAGGAACAGGGGTATCACATCAAAATTTTCGATGCCTACCGTCCACAGAGAGCAGTCAATGATTTTATCAAATGGGCAGAGGATATTAGTGATATAAAAATGAAAGAACAGTATTATCCAAACATAGATAAAACCAGATTATTTGAACTCGGATACATAGCCAGTAGATCAGGGCATACAAGAGGAAGTGTAGTAGATCTGACAATTGTGGACACTGAGACAGGTATGGAAGTCGACATGGGTAGCGGTTTTGATTTTTTCGGTGAAATATCCCACCATGGTACAGGGCTTATCACCAAACAACAAGAAGCGAATAGAAATATATTGAGTGATGCCATGGTTGAGGCGGGGTTTGAGGCGTATGTCAAGGAATGGTGGCACTATAGTCTCAGGGACGAACCCTATCCTAATACGTATTTTGACTTTCCGGTAAAATAGTTCAGGTCAAAATTAAAAAATATGACAGTGGGATATTTACTTATTATAAATTGTTTATAAATAATTAAATCTTTATTTTACAATAGAACATATAGCAATGTCAATACAAATATTTGAATTTTTATCCCATTAGTGTTATAATGATAATAGCCGTAGTTCGAATTCTAACTCATAGACGTGGAATGGAACATGACGGTTTTTTTGTACCTTTTCTAAATGGGGAATAATAGGCAAATTCCCAGCCATAAATAAGGAATTTGTAACAATACTGCCGATTGAATCGAAATAGATATCCGAGGGGATTTTTATAAAGGATTGTGCAGGTAGAATGGGGGTGTAATATGCTAGCAGATTTAATTGATAAACAGGTAATACACAAAATTTTTGGTAAAGGGAAAGTTGTAAAATATCGCGGTTCATATATTGGAATAGATTTTCCATCGGGTAACAAAAAATTTGTTTTTCCTGATGCATTTGGAACATATCTTACGCTTACCGATCAGAAGATGGCGAAAATGGTACAAAAGAGGAAAAAAAAATGTGAGGAGGAAAAACAGAAGCTCAAGGAATTGAAAGCTCTGCAAAGTAAAAAACGGCAACGCCTTTTGGCGCAAGAAAGGAATATTATAAGACGTAAGACTTGGAAGGTCCATCCCCAATCACAATCTGTTTTTTGGTGTAAAGAACAAGAACAGGATAGTGTTTTTGAAAGATGGGATGTTTTTACAGGAGTAATAAAAAGCGGTGAAAAACAAGGTCAACCAAGAAGGCTGGCCAGGGTAAATCAAAACAGTGCTTG
>JGI24711J26586_10003490_pt1 | contig 10353 bp, 9 predicted proteins | sample BioPla3DNA1_FD_26586 | JGI IMG/M metagenome (IMG submission 26586)
CCTGACGGCACTCAGGATTACGCCTTATCATTACAGGTTCTGGTTTTAATGACACTACTGTCATTCCTGCCATCAATCCTTGTAATGATGACCTCCTTTACNCGTATCGTAATTGTCTTATCNATTCTAAGACAGGCCATTGGTCTTCANACAGCACCTTCAAACCAGGTGCTTGTAGGTATCGCCTTTTTCATGACCATCTTTGTGATGACACCTGTTTTTGATGATATCTATACTCAGGCAATTGAGCCTTATACCCAGGATAAGATTGAAGCTCGTGAAGCTTTTGCTCTAGCACAGAAGCCTTTACACAAATTTATGCTCAATCAGACTCGTATGACTGATTTGAACGCATTTTCAGAATATGCAAATGTAAAAATCGACAAGCTAGAGGATGTACCAATGAGAGTGGTAATTCCTGCATTTATTGTCAGTGAATTAAAAACCGCTTTCCAGATTGGTTTCATGCTCTTCCTGCCATTTTTAATTATTGACCTTGTNGTCGCCTCCATNCTGATGGCNATGGGTATGATGATGCTATCGCCTATGATTGTGTCGCTGCCATTTAAACTGATGCTGTTCGTACTAGTAGACGGATGGTCCCTGATCATGGGTACGCTGATGACGAGCTTCGGTTTAGGTGTGGTCGGGAGCTAGCTATGGAAGTAGAAGTATTCGTTGATATTGTCCGTGAAGCACTAGGCCTGGTTGCTCTTTTAGTAAGTGCAAGTATTCTGCCTTCATTGTGCGTGGGTCTTTGTGTATCAATTTTCCAGGCTGCAACCTCCATTAACGAACAGACCCTGTCATTTCTGCCTCGTCTTTTAATTACAGTGTTTGCTTTGATGTTCGGTGCCCACTGGGGTCTTGAGAAACTGATGAGCTTCTTTAGAAATCTTGTGGAGCTTATCCCTCAAGTTGTAGGCTAATGGAAAGTTTAGATTCAGTTACCTTAACTGCCGTTGCACAGATTGTATGGCCGCTCTGCCGTATAGGTGCTTTTTTAGCAACTATGTTCGTATTTTCTGGCAATTCATGTCCAAGAATGACAAGAGCACTGCTTGCCCTTGCCATAACGGTATGTATGCTGCCATCTATTCCTGATTTGCCACCTCACAGTGATCCGTTTACCCTGCAGGGCTTTGTCATTACCATAAAAGAGTGTCTTTTAGGTCTTGTGCTTGGTATTGCCACGCTCTTTGTCTCTCAGGCCTTTACCATTGCAGGTCAGGTAGTCGCTATGCAGACAGGTTTAGGCTTTGCATCCTTAGTTGATCCTGTATCAGGTACTAACTCACCTGTAGTAGGTCAGTTCTTTAATGTACTGTGTACCTTAGTATTCTTTGGCCTTGACGGTCATTTATACTTTTTCAGACTGCTTTTAGAGAGCTTCAGGCTTGTTCCTATTGGACAGTTTTTCCCTCTTGCAGGTATGCAGGAGTTTATATCTTTCTCAAGCAGTATGTTTAAAGCAGGCCTTACTATGTCTATGAGTGCTATCTGTACTATGCTTGTAGTTAATTTCACCTTAGGTGTTATGACAAAAGCTGCTCCTCAGCTTAATATCTTCTCGTTAGGTTTTGCTATTACCATGATTGTAGGTATCGTCGTGATCTTATTATCACTTGGTGCTTTCATGAGTAACTTTACTAACAATTTCAACGATGTGTTCAATGTATCATGCTCGTTACTTGGTACCTCCTGTGATGGTGTGCTCTAAGTCCATGAAATAGCAAATGAAGCTATAACTACAGATCATAGTTTCTAAAAACAAAAAAGCCTTAGCGTTTATCTTACTAAGGCTTTTGAAGTTCAATTCAAGATGCTTTCTATTTATTCAAGCACATAGCAAGGGACGTATTCCTTTTGAGAGAGTAACACTCGTCCCTGTTCTATATAGCTTTCTAAAAGCTTTCCTAATGACTCGATGATATCAGCATCACCATGCAGCTTGTAAGGACCTTTTTTGGCCACATCCTGAATACCGTATTCCTTAACATTACCGGTTACAATACCTGAGAATGCTGATCTTAGGTTGCAGGCAAGCTGCCATGGTTCCTGATCTCTTGAAAGATTTAATGAATCCATAAACTCATGAGTAATGTCATGAGCAATCTGCAGTTCCTGAGGAATGAATAAATCCCAGTTATAGCAGTATGAATCATGGGTAATGGTTCTATGATCAAGAACTGTTGCATTATTCTCGTTTACCTTTTGGGCGACGGCGATAGGATCATCGATAATCAAGTCATAGTAACGGGTGATATCCTTACCAAAGCATTTAATTAAAAACTCCTCTAAAGCCTTGAAGTAACCCTCAGACTCCTTGTTACCTGTAAGAATAATAGGCAGGAAGTTGTGCTTATTCTCCTTGCAAAGCTTGATACATAAAATGTATAAAAGCTCTTCAGCAGTACCAGGACCGCCTGGGAAGATAATAAGGTTATGGCCCAAACGCACGAAAGCTTCAAGTCTCTTTTCAATATCAGGAAGAATAACCAGATCAGTTACCATGGCATTAGGTGGTTCTGCTGCAATGATTGAAGGCTCGGTTAAACCAATCATGCGGCATTTCTCTTGCTCGCACTGCTGAGAATAACCCTGAAGAGAGCCCTTCATTGGAGCTTCCATAACACCAGGTCCGCAGCCTGTGCAGATATCAATTCGTCTTAAGCCTAACTCAATGCCAACCTGATGAGCGTAGTTATACTCCTCTTCACAGATAGAGTGACCGCCCCAGCAAACGGCAAGGTTAGGTTTTAAACCTGCCTTTAAAACATTGGCATTTCTTAAGATCACAAAGATAAGATTAGTGATAAAAGCACCGTCATTTGGCAGTTTCTTTCTCATGTTCTCTGACAGAGACTCATTTAATAACTGGATCTGAACGATATCTCTTAAAACAGCATACAGATGTTTACGCAGCTTTTTAATTACCTGTCCTTCAACTAGGGAACTCTTAGGCGGATCGATTAGCTCTAGCTTTAAACCGCGTTCGTTTCTGATGATATTGATTTCAAAGCTTTTAAAATTGTCTAAAAGTTCTTTTGAGTTATCTGTGATATTGCCGCTGTTTAATACAGCTAGTGAGCAATTTCTATACAGGTCATATAAGTCTCCCTTACTTGACAGGGAGATGGAATCGGCCTCAGTTTGTGTCAGCAGCGCCATGGCGCCTACAGGCCATACATCAACAACACTCATTATTGCTCCTTTTTCTTATTTATTTTTATATTACTCTTTAAGTATAGTTGCTATTTTTAAGCTTACTATGACAAAGAATTGATTCTATTTAACTTTTTTAACTTCCTCGAAAAATGTAATTATTGTCTTATGGTTCTCTTATTTGTCAAGGCAACATTTTTTGAGTTTGAACGTACAGGATTGATATCAATACCGCCACGACGGGTAAAGTAAGCTCTTATAGTGAGCTTTTCAGGTTTTAAATAAGTCATCAGATCAGAGTAGATAAGCTCTACACACTGCTCATGGAACCCCTGATGGTTACGAAGTGATACAAGGTATCCTAAAAGACCTGTAACTGATGGCTTTTTACCTTCATACTCAATTTCAATTGAGGCATGATCAGGCTGTGCAGTCACAGGACAGAGTGATCTGAATAGATTAGTATGATAGGTTTTTGAAACCTGTTTTTTATCATCTTCAATTTTCAGAAGATCAGGTGCGTAGTTATAGCTCTTAAAGGTAAGTGCTTTGCACTCATCTAGTTCTTCAAGGCAGATACCGCTTAAATCAGATAACTTAAACTCAGTGTTTTTAAGAGGGTAGAAGTCTCCTAAAACCGCACACTCTAAAAGTCTTGATAAATCACGTAAAAAGACAGCCTTCACCTCATCTAAAGAGGCAAATCTTGTCATGGTAAAGGATAATTCATAAAGCTTTAATGACTTTGACTCAACAATGTATTTACTGTCTGCAGGTATTTTTAAAACCGCCATAGCAACGCATGGCAGTCCCTGCAGATTCAAATAGGTCATCTCATATAAATGCCAGATATCATAACCAAAGAATGTTGTAAGATCTTTAATCTGACTGCGACCTAATGAGCGTTCAATTCTCTGTAATCTTGAAGGGGCGTAATCGTTATCGTAACTTGTACTTTTTCCTAATACCAGATTGTCGTTATTCATTATAAATCTCCATACTTGCAGCCTAATATACTAAGTGCTGCAAGTGCTGCAGTCTCGGTTCTTAGAATGCGAGGTCCTAAAGTAACACCAATAAAGCTGTTATCTTTGGACTTTTGAATTTCCTGATCGTCAAGGCCACCTTCAGGTCCGATCAACAGACGGATGTTCTTTTTAATTTCAAGCTCTGTTAGTTTTATTGAAGCTTTAGGATCAAGTGTCAGACTCAAATATTCAGGACTCTGACTGTACCAGCTGTCGATATTGGTGATATTCTCCACTACAGGTACCACATTACGGCCAGACTGCTCACAGGCTGCAATTGCAATCTTCTGCCACTGCTCAACCTTTTTATCCTTGCGCTTATCATCAAGCTTTACACCGCAGCGGCTTGAGTAGAGTGGAGTGATTTTTGAAATACCAAGCTCCACTGCCTTTTGAATGGTAAATTCCATCTTATCGCCACGGCTTATCACTTGACCTAATTCGATAAAAAGAGGGGATTCAACATTGCGTTCTATCTTTTTAGTGCATTTGTAGGTGGCACTTTTGCCAGCTGCTGTTAAGATAGCCTCATACTCATTTCCAAGACCGTCAAATACTACAAACTCATCATCTTCTGTAAAACGTAAAACTCTAATTAAATGACCATAACCGTCATCATCTAAAGGTAATTCCGCATCAATGGCAAGAGGTGCTTTTAATTGGCAAATTCTTACAGTTCTCATACTAGTTCTTACACTTTTTAGTTACAAAAGGATTGTCGTTGCCCTGCTCTTTAGCTACAAGTTCATTGTATAGGCATTCATTCTNGGTTGGTTTAAAGTGGTTATTCCACTGATTGAACAGATTTTTCTGATCATTAGATAGCGCAATGTTGTAACGCTCCGACATATAAAGATAGGCTCTTGCTACCTGTCCTTTGGCTCTGTCAGGGATCATGACTCTCTGTCTTTTAGTGTCAATTACCATCTGACACTTGCCATATGGACTATGACCATTTACAGACTGAGCGTATTTATAGTTCTTTCTGTCACCGTTAACCTCACCTACAGCAGGGTAGAGGTTATGCAGATCGCCTTCCATTTCCTGGTATTTAACATCAGTTCTCTCGCAGTTGCTTCTCTTGCCTGTAAGCCAGCATTCTCTTTGACCTCCAAACTCATGGGCAGGCATCATGTGCTCTGCTTCAATTCTTGAGGCTCTCTTCTTATTTTTACGAACTTTATATCCACATGACTCTAGATCAGGAAGATAGCCGTTCTTTTTAATAATGATGTCACAGCCACAGTATAAGGTTTGAGGATTTTCAAGCTTTGATACAATCTTTACCAGTCTCTTTTTGGCAATTCTAAAGTTCTGAGTGCTATTTATTGATTCTTCATCTTTAGCTGTTTTTACAACCTTATAATCTTTTTTGGCCTTTTTATCGGCTACATATGTTGTATTAGGCTTTTGTTCAGGAGAGTTATTCTGACAATATGCAGTTAATGATAGTAAAACGGTAAGTGCAGTAATGATTAAATATCTGATACTTTTCATATTCTGATTCTTTCTGTAATTTCTAGTCATAAGTGATCTTTCTTTTTTTGGTATTTTATCAGTTGTAACGTAAAAATAGAGAAAGAAAAAGCGCAAAATATTGTTAAAATAGGCGCATACAAAATCAGATGAGGAAAATTATGATTATCGATCTTAAGAATATGGCTACTTTTGGTGTAGCAGGTAATTTTACCGGTCACCTAGAGCAGGCTGGTGAGGCTACAGATTTTACTAATGTAAAGACTGCTGAAGCTAAGGCTCCTAAAGCAGTTTTCCCAACCTTCATTAAAGGTGCTAAAACTGTAACTCCAGAGTTCTTAGGTATTTACCCTTTTGATAGTAAAAAGATCATCTTCCCTAAAGGTGAGAGCAAATTACAGATTGAGCCAGAGTGCGCAATCATCTGTGATGTTACCTGGGAAAACGGCAAGGTTAGTGCATTAAAACCAACATACTTTGGTGCTTCAAATGACTGCTCAATCCGTAAGGAAGGCGCAAAGAAGATCTCAGAGAAAAAGAACTGGGGCGTATCTTCAAAAGGTTTTTCTGACAATGCCATCAAGATTGACAGCTTTGATGAAAACGGCATTCTAAACAAGTATCGTATTGCAAGTTTTTTAGTTCGCGACGGTGTTGTTCACCCATATGGTGAAGATAGTGCTGTACGTGACTATAGCTATATCTATGCAAAACTAATTGCATGGCTGATTGAGAAGTTCAACAATCAGCAGAACGAAGGTCCTGCTGAAATGATTAACAGCTACTTAAATGAAGCAGGATGCCCAGAGCAGATCATGGTGTCAATTGGTGCTACACGCTATACAGATTTTGGTGAGCACAACTTCCTTCAGAATAACGATGAGTCAGTTGTAGTTGTATATCCAGAGGATAAATACTCTAAGGAAGATATCATCAAAGGCGTTGAGAACAACTCTTTAAATTCTCCTGAGGTTAGTGTTCTATCTCAAAGAGTTGAAGTTTAATTAAAAATCCTCAATATATCATTTGATAAAAGCCACTCAAGTGAGTGGCTTTTTCATCCCTTTTGATTTCTTTTTGCCTGTTGTTTTTCATTTGATTATAAAAGCCGTGAGTACTAGTGTGATCTTTTAAATAAATTAAAAGGTGCAACACTTTTAGAATGCTGCTCGTTTATGAAATCTAGAGACAAAGGCTGGCTTGACCGGATAAAGTAGGATGATGAGTATACTAAAAGCTACACAAAGAGTATCAATGGTGGAGCTTTAAGTATCTATCCTTTTTGAAGATAGTTCTTCAAAAGAAAGCTTCTAAGATAAAAAAATACCTGGAAGGATATTTCACCTTTCAGGTATCAACCCCATTGAAAATTATCTAGAGAATATAATGAACTTATAAATCATAAATCAGATGAAAAGATTAGTGTTGCTGCTACCTGCCTTAGCAAGGTAATTTGCCACACCGCCAATCTCAACACCGTCAATTAACTCTTCTTGCTTAATCCCCATCATATCCATGCTCATAGAGCAGGCGATGAATGTAGCTCCGTTTTCTTTGGCATTTTTCATAAGTTCATCTAGTGTCATGATGTTCTTTTTCTTCATGAGTTTTTTCATAAAGGATGTACCAAGACCAAAGAAATTGAACTTTGATAATGAAACTGAGTCAGCGCCTTTTGGTAAGAGCGCGCTGAAAGCTTTTTCAATAAGGCCTTTCTTTACTTTAATACCATCACTACGAAGTAATGATAATCCCCAGAAGGTAAAGAATAGAGTAACCTTTTTACCTGCAGCTAATGCTCCGTTTGCAATCACCATTGATGCCATGGCTTTATCAAGATCATTTGAGAAAATCACAATGGTAGCTGAATCATCTGATGCAGGTACATTGTCAATAACTCTACCTTGTCTTTGACCTTTCTGAATCAGGGTAATATTTTTTCTCCCTTCTTCTTTAATGCCAAGCAAGGTATTTTGAGTGCTTAAACACCAGTTTTCAATGTCTGATGTGAAACCTTTATCATCAGTTGTAACTTCAATTACCTGACCAACATCAATTTCTTTAATTGCTTTTGATACCTTCATGATAGGACCAGGACACTGCAGTGACAGTGCATTTACCTTCATGGCAGGAACTAAAGCATCTGCTTTTTCATTTTTTAAGGCGCAGCTTTTATCATTAGCCTCACTGCATACTTTCTTTTTAGGTGTTACTTTCTGCTTGAATACCTTATAAAGCTGAATACCACCTAGGAGAGAGTAGACATTATCAATACCATGCTGCATTGCAATTCTTGCTGCGATGTAGCTTGTATAACCAGTATTGCAGTGGAAGATTATCTTTTTGTCTTTTGGTAAATCATCAAGCTTGGTACGAAGCAAAGCTAGAGGAATGTTAATAGCGCCTTCAATTTGATTTGCAATAAAAGAGTTTTCATCTCTTACATCAACGATGCAGGCATCCTTGTCTAAATCCTCAAGATATGCAGGCTTTATTAAGCCTGTTAGCATGTTTTCTGCTAGCATTCCTAAAAGATTAACCGGATCTTTTGCTCCGTTAAATGGAGGAGCATAGCATAGCTCTGCCTTTACAAGATCACCTACAGTGCCTTTTAAACGCATGATGGTTGCAATCACATCTATACGCTTGTCAACGCCTTCTTCACCTATGGCCTGTGCACCTAAAATAGTACCGTTATCATCGAAAAGTAGTTCAAGCAGGATATAGCTTGAGCCTGGATAATATGACGCATGTGATCTTGCAAAGATTAAAGCTTTTTTATAATCGATTTTTGCAGCTTTTAATCTGTTCTGATTTGCGCCTACATTAGCAAGCTGCAAATCGAAGATTTTTACAATGCTCGATCCCTGAGTCGCATTATAAGTAGACTTGCCGCCATTTATGTTGTCAGCAATAACACGCCCCTGACGATTTGCAGGACCTGCTAGCGCAATCAGCGCATTCTGTCCTGTTGCAAAGTCTTTAACTTCAATGTTATCACCTGCAGCATAAATGCTTGAGTCTGAAGTTCTAAGCTGTTCATCTACAATAATGCCCCTGTTTGTAGATAAACCGCATTCTTTGGCAAGCTCAATATTAGCTCTTACGCCAATTGACATAATCACGATCCCAAATTCGATGGTTGTGCCAGATTGTAAATAAGCGCTATGCTCACCAAACTCGGTTACTTCGTCATTTACATAAACGTCGATTCCGTTTTCGATAAGCTTGTTTTGAGCTACCTTTGCCACTTCATCGTCGATTACAGGTAGTATGTGGCTTTGCTTTTCTACTATCGATACATGAACATTGCTTTGATTTAAATTCTCTGCAACCTCAAGTCCGATAAAGCCAGCACCTATAATTAAGGCATCTTTTATCTGATGCTCTTTGATGTAGTTTTTAATAGTATTAGCATCTTTAATGCTTCTTAAGGTGAATGTTTTATTTTTATCAAGACCTTTTATTTCAGGAACAAAAGGCTTGGCGCCGGTTGCAATAACCAGCTTGTCATATTGGTGAACTGAATTGTTTTGTGTATAAACCTGTTTATTTTCTCTGTCGATGCGGATTACTTTTGTATTTAACAGCACATCAACATTGAAAGCATTTTTAAACTTCTGAACATCAGATACATGAAGAGCATCCTCACTGCTTATGGTGTCTGACAGATAGTATGGCAGACCACAAGATGCAATAGAAATTTCATCTGTTGCTTCAAGTACAGTGATTTCTGCTTTTTCATCTAATCTTCTTAATCTTGCAGCACAACTTGCACCAGCTGCGCCACCGCCAATGATAAGTGTTTTCATAACCGATGTCCTTGTGAAAAAATTCTAATATTAGAATATAGCTAGATTACCATATTGTCAATATCTAATATTAGAAAATTACTATATTGTAAAATACTAATAAATAGGCTATGATTGAATTATGAACAAGAAAGCTATTGAATACGCAAAGATTTTTAACGCGCTGTCACACCCATTAAGATTACAGATTGCCTGTGGTTTGTTAAAGCACAAGCGCTGTAATGTTAATACCATGGTGGCAAGAACAGGTGTTGCACAGGCACTTGTGTCTCAGCATGTAAAAAATTTAAAAGACTCAGGAATCATTGAAGGTACAAGAGATGGTAATATCATCTGGTACACTTTATGTTCACCTCAGACTATTGAATTACTGACTAACGCTAATCTTGATATCTGTCAGTGTAATGATTGTCATGATGAAAGAGAGCATGAGTTAACTGATGAATGCAAAGATAATTGCAAATCAGAGTAGCACCTGATTTTTTAAGCCTTTTCCTTAAGGTAAAATTAGCATATCCATAATGGCTTTGTAATCAGCCTATTATTCTAGCCAATCAATAGAAGGTATCCTCATCTATTAGGTCAGAGCAATTGTCTTGAAATACTTCATTTATATAACGTGAGTAAAACACTTACTAATGAAGGTGTATCTGAATGGAAAATACTGAAAGTCAGATCAATTTTTAAGATCTTCCTTGATTGTTTTGTAAACCATATGCAAATGCATATGGTAATAAAAAAAGGAGTAGGTGACACCTACTCCTTCTTGATTGTGTGCTCAGCATGAGCATTATCTATAGGGTGTGAGTCCCGAAGTCGCCCGCTAACGGGAAGACTTAGCAAAACCGCAAGGTGGTCATGGTGACATGGTA
>JGI24711J26586_10003494_pt1 | contig 10346 bp, 9 predicted proteins | sample BioPla3DNA1_FD_26586 | JGI IMG/M metagenome (IMG submission 26586)
TATTCCTCTTTCTCCTGCCCATTTGCTTACAGCCCTGAGCATCGGTTTCGGTCCGCAACTGTATATCATATCTCCTTTAATATCTTTTTTATTGAGGAGTTCAACTACGTTACCCTTAAACCCGACACTTCCATCTTCAGTGGCTACAAAAACCTCTGCTCCATAGCTTTCCAGTTCCTTGACTAAAATGGGATGCTCTGCAAAACCCAAAAATGCATAAACCTTCCCTTTTAAATGTTTTGAAAGTTCTACAAGAGGCGGAACGCCTATTCCACCGCCTACCAACATGTGTACAGTTATCCCTTCTTCCATTTTAAATCCGTTACCCAGGGGTCCCAGGACCTTTATGGTGTCACCCTTTTTTAAATGTGAAAAACTCTCTGTACCCCTACCCACTACTGCATATACCAATGTTATTATGCCTTCCTTTTTGTCTATTTCACAAATACTTATAGGTCTTGGTAACAGCATGTCCTTTTCTTTGGAATACAGATTTACAAATTGCCCCGACAGAGCGGTTTCAGCAATTTCACCGCATTGCAATTTCATAGAAAATATATTCTCTGCTATTTGTTTTTGTTCAACTATTGTCGGATAATATAGTCTTTTCATAAAATTACCTCTAACTTTCAAATAAATTCCCTTGTAAATCATCCTTCATATGAATGGCAGCCTCCCTGGCTGCTAAAGCAAAATCTTCTTCTGAAAATTTCAATTTGTTGGACTCCTTCAAATAGGCAGCGATAATTCCTCTTGATGAATTGATTATTGCACCCAAACCATCTTTGTTGAAATAACCTTTTAAGTCCTTCGCTTTTGCCCCTTGGGCCCCATAGCCGGGAACTAAAAAATATGTATTGGGCATTATATTCCTAAGGTTTTCCGCCTGTTTCGGGTGGGTTGCACCTACAACCGCACCTATTTGACTGTATCCATGTTCCCCCATCAATTGCTTTCCCCATTTGCTTACTAACCTTCCAACCCTTTCGTAGAGTTTGCCTTCGTTTGTTTTCAAATCCTGTATCTCTCCACTGTTCGGGTTCGATGTTTTTACCAATATAAACAAACCCTTATCATATTTTTCACAATATTTAATGTATGGTTCTATGGAATCGGAACCTAAATATGGGTTCAGGGTTATGGCATCTTGATTATAAATATTATAATATTGATCGTCTATCTTTACCTCCCCTATATGCCCTTCCGCATATGCTTCTGCCGTGGAGGTTATATCTCCTCTTTTTACATCGCCTATCACCATCAGACCTTTACTTTTTGCGTATTCATTTGTTTTAATATAGCATTGTACTCCTTCATAGCCGTATCTCTCATACATAGCTATTTGGGGCTTGACAGCAGGCACTATATTATAAATATTATTTATAATTTCCTTGTTAAATTCAAAAAACATTTTACCGACCGCTTTTGGTGTTTTGCCGTATTCGTTGAGGTATCTTTCCCTCATAAATTGCGGTACCATTTCTAACCTGGGATCTAAGCCTACAACCGTAGGGTTTTGCTTTTCGATAATTTTATCTATTAATCTGTCTATCATTTTTTGCCTCCACCTTTTAACTATTGTTCCGGGATACAGAGCCTTGTCCAAAGGCGACCAAAGGTCGCCTTACAACTACTTTGTTCAAAAGCCGTCCCTACCGTATACAACCTTGCCGTTAACTATAGTATATTCAACTCTTCCTTTTACAAGTCTATTATGAAAGGGGCTATTTTTGCTCTTTGAAACAAAGTTTTCTATATCTATTCTATATTCGATAGAAGGATCTATAATTGTTACATCCGCTACTTTCCCCACACTTATGTCTCCTTTATCTATGCCTAATATTCTAGCAGGATTTGTTGTAAGTTTTTCTATCAGTTCCATAGGTGTGAGCCAACCCCCGTCGACCAACTCCGTAACGGCAATAGGCAGNGCNGTTTCCAAACCTACCACNCCAAAGGGTGCCTCNACAAATCCTGTATCTTTTTCGTACTTTTGATGGGGNGCATGATCCGTTGCTATAACATCTATAATCCCTTCCTTTAAACCCCTTTTTATGGCCTCAACGTCTTTTCCACTCCTGAGGGGCGGATTCATTTTAAAATTGGTATCCAGGGACAGTACTTCTTTATCAGTCAAGGTAAAATGATGTGGACATGCTTCCCCTGTCACCTTTGTTCCTACGTTCTTCCCGAACTTGAGCAGATCTACGCCCAGGCTTGTGCTAATGTGACATATATGTAAATTTACGTCGGTTCCCTTAGCAAGTATAATATCTCTGGCGATTATTACATCCTCTACTTCCGACAGTATCCCCGGCAACCCCAACTGTTTTGAAATCCCACCACTGTTCATGACACCACCCTGTAATAAGGCTTCATCCTCACAGTGAACAAAAACAGGTATGTTTAAATCCCTTGCTTTTTCCATACCTCTTCTTTTTAAATTCGAATTTTGAACAGTTCTCCCGTCATCACTTACCGCACAAATACCCGTTTCCACCATATCTTCCATATCCGACAGTTTTTCGCCCTGCAATCCCTTTGTTATGCTTCCAACTACCAGTATATTAACTGTGGCCTTTTCTTGGGCACGGTTTTTTACAAATTGAACAACCTCTTTCGAATCTATAGTCGGTTTCGTATTTGGCATACAACAAACAGTAGTAAAACCTCCTTTGGCTGCACTTTTACTGCCTGTTTCTATGGTTTCCTTATATTCAAAACCCGGTTCCCTAAAATGCACATGTAAATCTATAAAACCCGGCGTTACCCATAAACCCCTCGCATCTATTATTCTATCCGCCTTATCGGATATTTCATCTTCAATTCCTTTTACCAATCCGTCGACTATGAAAATGTCCTTTATTTCGTCTAAATTTGTATTCGGATTTATTACCCTGCCGTTCTTAATCAATATCTTCATATTTCTGAACCCTTTCCTGAATTTCAGAGCTAATATGCTCAATTATGTAAAATTCTTATATATTCTATAATATGATAACACAAAATTTGAGTAAATGGGACGATATTCATATTAAACGCCCCCATTTTTGAAAATGAGGGCGTTGCCTTATTAATTATTTTAAAAATTTCTTTTCAACCAGGTCGACTATTTCTCCTATTTTATCGAAATCAAACTGCGGTACTTTGTTTTCAAACAAGAGATCGGTTACAATACAAAACAGTTCTTCTTCCTTTGAATATAACTCTTTAGAAACTTCCTTCCTGACCACTTCCAATTTGGGTTTATCTTCCGCCTTATAGCCTTCTGTGATTATAATATCCACATTCTTTATATCCCTGACAATATCATCCAATTTACGTTCTGTTTCCAATTTTTCTATTCTGGCTATTTTGACTTCGGAAGATATAATCACCACATCAGCTCCCGCTTGGGCATGTCTCCAAGTGTCCTTACCGGGCTGATCTATTTCAAAATCCCCTCTGTGATGGTGCTTTATAGTTGCTACCTTATATCCTCTTTTTTTAAGTTCCTCTATTATCTTGCACAAAATTGTGGTTTTACCCACGCCGGATTCGCTTCCTATAACAGAAAATACGGGTATCATTCGTATGCCTCCAAACAATCTAAAAGTTCTACTTCTATACTGTCCCCTATCCTATAAGGGCCTGTCCATGGCGGAATATAGAATAATGAATTTGTCTCCGACAAACTGGATAACACCCCTGAACTGTGTTTGTCCGGAAGTTCAGTGAAGAAACCTCCATCTTTATAGTAGGTTTTGGCCCTGACTATTCTGTTTTGTCCGCTTACCTTTGTAAATTCACTTTTCAAGGTAGATTTAACTTTAGTAAATTCATATTTTGTTTCGCCGCTTAGCCTCAGTATAGTAGGCCTTACAAATTTTTCAAACGTAATATACGCAGCCGCAGGGTTTCCCGACAGACCGAACAACAATTTATCTTTGAATTTTGCAACAGCTATGGGGGATCCCGGTTTCATTTTTACTTTCCAAAACAAAATTTTTCCCCCGACCTCTTTAAATGCTTCCTTTACTACGTCTGCATCCCCGACGGAAACTCCACCGGTAGTGATCACAATATCTCCCCACTCCAATGCTAAACCCAATTCCTCTTTTATAGATTGTATATCATCATCACATATATCAAATATTTTTACCTCTCCGCCTATTTTTTTCACCTGGGCCCCAATGGTATATGAGTTGCTGTTTCTTATCTTGCCTTCACAAGGAGTTTCGTCTATGCTTACCAATTCATCTCCCGTTGATAGAATGGCAACCTTGGGTCTTTTATATACCTTCACTTTTGATTTCCCCAACGTAGCCAATATGCCTATATCGGCGGGACTTATGGTTTTACCTTTCTTGAGTACTATGTCACCTATCGCAATGTCTTCCCCTGCTCTGACTATGTTGGAATTTGGCCTAAGACGGCTGAACACTTTAACATCTTTATCTGTAAAAACCGTGTCCTCATATCTGACTATTGTATCCGCTCCCTCAGGGATTTTAGCTCCTGTCATAATCCTGATGGCCTGTCCCTTTCCTATTGTCTTCTTGCTCACATAGCCCGCTTGAATGCTGTCTATGGTTTCAAGTGTAACAGGATTTTCTTCGTTTGCGTTTATAGTGTCTTCCGATCTGAGTGCATAACCGTCAAGGGGTGTTCTGTCAAAAGGCGGCATATTTATATCTGATTCTATATCCTCGGCCAGTATATGGTCCAGACTATCCAAAATCGGCATATCCGTTATTTCAGGTTTTATATCTTCATTTAACAAAATCTCGCCTGCCCTTTTCATAGATATATTCGTCAACATTATCTTCCCTCCTAACGTTTTCCAAAATGACAATCCGGAAATCTACACACTTTACAACTTAGACACTGTCCGCCATAACCCATTTTCACAATGTCTTTACGGACAATTTTTTCTCCAGCAAAAATTTTGGGTAACACCAAATCAAATGATGTGGTTTTTGCATACATTACACATCCCGGCAAACCAAGCACCGGAACATCTTCCAAATAAGAAACCAACAACATAGCGCCGGGTAGAGCAGGAGCACCATAGGTAACTATGTCTGCACCCGTTGCTTTTATGGCTCCCGGGGTTCTATCATCAGGGTCTATCGACATACCCCCCGTAACCAATATGAGTTCTGCTCCCATATTTTTGGATTTAATTATTTCATCCTTTATTGCCTTCGGTTCGTCCGGTACTATAACTTTATAAATAACTTCCGAACCAAATTCCCTGACCTTCCTTTTTACTACAGGTCCGAATTTATCCTCTATTCTGCCCTTATAAACCTCCGAACCGGTAACTATTATGGCCGTTTTCATAGGCCTGAAAGATTTCAACCGGAATATAGGTCCTTCTTTTTTGAATATTTCTTCCGCTTTATTTATTTTATCCTTATCCATAACTAACGGAATTATTCTGTAACTCCCTACTAAACTGTCCTTTTCTACCACCCTGTCGTTATGAACTGTAACTAAAATCATGTCCCCTAAGTCATTCAGTTTATCCAATAGGTCTACATTTATTTTAATAAGTCCTTTATGTTCGGGTTTTATGCTTATTTTTCCTTCACTGGGTAGAGTATGATAAATACCTTCCCCACAGATTAACTTCCCAATCGCCATGGCTGCTTCGTCTTCGTGTAATTTAGTTTCATCCATTTCAAAAATATATACATGCTCTTTTCCAATCCTGAGCAATCTCTCTATGTCGGATTCACGTATAATATGGCCCTTTTTGAAAGCCACCCCCTTAAATTGTCCGGGTATTATTTCCGTGATATCATGGCCCAACACCATACCTACAGCATCCTCTACTTTGATTGTTTTCATTTTTTTCACCTCTGTTAATAAGTTTTTTAATGTCTTTTAATATACTATAAATTATAATTGCAAAACTAAATATTTTAAATATATCGGTGTTAATTTATTATAAAACAAAATACCATCAAGATGCGGAAAGCCCCAGAAATCTGGATACCTTGAGATCGCCATTATTTTTAAATATTTCATCCGGGGTGCCTACTTGTCTTATCTGTCCGTCCAGAATAATTCCAACCAGGGTAGCAAGTGTATTCGCTTCATTAAAATCGTGGGTAACATGCACTATTGTGCACTCATAGGTTCGATGAATCCTCTTTATTTCCCTGCATAAAAATTTCCTTGTATTCGGATCGAGGGCGCTCAACGGTTCATCCATTAACAAAATTCTTGGTTTAAGGGCCAATGCCCTAGCCAAAGATACCCTTTGTTGTTCACCTCCGCTTAATGTTCCGGGGGATCTGCCCAAAAGATGTGTAATATTGAACAACTCCGTTAATTCCATCACTATGTCCTCTATCTCCTTTGTCGGGATTTTCCTGAGTTTAAGTCCAAAGGAAATATTATTATATACATCAAGATGGGGAAAAAGTGCATAGTCTTGATAAACAAAGCCCACACCTCTTTTTTCGGGAGGTACCCTCTCAACATTTTCACTGTTAATTAAAATATTACCCTCGTCGGGTTTATATAGACCGGCAATGAGCTCCAGAATAACAGTTTTCCCTGCACCCGTCGGTCCAAGGATTGAAAAATATTCACCCGACGGGATATCTAAATTTATACTTTTTAAAGAGAAATCTCCTAAAGATATCGACACATTTTCTAACGAAATCATGGCATCCTACACCTCCATTAATTTACGCGGGAACCACCGATAAAGTCCCCGCCAAATTTATTAAATATAAATAAAGATATAACAGAAATAATGATTAAAATATTAGCTACCGCCATGGCAGCATCTATATCCCCTGTAGACATATTTAAAAAAAGGGAAATAGGTAAAGTTTCCGTACGAAGCCTGGTTGCACCTGCCAGCATCAAGACAGCTCCAAATGCTCCCAAGGCACGTGCCCAGGTAATCACGGTTCCCGCAATAATACCGTTTTTAGACAAGGGCAAGGTAACCTTGAAAAAAGCCTGCATCGGTGTACAGCCCAGTGTCCTGGCAATAGAATCCAAACGAGGATTAATTGATAATATGGTGGATTTTAAAACCCTGATTGTAAAAGAAAGATTGGTAAAAATTTGGGATATAATTATTCCTTTAACCGTGAATACAAACCCAAGCCCTACATTTTCCAACCAGGCGCCAAAACCTGTGGTTCCAAAAACCAGGAGCAAACAAACTCCGGAAACTATTGGCGGCAACGCCAACGGTAAATCAAGAATTGTACTGATTAGCTGCTTTGCCCATATATCTGTCCTGGCCAATACATAGGCTATAGGCATGGCTATAATAATACAAAAAACCGTGGAAATGACCGAGGTATAGAGGCTCAACTTAATAGAAAACTGAATTTCCTTTGTCAATAGAGCCCTCCCAATGTTGGGCAAACCTTTTAAAACCACAGTCATTAAAATCGCAAAAATACAAAACGTAATTATATAAGTAAAACTGACCATAAACAAATTAAACTTGTCTTTCCACCATCCGGTTTTTGCCATTATTCGCCCCCCACGATCGGCCTGAATCCCCATTTCTCCCATATTTTAATTCCTTCCGAAGAAGACACAAAATCCATAAATTGTGTCGCCAATTCAGGATTCTCAGAACATTTAAGTGTCGTAACCGGTACTTCCTTGATGTGTTCATCAAAGTCAGAGGTTTCTACTATCTCTATTTTTTCGTTGCCTACCAGATTATCCTCCCATATTATGGCCGCATCTACCTGTTTCATTTCTAAGTAAACAAACATTTCGTTAACAGTTGCCGCACGGGTAACAACATTCGGTTCGACCTGATCATAAATGCCTTTCTTGGTTAATATTTTTTTGGCCAACTTGCCGAGCGGGTTTGTCTCCAAATCGCCCAAGACAATTTTTGTTCCGGGCTTTTTAAGGTCATCAAGAGACTTGATACCAGCCGGATTGCCTTGTGGTACAGCCAATACAGGAACATGATATACCAGCGGTTTTTCCGCATCAACCTTGTCATGTTCTCGCAGTGCCTTTACGTCCTCGGCGTCGCCCGGTAAAAGTACATCCCCTTTATTAACCGTCAGAATCTGGTTCATTAATTGGGCACAATTACCGTATGTAAATTGTGCTTCGACTCCGGTTTTATCCTTAAACATCTTGCCCAGTTCTTCAACAGGCTTTCGCAATCCGGCCCCGGAATAGACAATAATATTCTTTGCCCTAACCTCCGCCGGTGAATCCTGCTCAGGCGGATCCGTAGATGGATCTGAGGCAGGTGTCGGTTTTTTACCACATCCTGTCATTAATAAAAAACCCGTGAGCAAAACTAAAGACAGAAAAATGACCAGAAATTTTTTCATAATATTTATTCTCCCCTTTTTAATTTCTGTTTTTATCACAAATATGTCTCTTCCGGAGAATAATAAAAGCAACTTGGTGAGAAGCACCAAGTTGCTGAATTGCAAGCTTGTGTTGCTGATTACAAATAATCAACAGTTTTCTCCTTCTCACAATGGAAGGCCACATCGTTTCCAACATAACCCTAGCGACCAACCCCCATAGGCTAACCCCTTAGGAAGATTGGTTCGGAGCTCTATAAATGTGATAAAATTCATCAACAATTATTGTCAAAAAACCTTTCTACAGCATTGTTTATACCTTTTGTCCATGTCCTTGTAGCATGTTTCCTAACTATATATAATTATACATTATTTATGTTATCTGTCAATGATTTTTGGCTAATAGGATATTATGAATTGTCATACAGCAGGGATATAATTCTACCCAGCTCTACAGCCGAGATTTGTCCGGGCGCGGAAATCTTTCCGGCAGAGGCAAAGGTCAGGTCGGAACCGAAGAACCCCCCCGCTAATCTACTGATAATACCCTGCTTCCCCATGGATATAGTGGATATCGGTCTGTCTTTATATCTTTCTTTTATTGTAAGTGTTGCATCCAGCAAAGTTATTACATCCTTCGCACATGTCGGCATTACGGCTATTTTAAGGATATCCCCGCCCAGTTCCGACGCTCTTTGCAATCGTGATATAATTTCTTCTTTTGGGGGTGTCTTATCAAAATCATGGTTGGAAATAATAACGGCCACACTGTTTTTATGTGCAACATCGATCAGTGTCCTTATCTCTGTTTCATCGTTGAACAATTCTATGTCTACGATGCTGGCGACTCTTGTCTGTATCATTGCCATGTTCAGTTCATAATAAAACTTTGTGCTAACCCGCCTTGCACCGCCCTCCCCGGCACTGCGAAATGTGAATATAATAGGCTTATCCATTAAAATATATCTAATCGCCTCAAGTACCAATTTGGCCCTGTCTATGCATTCTATATCATTATAAAAATCTGCCCGCCATTCCGCAATGTCGTAATCTATGGTTTTTAAAAACCGTGTTTCGTCCAAAATTTCTTCCATTGTTTTACCTATTATAGGCACACAGATTTTAGGCAAACCTTCACCGATTTTAACTCCCTTAATTGTAATCGTTTTCCTCATATGTAACATCCCCCGCCTGAAATATTTAACAACANAGCTAGAATTCAGCCGATCTNGGGGTCCTTGGGAAAGAAATAACATCNCTTATATTGTTCATCCCCGTTAAATACATGATAGCCCTTTCAAAACCCAGACCNAAACCGGAATGCCTTGTGCTGCCATATTTTCTGAGTTCTAAATACCACCAATATTCCTTTTTNTCCAGACCCATTGCATCCATTTTTTCTTCCAATACTNCCAGTCTATCTTCCCTCTGACTGCCCCCTATAATTTCTCCGACGCCGGGCACCAGCAGGTCCATGGCAGCCACAGTTTTACCGTCCTCGTTCAACTTCATATAAAATGCTTTGATTTCTTTTGGATAATTTATTACAAATACAGGCTTTTTGAACACCTTTTCCGTTATATATCTTTCATGTTCCGTCTGGAGGTCATAGCCCCACTCAACGGGATATTCAAACTTTTTCCCCGATTTTTTTAGTAGTTCAATAGCTTCGGTATATGTAATCCTGGCAAAATCTGAATTCGCCACATTATTTAAACGTTCTATTAAACCTTTATCTATAAACTTGTTAAAGAACTCCATTTCTTCAGGTGCATTGTCCATTACATAGTTGATAATATATTTTAACATGTCCTCCGCCAATTCCATATTATCATTTAAATCTGCGAAGGCCACCTCCGGTTCTATCATCCAGAATTCCGATGCATGCCTGGCAGTATTGGAATCCTCCGACCTGAAGGTAGGCCCGAATGTATATATATTTCTGAATGCCAGTGCGTAGGCTTCACCCTGTAACTGTCCACTGACCGTCAAATGCGCCTCTTTTCCAAAAAAGTCTTCAGTATAGTCGACATTCCCCTCGTC
>JGI24711J26586_10003497_pt1 | contig 10344 bp, 7 predicted proteins | sample BioPla3DNA1_FD_26586 | JGI IMG/M metagenome (IMG submission 26586)
ACCAGGAAAATATATTCGGGGGATTTATGCCCGGATCACGCCGGGGTAATGGTCCTGGGTGATGCCGTGGAGTGGGCGGAAGCAAACTCCGCTGCTCTGCTCATTGTAGAAAGTGCCGGGTTGTGTTTACGCTGTTCACCTTACTTAAACCAGGGGCTGGGGATTATCGTCCTCAGCTCTATTTCAGGTATCCATGCCCCGGAAAAAATGGGTGCTATGGTTAGCCTGGCGGATATTGCTGTCATTACCAAAATAGATCTCGTAAGTCAGGCGGAGCGGGAAGTAATGATCCAAAAAATCAGGGAGGTACATACCCAAATCATTCTTATGGAGACCAACGCTCTGCAAGGAAATTCTTTGAATCGTCTGTACGACCTTATCCGGGAATCGCCTGATATTGACAAAGATAATCTTGTCCTCAAGGGAAACCCGCCGCTGGGCACCTGTACTATCTGTGTCGGGAAAAAAGAAATTGGCTGGAAACATCATTTTGGTGTTATTCAAAAGCTTGAGGGTCAGGTTGCTGAATATCTTTACCGGGGTGAATAAGATGCATGTTAAATATTCCTGGATACCTCCTGGGAAAAACTGTGGCCTTTGCGGTGAAAGTAGCTGCAAAAACTTTTTACGCCTGGTAAACGCAGAGAAAAAAGTATATACAGACTGCCCGTACTACAATGATCCTCTTTCCGGCAGAAAAGTGAGTTTAGTAACAGAGGCCGAGTATCCCGAAAAAGATATCCTAGGGCATGCTTATGATTTTATCCTTGAACCTTTACCCGGGGAAATTTCCGCCCGGAAGATTGTCCTTCCTTTTCGGGGAGACATGGTAGAAAAAATGCAAATAAAGAAGGGGGACTACGTGCTGGGGCGCCCTATGGGGGCGGGCTGCCCCATACCTCACGTACTACAGGTCATTAAAGCGGAAATTGTTACGGGTTTGCTTTATACCTGGGTCGTAGGGCCCAGATATTCCCGTGAGCGTGAAGTTAAAGATGTAGTTGCTTATCATATGATTGGTTTTGAAGGTATTGCCTGCAGGATAAACAAAGAACCTTCCTTCGGCTCCCGGGTCACTTTTTTGCCGGGTTTCTGCATGATGTCGCTTAACCATACCGGCGTGGTAAATATGTTATTAAAGAAAAGGCATGGATTGCATGTGCGTATTGAAGATATTAGAATATTGGCCGGTAAAGCTAGCGGTTGAAATGGTGCACCCTGGAGGATTGAACCTCCAGCCTGCTTGAAAAAATGAATGATGTAAAAGACAATATGGAATTATTTTAGGTTGTGAAAATTACTAAAAGTAGAAAGAGCATGCTGTAATCATGTTTTGCCATTAATTAGTAGTCTAGCAAGGAAAGGATTTCGACCATTGCTCGTTGAAATATTTCTAAGGCACTATTACAAACCAACTTTTCCAATTCAGCAAAGTTCAATTTAAGTTGCTTTTTCATTCTTTAGAGGCCTCCGTTCCTATGGTGTAGTTGGTGCTTCACCTATTCTGTAAAGATGTCTCTTCCCCTGCTTTAAAAGCAGTTTTTTGATCCTGCCCCACTAAGATTTTACTCATACTCATAGTCACTATAAAATAAAAACACCCCCCTGGGGTGAAAATATTTATCCACGGCACTAAAGCCCAGTGGATAAAGGGTTCATGACTTTACTTTATTTTTGAGGTGAGATAAGTGAAACCTACTATAGCAGTAATGAGCTATGGCGTATTAACATCTTTAATAGAAAAAAATAAAAATAAGCTGCCTAAATCAAATTTAGTTGACATTGAAATTATTAATGTGCCACATTACGAATCTCTGATTATTGCACAAGAAATGGAAAAAAAACAAAAGGCCGATGTCTTTATATCTTTTGGAAACTCTTTATTATCTCGATATATAAAAAGCCCTGTTGTTGAGATTAAGGCAACAGAGTTTGATGTTTTTATGGCATTACACAAAGCTAAAAAACGTTCTGATATAGTTGTTATTATAACACATATTAATAATAAAATTATATATTTAAAAGAAATCTCAGATATGTTTAAATTTACCATTAAACAATATACTTATGATAATAATAATGAAGTTGAAGGAATTTTAAAACAGGTGATCAATCAAGGAATACATAGCGTTATATGTACAGGCTATGTTTATGAAATTGCACAAAAACTAGAAATAGAACCTATATTAATATATTCAGATTATATCGTAATAAGAGCTTTAGAAACGGCGGTAAAAATCGCAATATCAAAGAAAAAAGAATCAGAAAGAGCAGAAAGATTTCAGATGATTATGGATTTTGCTCATGAAGGAATTATTGCAACAGATATTAATGGAAATATTACTATGATTAATCCTATGGCTGAAAAAATTATAAACATAAAGCGAGAAGGTTCTCTTGGATGTCCCATTCAGAAAATTATTCCAGATGTTAGGCTTATTAATGTTCTTCAAAGTAAAAAGCCGGTAATTAATCAGCTACAAACAATAGGAAATATTAAAATTGTAATCAATATAGCTCCTATAATTGTCGATGATATAATTGTTGGTACAGTGGCTACTTTNCAAGATGTTACCACAATTCNGGAAGCGGAAGAAAAAATAAGGGAAAAAGCTTATAAAAAAGGNTTAGTAGCTAAGNTTCGCCTAGATGATATTTTGGGAAGTAGTGAACTAATTATTAATACTAAAAAAAAGGCCTTACTTTATGCCAAGAGCGATTCCACGATTTTAATTACCGGAGAATCTGGAACAGGAAAAGAGCTTTTTGCCCAGGGAATTCATAACGCTAGTAATAGAGCAAAACGTCCCTTTGTGGCGATTAATTGTCAAGCACTTCCTGACAATTTGTTAGAAAGCGAGCTTTTTGGTTACGAAGAGGGAGCTTTTACAGGAGCGAGGAAAGGGGGTAAGCCTGGTTTTTTTGAAATTGCTCACGGAGGAACCATCTTTCTTGATGAAATTGGTGAAATGTCTCCCCGTCTTCAATCCAGACTTTTAAGAGTATTAGAAGAACATGAGGTAATGCGCATTGGCAGTGTTCGAATTATTCCGGTTAATATTAGGGTAATAGCAGCAACAAATATAAATCTTTGGGAAGCGGTGAATCAAGGGAAATTTAGAGAAGATTTATATTATCGCCTTAATGTATTAGAATTAAATGTTCCTCCACTAAGATTGCGTAAAAATGATATTCCGCTGCTAGTTGCTAAATTTCTCTCAGAGTTTAGAAAAGACTTAAAAGAAAATGAGGTTACGAAAATTTTAAATCACCTTCTAAATCACCGTGCTTTTTATTTATATGATTGGCCTGGAAACATTAGGGAACTAAAAAATTTTGTTGAAAGATTTTCAGTTCTGTTTACGGGGGATGCTAAAGATATTTCATCGCTAGTTTCATCGTTATTAGATAATTATTTTGAAAGACAAATAAAACCCGATGAAACATCAATTGAATATGAAGAAATATATAGTGTATTAAAAAAAGTAAGGGGAAATAAAACCGAAGCCGCTAGAAAATTAGGTATTAGTCGTACCACTCTTTGGAGAAAATTAAAAAAGCTAAAACAAATTAACTATATAACATAACATAACATATTATTAACGCCTATCAACGCATTGAAACACTTATTGAAACACTTAATGAAACACTTAGTGAGGAGAGTGTAAATAATCTTGTGCAGGGTGGCTAAGCATGGGCGTTACTTCTAATGGTGAAAGCTTTACAGGGTAATGTCTGCTAAATAACCCTTAGCTTAGATAGCTCACCTTTAGCCGTAGAGTGGCAAAAAAGCAGGCGAAAGCCTAAGAAAGCAAGAAAGACAGATGTGCACTTCTACTTACAGCGGGTATTTCTTTTAAATCTGGAGATATGTTTGTTATTTTACAAAAATGGCCATCTTTTTTTATTTATGAATTAAATTTGAGAAATCTCCACTGGCAGGCACTTGTTGTAGTATTGATATATAAGAAAAATGAGCATTATCTCCACAATTTTGAAGCGATGTTAACCAAAATGGGTTTTTGCAATGGTACTAAGATTATTTTTTAACTGTTAATTTTTGCCATATAATGTAATAAAATAACATAGCAAGGGGATACCTTTTTCTTTGGCATAATTATTGCATAATGTTTTTATTGAAATGTTGCCTAATGAAAATATTCTTTATTAAATCGTAGCCAACATAAACAAAAAAGGTAACAACAATTAGCTGGCTGGGTTTAATAAAAAGGAGGGCGGTGATCATCTAAAAAGTTAATTTATAGTTGGTTTTAATACGATTTATTTTTAAAAAAGCTCAAAAAATGAGGGAGTGATAAGCAATGTTTAAACCTAAAAATAAGTTTGGTGTTTTATTTATCGCGTTGTTTCTGGTTTTATTATTTGTAGCTGGTTGTGCTTCACAGCAAGGGACAAGTTCAGAGAAGACTAATCACAAAGAAACAGAATCTGAAAACCAGAGCTTTGAAAAAACACGTTTTGTCTTAGGGTCAGGGCAGGATGGTTCTTACGGCTATCTCTGCCTGGAGGCCATGAGCAGTGTGTTAAACAAGCATATTGAAGGTATCAAATTTTCTTCCATTTCCACAAACGGTGGTGCCGAAAATATCGCCTTACTTTTCAACAATAATATTGATGCAGGCCACTCTAATAACGCCGATATACTATTGGCTTATAATGGAGAAGAGCCTTTTAAAGAACCGCTTGAGCCCATGCAGCTTCTTTCGTACGGAGTTGTTGCGGAGATAGCAGCCGTTCGTGCAGATTCCGATATAAATTCTATTTATGACCTTGAAGGAAAAACTGTCATTGTCGGACCTGCCGGAAGCGGACTGGAAACGGACGTGAAAACTTATTTCGACCTTGCTGGAATAAAACATAAACCGGTTTACTTATCACCTGCAGAAACCGGTGATGCTTTTATCGCTGGCAGAGCTGATGCAGCAATGCTTTTATTCCGTAACGGACAGCCTTACCCAATGGTTTTGGAAGTTGAAGCGGCGATGGATGTTAAATATCTTCCCTGGGATCCCGAGATTAACAAAAAGATGGTGGATTTGACGGCAGCCACGTTAGGAGTCCTTACTCAGGACGCTTCACCCTTTATTACTGAGCCGATGGATGTTTTTTTGAACCCTATGATCCTTGTTGTCCATCCTGATTTAGATGAAGAACTGGCCTACACAATTACAAAGACTTTGGTAGAGAACGTAGAAGAATTGATCGCTATTACACCTCATTTGGAGTCGATGTCGAAGGAGAATGTTACTAAAGGCTTGATTTCCAAGTTTCCCGTGCATCCAGGTGCGGTGAGGTACTACAAAGAGGCGGGGATATGGGAAGATAGGTTGATAGAGGGCTAAATTCTGCATTTCATCCTCACAAAAGATCGGAGAGGTGTAAAAAAGGATGCAATCAGGCCGTTTTTTCACGCTAGAAAGATTAGTTACTGCAGTAGCTGTTACCATGTCGTTGTTTCTTCTTTATGTTGTTATCTTTATGCCTATTTCGCAAGACGAGATTAAAATATATGCCGTAATGTTTTCCCTGGTNCTTTTTTACCTGCACGAACTTCAAACTAAGAAACAGTCTCTCGTCTCCAAAGTAAGCATTGTAATATTCATTANNCTTTCCATTGCAACGACCACCTATATGCAGGTTAATTATACGAATATAATAAAGTCTATGGGGATCATGACTCTTTCTTACACGATCTTGGGGACAATTATCTTGTTGGTGGTTTGGGAGGCAACCCGTAGATATTGGGGTTTATTGATTCCCATCTTTGTATTAATTACGCTTCTTTATGGATATTTCGGATACCTTCTTCCAGATCCTTTGTATCACGGCGGACTTTCATATGACCGCCTCATAGGTTATTCGACGGTGTTTTTTAGAGGTATTTTTGGAAGGTTGGCGGGAATTGGCGCCACGCTAATCATTCCCCTTTTTATTTTTGCCAACATGCTCGATGTGCTGGGTGGAAGGAAAATGTTTTCGCGTATAGGTCATATTTTGACAAGCAGGTTCCGTTCCGGGCCAGCACAGGCTGCTGTTGTCACTAGCCTTTTGTTTGGTTCCATCACAGGTAGCTCGGCGGCAAATGTAGCCACAACGGGTTCATTTACCATTCCTATGATGAAATCAGCAGGCTACAAGGCGGAATACGCGGCGGCCGTGGAGAGCCTAGCCTCCACCGGAGGACAGTTTATGCCACCTGTAATGGGATCTGTGGCTTTTGTGATGGTAGGGCTTCTGAATATACCTTATGGCACAATTGCTATTGCTGCCCTGACACCGGCCCTTTTATTTTATTTTTCACTTAGCTTTTGTGTGGAACTACGGGCGCGGAAAGACAGGGTACTTCAACTGGAGACCACCGAAACAAGCGATACATTTTTAAAAATTTTAAAGGATTACTTTCAGATTGTTGTTGGCGTCGGTGTACTGATCTATTTACTTTTTATTAGATACCCGGTGAGCTTATCTGTGGTTTATGGAATAATGTCCCTTGCCGGACTTGTTTTAATCAGAATTCTACTCGAAGACAAGAACAAATTGGTAGGAATCAAAAATTTTATAAATAATGTTATCGAAGGACTGGCAGGCGCAGCAAAAACAGGAGCACCTCTTTTTCTCTTTGTCATTCTTATTGGTGTGTCTATTGAAATGCTGGTTGCCACAGGTCTAGCACAGAAATTTTCCAATATGTTAATTGACCTTTCCGGCGGCAGTTTTATCTTACTGCTAATTTTTACTGGAGTGGCCTGCATTATTTTCGGCATGGGTATGCCCAGTGTCAGCGCCTATATTCTCGTAGCCTTGCTCGGTGCTCCAGCGCTGGTTGAGGCCGGGGCGTCACTGTTAAGCGCCCATATGTTTGTGTTCTTTATNTCCACCCTGTCAGCTATTACGCCTCCGTTTGCTATTAGTCCCATGGTAGCGTGCGGTATCGCACAATGCGGTTTCTGGCCTGCAGCGATGACGACGGTGCGCCTTGGGTTGCCGGCCTTTATCCTGCCTTTATATTTTATGTATTGGCCAGCTCTTCTGCTTGTTGATGCAAGTTTATCTTCATTCCTGATTGCACTTTTCTTTGTCGCGGTTGCTTTTGCAGCATATGGGATTGCCTTGGAAGGTTTTTTGTTTAGAAAGGTTTCTATAATTGAAAGAATTATCCTTGTTGTAGGGGCAATATTGCTGATTTTCCCAAGCATGGCCACCTCTATTCTTGGAACGTTTATTGTCGCCGTATTAATACTATATTTCTATGTATCAGCGAAGAGATCGATCCGGGTAACGACCGTTCCCTAAGAAAATTATCTACTAAGCCGAATAGCTATTTACTTGCCGTTCCAAATATCTTGGGGCAGAAAATTTCATTCGCGCTCACCTCGGAGACAGTTCCGCAGCTATACTGAAAGATATATACCGGTCTGTTTGCGTCTCTTTGAGGCCAGGCTACCCCAGGTAGTAAGTGCAGGCAGCTTTTGTTGGTGTGCAATTGTATCTGCATGGGTTTCAGACTTTCTGAAACTGCTTTATAATCAATAAATATTATTGGAGGTGATTACGATTAGTAAGCAATGTGAGTATTGTGACCGTTTAATTAAAGGAGAGCCAACAATAAAGGTTCTTAGGGGGAAAACACATACTTTCTGCACGGAGTTTTGTTTCAGGCTGTTTTTCTACCATGTCCCGAAAATTTCATACCTCGACTTACAAAAAATGTATAAATCTCGCTGTGTAGATTTATATCCACAGGATTTTAGTAAATTACTTGATTAATGAAGGAGATATTTACAATGCCTAGTCAATTAGAACAATTAGTTGATGCTGTTATCGAGACAGATTTTTTGGTTGTTGGCGGTGGCTTAGCTGGATGTCTGGCTGCACTTCAAGCCAAACGCAAAAACAAAAATATTGATATTACTATTATGGAAAAATCAACAATCGAGTATGCTGGTAGCGCAATTGGTCTCAAGGATTTCCATATAGAACAAGAAGGTATGATCGAACACCCTTTGCCTGATGAAATGGATGCTGAACAAGCAAAAAAAGCCTTATTCGGTGTTAACAGGTTTAAGGGTATGGTTAGTTCTAATATGGCTGTAGTGGAACTAAAGAACTGGGTAAAACCTCTGGCAATTTTAGAAGATATTGGTGTTCAAATCCGTGAAGATGACGGTACCATGAAAGGACTTCAAGCCTACAGGCGGGGTACTGTGTGGGGCAGCTTGGTTTACGATGAAACCGGAAAACCATACGCGCCAGATATGGTGTTGTATAGAGGTTCCGATCTTAAAACAAAACTTGCCCGAGCCATACGTAAAGCAGGAATAAGAGTCGTAGAAAGAACTATGATAACCAGCCTTATTACAAAAGGTGAAACAGTTGTCGGTGCAACCGGTTTTAATATGCGCACTGGCAAATTTATACTATTTAAGGCCAAGGCTATAATTATTGCAACGGGAAGGGCAACAAGAATGTATCCTTACCAATGGGCCCCATTTCCTAATAATTTATTTTATAGTGTTGGTTATTCAGGCAATCATGGTGGTGGTATTATCGCGGCCTTAAACGGGGGCGCAAAAGTACACAATATGGAATATATATGGGTGTACGCCGTTTCCAAAGGCTCAAACATCAGTAGCGGAAGTGGTGGTGCAGGCTGGTATTTTCCGATGATGAACTCAAAGGGTGAGTATCTCGAAGAGAAATACGCAGACAGAAATGTACGAAAGATTGGAGGAAATATACCGCCTGTAAATTTTATGTATGCGCCTAGCGTAAAAGATCCTGAAATAGAAAGGGAAGTAATTACATCCATAAAGTCACCAGCTACTGATGAATTAGTTACTAATATATACTTTTGTGCAGCAACAGAACAGCCACGTTCTCTAAAATTTCATATGCTTGCAGGCGGTCCGAGAAATGACAAACCAATTGAATGCATTCCTGTTTGTTCCGGCTTAACTATCAATGGTATCATGCGTATAAATGAGTATGCAGAAACCTCATTAAAAAACCTATTTGCCGCAGGCGATTGCGCTGGGCATACGGCAGGATGTAGGGCTTTAGCATGGGGCTTTATTGTTGGCGATCATGTTGCGCATCGGGTTAAAGAACTAAAACATCAAGCATACGGTAATGAGCAACTACGCCAAATTGAGGAAGCAAAATTAAGAACTTTTGCCCCTCTAAACAGGGATGTTGAAATAGGTGCCAATCCGCTGGAAATTGAGGATTATGTAAGAAATCTAAATTTAAACTATGTCGGTGTGCATAAGATAGAGCCAAGATTGAAATGGGCTGTTGAAAAATTAAGATGGGTGAAAGAAGAGATAACGCCCGCGATTACAGCCAGTAATTTTCACGAGTTAATGCGAGCCCTCGAAGTTCAGGATATTATTGAACTATCGGAGATGCATGCCCAAACTTCATTGATGAGGACTGAAAGCCGTATGCCTCCAATTCATAATAGAGATGACTATCCCGAACAGGACAAAAACTGGGATTCTATTGTTATAACAGCTCGAAAAATTGGAGGAGTTATTCACTATAAAAAGGAAAAAATACAATAACAGAAGGTGTAACCAGAAGATTTTCAAAGATTAAAAGGAGTACTGCCACACAATGGTAATTAATGTCCAAATTGGCCGCTACTTATAGCATACGGGAGGGTTATATTATGAATTGCGTTAAAATAAACTACGGGCCCAAAATCGACTTTCGTTTTTGTAACGGCTGCGGTAAATGCTATGAATACTGTCCTGCAGATATTTTTGGCTGGGACGAAAACACAAAAATGCCTGTGGTGTTATACCCGGGCGAATGCTCAATATGTTGTTATTGTGAAATCATATGTCCTGAAGTAGCTATTGATGTTGAAATACCATTGCACCATCTACTTGATTTTGGAATTTCTCCTTTAACAATAAAAAAATTATCATCAACATTTGAAAAAAAATTGTGATAAGAGCTTAACCGCCAGAAAGTATCTCGACAATATAAAAGTTAACTGGAGGTGCTTTTCTGCTTTAGCCCTAAGATTCCGATATTGGAACCTTAGGGCATATTTTCGTTTTCTGATGTATTCCGTTTTTTTCAACTCTTGAGGTGGTCAACTTTTTGGTTACCGCAACCCTAAAAGTGGTTCGTTTATGCTTAGGTTGGGTAAGAAACACCTATTTTTAATAATGTTGCAGGTTTCTTACCCAACGTTTTTATGTTATAATTTTCAAAATAAAAGGGAGTGTGAATAAGTTTGTGTAAATGGGTCTTTCACCTAAGCTTTGGACATACTATTTTTACGGCTCTTACCCGCCAACAGGATAGGGCAAT
>JGI24711J26586_10003499_pt1 | contig 10333 bp, 8 predicted proteins | sample BioPla3DNA1_FD_26586 | JGI IMG/M metagenome (IMG submission 26586)
ATATTCAAGAAACCGTGCATTTAGCCAATCACTTCCCTGACCATCTGCACCACCTGCTGGGTCACCTGCTCCAGACTTCCTTCCAGGCGCGCACCGGCAGCTTGGCGATGACCTCCGCCTCCTAGCCGGGCAGCTATAGTGGCCACATCGATCTGGCTTTTGGAGCGGAAGCCGATTTTGCATACGCCCGGGCTGATTTCGCGGATAAGCAGTCCTACTTCTACACCTGCTATAGACCGGGTGTAGTTGATGATTCCCTCAGGATGCAGATTTANGGCTCCTATCTGGGCCACATCGGCATAAGACAGAGTCATCCAGGCTATTCGCCCGGATTCATCCCATTGCAGATTTTGTAAGGCTTGTCTAAGGAGCAAGACCTCTTCGCGGGGTTTGGATTCAAATAGTTCAATGCGGGCTTTTTCTAGATCGACCCCACTGCGCAGTAATTCAGCTGCCACCTCCATAGTCTCTGGCCGGGTGCTGCTGTACATAAAGCGTCCCGAGTCCATAACCAGACCTGCATACAAACACTCAGCCACGAAGGGAGTTATTTCTACTCCCAGCTCTTGGAGCAGGTAATAGACCAATTCAGCGGTGGCAGCCGCTTTACTATCTATATAGTTGTAATCTCCGAAAGAAGGATTGGTAGCATGGTGATCAATATTAACGGTGATTACTCGATCAGCAAGCTGGTTGAGAGTACTCTCCCCAGCCCTTTCAGCATCGGAACAATCCAGAAAAATAACGGCTGTTGGTAAATCACCGACTGCAGATAAAGGTGCCAGGCTATCACTGCCGGATAAGTAACGATAAATAGGTGGAACGGGATCTTCCAATCCCAGCACCACCCTTTTTCCCAAAGAACGAAGTCCCCAATAAAGCCCCAATAGCGATCCAATACAATCGCCATCAGGGATCACATGCCCTACCAAAACCCAGGCTGGGGTTTTCTTAATAATGGCAGCGATTTCAGATAGGGTATTCATTCTTTATGCTTCTTTCCTTCCTCCATAATCTCATCCAAAAGCGAAGACATGTGAATTCCATGTTCGATGGATCGATCCAAGCGGAAGTCGATCTCAGGTGCATGACGGATCTGTATTTCCGCAGCAACTCCACTGCGAATGAATCCGCGAGCTTTTTCCAGAGCCGCCATGGTTTCCTGCTGTTTTTGTTCATCACCCAGGATACTAATATACACACGAGCATGACTCAGGTCATTAGATACTTCCACCCGACTGACTGATACTGTGGAAGAATCCATCCGGGGATCCTTGATATCCTCCTGTAGAATACGGGATAATGTTCTCTTAAGCTCAACCGCCATCCGTTCTTGTCTGCGCCGGCTCATAATATCCCTCCGTTACTGTTCTATATTTGGCGAGGTATTTCTTCCATAACAAAAGCTTCTATAGTATCCCCTTCTTTGATATCATTAAAGTCTTTAATGCCAATACCGCATTCATAGTTTTCAGCTACTTCCTTAGCATCATCCTTAAATCTTTTCAAGGAAGATAGCTGTCCTTCATATATAATGACACCATTTCTTAATACCCGAACATCGGCATTACGTTGAATCTTGCCGTCAATAACATAAGAACCGGCAATGACTCCCACATTAGGCACCTTAAACAGCGCGCGTACTTCGGCTCTTCCCAAATACTTCTCCTTGTATTCGGGATCAAGCATGCCAGACATGGCTTTTTTGACATCTTCAATAGTTTCATAGATGACCCGATATAAGCGAACATCGATATTTTCGTCTTCGGCGTATTTGCGAGCCTTGCTATCGGGACGAACATTAAAGCCGATAATAATGGCATTGGAGGCTGAAGCCAGCATAACATCAGTTTCACTGACCGCACCTACTCCGTTGTGGATCACGTTTACTTTGACTTCCTCGGTACTAAGCCGAACCAAAGATTGGATAAGTGCCTCAACTGAACCCTGAACATCACCTTTGACAATTAGATTCAGCTCTTTAACTTCGGCGGTCTGCAGATGCTTGAAGAAATCATCCAATGATACCCGGCTGCTTTGCTTCTGCTCCTGCATCTTACGCTCAGCCAGACGCAGACTGGATATTTCCTTGGCAAGTTTCTCATCACAGACTCGCACTCTTTCTCCGGCTTGAGGTACATCGGACCAACCCATTACTTCCACTGGCATAGCTGGATAAGCTTCCTCGACTTTTTTGCCCCGATAATCATTCATGGCCCTTACTTTAGCCTGGTCTACTCCGCAAATCAGATAATCACCTACGCGCAGAGTGCCTTTTTGAACTAACACAGTGGCCACTGGACCGCGTCCCTTATCCAGTTCACCTTCAATTATGATCCCTTCAGCTGGGCGATCTGGGTTGGCTTTAATGTCCTTCATTTCCGACACCAGCAGCACCATTTCCAGCAGTTGATCGATTCCTTCGCCGGTTTTTGCGGATACCGGCACAAAAATGGTATCTCCCCCCCACTCTTCCGGTACTATATTGTACTCGGTGAGCTGCTGCATGACCCGATCCGGGTTGGCACTGGGTTTATCTATTTTGTTAACGGCTACTAAAAATGGCACTTCAGCAGCCTTGATGTGATTAATTGCTTCTACAGTCTGTGGCATGACTCCATCATCCGCTGCCACAACCAGAATAACAATATCGGTGAGATTAGCTCCCCGAGCACGCATAGCCGTAAAAGCTTCATGACCCGGAGTATCAATAAAAGTGATCCGGTTGTCTTTGACTCTTACCTGATAAGCACCTATATGCTGGGTAATACCACCCGCTTCACCCGAGGCTACATCCGCTTTACGGATTCTGTCTAACAACGATGTTTTACCATGGTCAACATGCCCCATTACCGTGATTACAGGTGGACGTGGTTTCAGGCTCTTTTCATCATCAATGATTTCTTCCAGTAGGGTTTCTTCCCTGGATACTTCACGTTCCACTGATACTTCATACAAAGCAGCTAGAATTTCGGCGGTATCAAAGTCTATCTCCTGATTGATAGTCGCCATGGTACCTAGATCCATTAGCTTTTTCAGCATGTCAGCCGGGCTACGGTGCATTTTCTCAGCTAAATCACGCACCGTAATAGATTCAGGTATGGAAATATTGGTGGGCAATTCCTGTACGGCCTCTTCTTTTCTGCGCTTGTGCTTTTTCTTGACCGGTCTACTAAAGTCCCGTTGGGGTGGTCTCCCCTTGCCCTTAGCAGCCCAGCTATTTGAGCTATTGGGCTTTTGGGTTCCCGGTTTCTTTTTGGTATCAGTGCGAGTACGATCGGTGGACTCTGCTGAAGGTACCCGAGCTTTGTTCTGATCCTGAGGAGAACGTTTTCCTGTTGGCGAGGGTCTGGCTCCTTCACCCGCTTGGGTACGCGCCTGGCCAGGTTCTTGTCCTCTTGGAGACGTGGCACGCGTATCGCTATGGGGACGAGAAGATCCCGACCTTCCCCCACCTGAACTAGGCGGCTTTGGCCCACGAGGATATTGTCCCCCCCGTTGTTGATCTCGAGTTGGTTGTCCAGTCTTATCCTGTTCCCGTGCTGGTTGTGAACCACGCGGTTGCTGGGCAGCACGCTGCTGTTGATCAAGCTGGGGCCTATTACCACGATCATGAGTAGCATGATCACGTGATTGCCCTGGGCGAGGTTGATCTCTGCGGGGGCGTTGATCCCGAGACTGTCCCTCCCGGATCGGCTGCGAAGTATTCGCTTTTGATGCCGATCTATGGGTAGACGGGCCCTGCAAATCAGAGCGCGTCTGCCTTTTTTGTTCAGGAACAGGTTTTGATTGCTGTCTAGGTTGAGAATCACGAGTTTGGTCAACCCCGCTGGAACGACGTGCATCCTGTCCCGGGGTGACTTGATTAGTGGCTTTGGCCTCCTGTTTCGGTTTGACAGTCGGTGAGGCACTCTCCTCTAGCTTCTTTTTGACCCAGTTTACCTGGTTTTCTTCCATGGTGCTCATATGGTTCTTTATGTTCAGCCCCATGCCCTGTAGAGTATCTACCAACTGTTTACTCGGCATCCCAATTTCTTTTGCAAGTTCATGTACTCTTATTTTGGCCATTGAACCACCCCCGTGCTAGTAGTTTCATTTCTCGCGATTTCTATGCTATCCAGCATTTTCTTAGCCATACCGGAGTCATTGATTGTCAGAGCTACTCGGTAGGCTTTACCGACAGCTGTTCCCAAATTATACTTATCGCCTAATTCCACCCAGGGAATTTTCTGACGTCGACATAATGATACCAGCGAATCCTTGGTAGCAGGCGAAATATCTGCGCTTATAATTAGCAAACTAGCCCGTTTCCGGATCAAGCTAGTCCGGGCAGCCAGAGTTCCTGCTGATACTTTACCGGCTTTCTGGGCTAAACCTATAATGTTATATACTTTTTGCAAGCTTTACCACATCCTCAATCTCGTACCAAGTCTGAGATCTGGGTCTTGATTAATTCCCAAACATCATCTGGAATCTCCTGATTAAGAGCCTTTTGCAGACGTTTGCCCTTTGTCGCTTCACTAAAACAGTTAAGATCAGGGCAAATATAGGCCCCTCGTCCGGCTTTTTTGCCGGTGGTGTCCATTTCAATAGTTTCCTGGGGAGTTCGAACTATACGAATCAGCTCCCGTTTATTGCGCATTTCACGGCATCCCACACACATGCGTTGCGGGATCTTTCTAGGCTTGTTCATAGTCTTCGTCTTCCTCCGCCTCTTCGTTGGCAGCCAGCACTTGACTCTCACTCTTGATATCAACTTTCCATCCCGTCAATTTAGCAGCTAAACGGGCATTCTGTCCTTCTTTCCCTATAGCTAGTGACAGTTGATAATCCGGTACAACTACTCGAGCGATTTTCTCCTCTTCATAAACATCAACATAGATGACTTTGGATGGGCTGAGAGAATTAGCAATGAATCTCTCCGGGTCTCGATCATATTTGATGATATCTATTTTTTCACCATTTAGTTCTGATACTATATTCTGAACCCGCAACCCCCGTGGGCCAACACAGGCGCCTACCGGATCAACTTTGTCATCCTGGGAATAGACGGATATTTTTGACCTAGCCCCAGCTTCTCTGGCTATTGACTTGATTTCGACAACTCCATCATATATTTCTGGAACTTCCATTTCGAACAATCGTTTAAGAAAGTTGGGATGAGAGCGTGATACGAATATGTTGGGGCCTTTGGAAGTATTCTTTACCTCATAAATATAGGCCTTGATCCGCTGTCCTACCGCATACCTCTCATTGTTTATCTGATCGGAAGGTAGCATGATAGCCTCAGTGCGGCCCAGAGTAATGAAAGCTGTTCGGTTTTCAATGCGTTGAATGGTACCGGTCAGTATTTCGCCTTCCCGCTCCAAAAACTCCTCATAGATAAGACTGCGTTCAGCTTCGCGCAGCTTTTGAATGACTACTTGTTTGGCAGTTTGAGCTGCTATACGGCCAAAATTGGACGGAGTTATCTCAACATATACCAAATCCTCTTCTTTGCAATCTGGATAAAGTTCCTGAGCTTCCTCTAATGCTATCTCCATATGAGCATCCTCTACCTCAGCCACCACTGTCTTTTGCGAGTGAACGCTCACTTCTCCGGTTTCTTCATTAAAATCGACCATAGCGTTAAGCCCAGTGCCATAATTCTTTTTGTAGGCGGTATTCAAGGCTACTTTGATGGCTTCGATCAGAAAAGCTCTAGGAATACCCCGTTCTTTCTCTATATCGATCAATGCCTGTATTAATTCGTTAGACATTGTTATGCCTCCTTATAAGTTCGGGTGCAGTCGCACCACGGTAATTTCGCTGCGTGGAAGTTCGACAATTCCTTGTTCATTCTCCACCTTCAGGGTCAACTCACTATGACCAATAAGAACCCCGACCACTTGTCGGGGACCCTCAAATCCCTTGGATAATTTAACCTTCACCGGCTGCCCCTCGAAACGAATAAAATCTCGGTCACTGGTAAGTTTGCGATTTATTCCGGGGGAGGATACTTCCAGATGGTCGTACTCGATACCTGCCTCATCGATCAATCCTTGGATAGCACGACTGATCCGACTGCACAGATCGAGAGTCACTCCGGTTTCTCGATCAATGAAAATCCTTAAAAATAGATCTCCGTCCTCACGACGGTATTCAACCTCGACCAGATCAGCCTGTAATTGCTTGATAGGTTCAATCACTATCCTGGAAATCAGTTCTTTTTTCGATTCGGCCAATGTACCACCCCCGGTTTATTAAGCTTTAGGAGTATTACAATAGAAAAAGTGGGTGCACACCCACTATTTGTAACGGCATATGGTTCAGCTTGNTTTAAAGTATAACACAGTAATACTAATTTATACAAGCAATGCTAGTGTTTTTCTATCCGCCAAATAAGCTGATTTGGGTTGTTTCGGGCAAATCACGAAAACATTGGTATTCTCGCAGCACATCCATAGCCGTTTTATTGGTGTGGGTGCGCTGTTGAAAATCTTCCACAGATATAAATTCCGCTTCGTCCCGCGCTGCTACTATACCATGGGCAGCCGTCACACCTACATTGGGCAACGCTGAGAATGGTAACAGCAATCCCTGTTGGAAATTCACAAATTTATAAGCATGGGATTGGTAAATGTCCACCGGATAGAATTGGAATCCCCGGGCCAACATTTCTAAAGCTACCTCTAGAATAGGTAAGAGTTTCTTATCCTTCTGCGACGCGCCCATTCCCTGGCGTTCAATTTCCTTTATTCGCTTAAAGACCTCATCATAGCCTCTCAAAATGGTCTGGGCTTCAAAATCCTCGGCACGCACGCTAAAGAAGCTAGCATAAAAGGCCAGCGGATAATTGACTTTACAGTAAGCAATGCGAAAAGCCATAGTAACATAGGCTACCGCATGAGCCTTGGGAAACATATATTTTATCTTTTGACAGGAGTTTATATACCAGTCAGGAACCTCATATTGCCGGATAATATCAACTTCTTGTGGGCCCAAACCTTTGCCTTTACGTACATTCTCCATAATCTTAAAAGCAGTCTTCTTTTCTACTCCCTTATAAATAAGGTACCCCATTATATCATCACGGGTACAGATAACTTCGTTCAGCTTGGCGGTGTTGTTTTCTATCAAGCTCTGGGCATTATTAATCCAAACGTCGGTGCCATGAGATAAACCACTGATACGCACTAACTCTGAGAAAGTAGTGGGGCGTGTTGCTTCCAGCATCTGCCGAACAAAACGTGTTCCAAATTCAGGTATACCATAGGTTCCCACTGTTGTGCCTATCATCTCAGGCGTTACTCCCAGGGGTTCAACTCCGGAAAAAATCCCCATAGTGTCAGGGTCATTAAGCTTGATGTCGGCGGCTTTGATGCCAGTCATATCCTCAAGTTCTTTAATGACAGTGGGATCATCATGTCCTAGGATATCGAGCTTGACTAGCTGATCTCCGATAGCATGATATTCAAAATGAGTGGTGATGACGCCGGAATCTTTATTATCAGCTGGGTGCTGCAGCGGAGTAAACTCCAGTATATCGTGATCTCGCGGTACAACAATCAAGCCTCCAGGATGCTGTCCTGTAGTACGCCTTACCCCGGTGATACCCTTAACCAGTCTATTCACCTCTGCATTTCGCAGATTCAGTTGTCTTTCTTCAGCATATTTCTTGACGAATCCATAAGCAGTCTTTTCAGCAATGGTGGATATGGTACCAGCCCGAAAGACATTCTCTCTCCCGAACAGCTGTTCAACGTAAGCATGGGCGCGGCTCTGGTATTCACCGGAAAAGTTCAAGTCTATGTCCGGTACTTTGTCGCCTTCGAAACCCAGGAAAGTTTCAAAGGGGATATCAAAGCCATCCTGACTCATCAAGGCACCACATCGCTCACAGTTGGAAGGTTCCAGATCAGCTCCACAGCCAACCGAACCATCAGTAACAAAACTGGTGTGACAACATTCTGGACATCTCCAATGGGGCGGCAGAGGATTGACCTCGGTAATGCCGGTCAGAAACGCCACCAGTGAGGATCCCACCGAGCCCCTCGACCCTACCAGGTAGCCATCCTCATTAGATTTCTTAACCAGTTTGTGGGCAATGGAATACAAAACACTGAAGCCGTGCTTTATAATGGAGTCCAGTTCCCTCTTGATTCTGGCTTCCACCAACTCGGGCAAAGGATCGCCATATAACTCCTGGGCCCGTTGCCAACTCAACTGGTATACTTCATCTTCTGCCTCATCAATTTTGGGAGGGTAAAACCCATCGGGTACCGGTTTGATATCTTCAACCAGTTCAGCAATGTAACGGGGATTATCTACCACAACTTTATGGGCAAGGGCTTCGCCAAGATAAGCAAATTCTTCTAGCATTTCCTTAGTGGAGCGTAGATATAGTCCGGAGCCCTCATCACTATCTTCATAACCCTGCCCGGCTTGAATGATGCGTCGAAAAATTTCATGTTCGGGATCCAAATAATGAACATCTCCGGTGGCTACTACCGGCTTGTTAAGTTCCTCACCGAGGGCTACAATCTGAGCGTTGATTTTTTGAAGTTCTTCCATACTACTGACTTTACCGTCCCGCAGCAAGAATTCGTTGTTAGTCAGAGGCTGTATTTCTAAGTAATCATAGAATTTAGCTGTTTCGGCGATCTCTTCAGGGGATTTACCCCCTAAAATAGCACTATACAGTTCTCCGGCTTGGCAGGCTGAACCCACTAGTATACCCTCCCGATATTGGGCCAGTTTATGGCGAGGTATTTTGGGATGGCGATAATAATGATCCAGATAAGAGATACTGATCAAACTATACAGGTTCTTTAAACCACTGCGGTTACAGGCAATAAGTATCACATGATAAGGACGCTGGCGACGATCATTTTCGATCAAATAAGCTTCTACTCCGTAGAGTATTTTTATACCATGTTTTTTCGCTTGTTGGTAGGCATCCGGAAATGCTTGAATACAGCCATGATCAGTAATAGCTATAGCCGGGTGGCCCCAAAAGGCCGCCCGTTCGATCAAAGCCGCTGTTTCCGTTAATCCGTCCATAGCACTCATTTTAGTATGGGCATGGAGTTCGACGCGCTTGATAGTAGCCTGATCTGTTCGCTGTTTTTTCTCTCGTTGAGCATAGCTGTCCATGAACAATACAATTTCGCGGGCAAAGGTATCATAACGAACCCCTCCCTTTACCCGTATACAGTCGCCCACCTGAATAATGTCATCCTGGGGACGATCTAAAAAGGCTTTCACTAGAATGGAATCAGTATAGTCGGTGAGGTTATAAGTGACTACCATGCGTCCATCACGCAAGACTGTACTTTCCTTGGCCCAAATCTCGCCCTCTACTATAGCCGTCTTCAGTCCTTCCTGCAGGTCGACCACCGGCATGGTCTTGGCCTCGGACAACTTCTGGTCGGGACGACTACGTCTGCTATTGGCAGAACGTTTGGCAGTTGATTCGAATTCTGGTAACCAGTTACCCTGAGACGGTTCTATCACGGTAATTTCCGGCAGTGATGTATGTTCATTACTGGGCAAAACCCGTACCAAGACCGATAGCCGATACTTCTGCCAGTACCACTCCGACAATCGGCTACAAACTTCATTATCTAGATATTTTTGGTATTGGCTTTCGTCGGTGGGATGAAAGTCTAAACGCATTTCGTCGGCGGTAAATGGTGCTAAGGGTATTGGGGAATTCTTAAAAAGGTAAGCTACCAATTCTGATTGGTGTTTATTAAACAGCGAGGTCAAATGTTGACTGCTGTTGGACAGGGAAGGCAGGAGCTCAATTTGATCTAAAAAAGGGTATTCTTTTAAAAGAATCTGTTCAGTCGCCTGGATCTCTCCAACCGATATGGGTTGTTCCACGGCGATCATCAGCTTCCAACGCCGCTGCTCAGCAAACACCTCCACTCGCTCTAATGTAGCATTCTCCCAGTTGGGATTGTTAGCAAAGCAGGAGTGGAATTGCACCAGGCTTTTTCCTTGCCTCATTTAAATCGCCTCCCGCTTTTAGTTTAAACGATCAATCCTTCTTAAGCCTTTGACCACTGATAATTCATCTATTACTTGCTCGATGCTCATGTTGGGGGGCAGGTGAATCAACAGTTCAACTTCCAGATCATCGTCTTCCAGGCGGGTCAGTTCAATATTTTTAATCAAAATATCCATATCCCCTAGGATCGAACCAATTATCCCCACCTGGCCAGGCCGATCTTCTAAGAGCATCAACAGGCCTTTGTATTCCCTCAGACCAGTAAACTTTTCTTCAAAATGGATAAAATATATCAGAATGAACAATATGAGAACCGTAGTGGCAATGGCGGGTATGTAT
>JGI24711J26586_10003500_pt1 | contig 10330 bp, 10 predicted proteins | sample BioPla3DNA1_FD_26586 | JGI IMG/M metagenome (IMG submission 26586)
TTAAGCACACCCAAGCTCAAGTAACACTACCTTCGGAGAGTATAGCACAATTAATGCATTATCGCCAGTATTTATGCACTTATGCCCTAAAAAATAGTGCATTAAAATTTACAAAACCTCGCATATTTATCAAAAAGCTCGGCGGACTTGTTTTAAGTCCGCCAAATTCAACAATTCGATGATTTTGAACGAGCTTGGATGAGCGAAAGCATCACTCGTCTTTGAGAATGCGCACTTCTCTTTGAGTAAACGGTATATAAATTCCGTTTTCACTTAGAGCATTAAATATAGTCTCCATCAGCTCCATTCTTGCCGAAAAAGCATTTTTGGTAGAGCGGGAAAGTTAATCCGTAGCTCAATGCCATTGTCATTATAATTTGTTTCATCAATTATTGCACACAGATAAATAAAGAGTCACCCGTCCTACCTTGTGTTTTCTCACAACAAAGGAAAGTTCCTGAAAAGCCCACAAGCCTTTCACTCAACATAGTGCAAGTATTCTGCAATTGGAAGTGCCTTGAACAGGCTCGATGGATGGAGGACGCAAGATATAGTTATAATTAATGATTCAAAATATAAACTGTTTCTGTTAATTGCTAAACAATTATTGCGTTAAGTGTATATTGATGATAAAATGAAAAAGATTTGTTTTTAATTTGTAAATTGGTTAATACTTATAGAATTACAGGAGGTGTCGTATGGTGAATAGTACCTCTCCATTGACTGGTCAGCAGTTTCAAAGTTACCATATGCGAGCAGCAGAAATACTTCGGAAAAACCCATTTGAGAGTAAAAGCGATATTGCATACAAAATACTACGAAGCGACATTTTGAAAGGTGTTTTCAAGCCCGGTGATAGTATACCTCAGGATTTGATTGCACAGGCATTGGCGATGAGCCGTACACCGGTCAAAAATGCTTTGTCCAAACTGCTTGAAGAAGGTTTTGCTGAACGCGACAAGCAGGGAGTTTTTGTTAAGCGTGTGAATATTAGTGAGTATGTGGCGTTTTGCGAGTTTCGCCTCTCGCTGGAAGTAGGGAACGTCTTTTTTTCTACTCGCAATGCAAGTGCAGCTGATCTTGCAAAAATTCAGAAAAGTCTGGATAAGATGAAGGCTGCAATCGACGGGGACAAACCTTTCCGGGATGTGTTGAAATATGACCATGAGTTCCATCACCTCATTATGCTTGCCGGCAAAAACCAATTTTTCATCAAAACCTTTGAGGAAAATATGGAGCGCCTATTCTTCTATCAGGTTTCCCTCCTTTCCGAGCATAATTATCCAAACATGATACACAAGCATGAGAAAATCCTAATGGCTCTTCAAGAGCGCGATGAGCAGCTTGCACAGCAGCAGATGCAGAATCATTTGATATACTACGTTAAAAATATGTTCAAGCTTTGATGCTGAATCAAAAAAAAGCCCAGATTAAACTGAAGTGGATGAAAAGTACGTCCAGCCTAGTTTAATCTGGGCTTTTTTTGACACGCTTTTTGACCAAAAATATACTGTTGTCACATAGATATTTTATGAATATCTACTGAAAAATCTAATAATGGAGGTTCTTAAAATGCGTGTAGTTATTCTTGGCGCAGGCAGAATGGGCAGTGCCATTGGTGCGTGCATGAAGCGGGCGGGCGATGAGGTCATCTTAATTGACATATTCGCAGAACACATTCAGAAGATCAACGAAAAGGGACTGGATTGGCAGAAGAATGAAGAAAAACCTATAAACGTGACATTTGATGGCGCATTCACCACACCAAAGGGACAGGCTGTATGCGATGTTGCTATTGTTCTGACGAGCGGAATCTATACTGACGAAGTCGTCAGCGGTGCATTGGGGAATGTCATTGGCCCTGATACCTATGTTGTCACATTCCAAAACGGGCTTGGTCATGCTGATGTCATTGCAAAGTATGTAGATATAGACCATATACTTCATGGCATGCTGAAGCTGGGCGGAAAAATTATTGAGCCCGGGTGGGTACAGACACTTGCTCACCCAGATTGCTGCGTTACCATCGGCAGCGTGCGTCAGGATTCGAAAGCAAACGAGATATCCAAGAAAATTGCAGCATCTATCACAACTGGAGGAATCATTTCAGAGCATCGTGATGATATCAACCTTGCTATTTGGGAAAAGGTTCTAAACAACTGCGCTTTCAATTCCATCGCTTCTCTCGCAAGAACTACCATGGGCAATGTCATTGCTGGAAAGCATGGCCGCCCAATTCTTCTGTCTTGCATAAAGGAAGTTGTTGATGTTGCAAATGCAAAGGGCATTCCTTTGAACTACGAAAAGTGCCTTGAATTTATCGATACCCACTCCTACAAAAACTATAAGGACCATTTCCCCTCTATGACCTACGATGTGCGTGCAAAGCGCAATACTGAGATCGATTACTTAAACGGCGCAATCAGCAATTATGGCAGAGAACTCGGGATTCCCACGCCCACCAATGATTTGCTTACTCTCCTAATCCACTGCATGGAGGACGGCTACTCTTATGGCTTCTAAAGGCAAACTAAATCTTGTCATCAATCCAGGATCCACTTCGACGAAGCTTGGTGTCTTTGACAAGCGGGAGAAGCTAAAAGATGTAACGATTCGTCATTCTGAAGACGAACTCAAGCCGTATACCCATATCTACGGGGAGCGGGCTTTCCGCACAGAGCTAATTATCAGAATGTTGCATAAATTGAATTACTCTCTTGAGGAATTTGGAGGCGTTGTTGCAATTGCAGGTCGAATCAAACCTGCCCCAACCTGTGTTTACCGTGTAAATGAAGCCATGCTTCGAGATCTTAGAGAAGCTAAGTATAACGAGCATGCCTCTAATCTTGGCGCTTGCCTTGCAAAGGATATTGCAGACAAGCTTGGAACGGATGCCTATGTTGCATATGCAGTTACGGTTGATGAAATGGCTCCTGTTGCAAAACTTTCCGGTATGCCGGAAATTGAACGTCACGGTGCTACGCATACAATCAACCAGAAACGGATGGCACAGAAAGCAGCAAAGGAGCTTGGTCTCTCCTATGAGGAATGCAAGCTCGTAGTCGTGCATCTCGGAGGCGGAATCTCCGTAGTCGCACATCGTTTCGGACGGATGGTCGATGGCAACATTCCCATAGGCGAGGGTCCTTTCTGCATAGACCGCACAGGCAGCGTTAATTGTTTCGAGCTCGTGAAGCTCTGCTTCAGCGGAAAATATACGAAGGATCAGATGCTCCGCAAGGTACGCGGAGGTGGCGGAGTTTCTGCTTATCTGCATACGCGAAATTTCAAGGAAGTCGTAGATAGGATGAAAGCAGGTGATGAGATGAGTACCCGAGTCTTCGACGCAATGGCCTATCAAGTTGCAAAGGAGATTGGCTCTGCCGCTGTCGCTGTTGGTGGATCGCCAAATGCAATTGTTCTAACCGGTGGTATGGCAAATTCTACAGATCTGGTAGTTGAAATCAGCCGTCAGGTATCGTTCCTTGGAAAGATAATTGTATATCCTGGAGAAAAAGAGCTCGAATCTCTAGCTAATGCTCTTGCAGATGTGCAAGAGGGGCTAGCAATTCCTGTGGAATATGAGGAAGGATAAGTTATGAAATCTTTTAAAGAAGTCATAGCCGCCGCTGCACAGGGAACTCCAGTTACGGTAGCAGTCGTAGCGCCGTATGACCAAAACACTTTCAGTGCTGTCACACTCGGTGTACAGAAACACATTGTCCGTGCAAGACTTTTCGGTGAGCGCACGAGAATTGAAGCCGCTATGGCTGAGTGTGAATCAAATTCGGCAGATTATGAGATTGTTGACAGCAAAACCCCAGTACTATCAGCGATAGAGGCAGTACGCAGCGGTGAGTGCGATGTCATCATGAAAGGCACAGTCAGCACTCCTATTATCATGAGCGCTTGTCTAAATAAAACAACCGGCCTTAATCTAGGCCGCAGCCTCAGCGGTATCACGGTCTGCGAAATTCCTGCATACGGCAAGTTCCTTGCTGTTTCCGATCCGGCTTTGAACATCCTACCCACGTTAGATCAGAAAGTTGACATTACTCGCAACATGATTGTTCTCATGCATGCCATCGGCATTGAGCAGCCTAAAATTGCCCTCCTATCCACTATAGAAGATGTCTCATTAAAGATTCCTTCCAGTATGGATGCGGCAATTATTACGCAGATGAATCGCCGCGGGCAGATCAAGGGAGCAATAGTAGACGGACCGCTTGCTTTTGATAACATTGTATCTGCACATGCAGCGGAGAGGAAGGGAATTAACAGCCCCGTCGCTGGGGATGCAGACGGTATTATTGTTCCGAATATGGAGTGCGGAAATGCACTCGTAAAGAGTGTGTACTATTTTGCTGGCTCCTGCAATGCTGCTGTGGTTGTCGGTGCAGCTGCTCCGATAATTCTGCCCTCGCGTGCAATTTCCCCGGAGGCAAAGCTTGCTGCACTGGCACTCGGCGCTCTACTTGCAAAGAGAATCAAGGAGGAAAAACAATGAACAAATTCGTTTTAAACGTTGATAACTGCAAAGGCTGTGGGTTGTGCATCAGAGCCTGTCCCAAATCACTGCTCAAGTTTGGGGAAGTCATCAACACCCAAGGTGTCCGCTTCGTAACTATGACCGATGAGTCCCAATGTGTAAGTTGTGCCTGCTGTGCAATCAATTGCCCAGATATGTGCATATCCATTTATAAGGAGGCATGAGAAATGGCAACTACTCGTTTTATGAAAGGCAACGAGGCCGCTGCTGAGGCCGCTATCCGTGCTGGTGTGGATGGCTTTTTTGGCTACCCGCTCACCCCGTCCAGTGAAATACTCGAATATATGGCCACTCATTTCAAGGGCGTTTTTGTTCAGGCAGAAAGTGAGATTGCTTCTATCAATATGATGATGGGCGCCGCCGCCGCTGGAAAACGTGTCATGACCGGCACCTCTGGGCTCGGTCTCTCTCTGATGACTGAGGGTCTGTCCTACATGGTCGGCATGGAAGTTCCCTGCGTGGTCGTCGATGTAATGCGTGTCGGCCCTGGCGTTGGCTCTTTAGAGCCCACACAGGGTGATTACAATCAGCTGAAAGCCTGCGGCAACGGCGGTCATGTGCTACCGGTTTATGCTCCCTCTACCGTTCAGGAGGTTGCGGATTACACAGCAAAGGCTTTCGAGATCGCAGACAAGTACCGCACACCTGTCATTGTTGCTACGGACGGCAGCATTGGCCAAATGATGGAGAGTGTCACATTCAGTGATGAAGAACCTGTCATCGAAAAGAAGCCTTGGTCTTTCGAGGACAGTACGCCCGGCCATCCTGTACGTGTGCTCCGCACAAACTATGGCTTTGCCCCCGGTTCCACACATTGGGCAGACATGTTTGCCAAGTACGACAAGCTCTGTGATGAACTACAGGAGTGCGAGGAATACATGACCGACGATGCCGAAATCATCATCATTGCTTTCGGAAGCGTTGCAAGAAAATGCAAAAGTGTTATCAAAAAGGCAAGGGAAGAGAACATCAATGTCGGCATGTTGCGTCCGATTACACTGGTTCCGTTTCCTAAGAAAGTATTTGCTAAATATCGCAACAGAGATTGCCAGTTTCTTGATGTAGAGATGAACTATGGCCTGATGGTTCAGGACGCAATCGTTGCGCTTGGCTCCGATAAAAATATGCATTTCTTCCGCGATGAGCTCGGCCTGATGCCTAAGGCTGCCGATATTCTAGATGCTATCCGGAAAGTTAAGGAGGTGTAAAAATGAAAGCTGTATTTGAAAAAACCAAGGGCTGCAATAATAAAGTCCTNAGCTTCTGCGGTGGCTGCGGCCACGGCATCATCATGCGCCTCATTGCAGAAAGCCTTGAGGAACTCAATGTTCTTGACCGTGCTGTTCTAGTCAACGGTATAGGCTGTTGCGCTCCGTCTTGGCAATTCGTTGAATATGACAGTGTGAGTGGTCCGCACGGTCGTGCTGCTGCGGTTGCCACCGGATTGAAACGGTGCTGCCCTGAGAAGGTTGTTTACACCTATCAAGGCGACGGCGACTGTGGTGCAATTGGTATGGCTGAAACCCTGTGGGCAGCAATCCGTGGTGAGCAGATTACCGTTATCCATGTGAACAACACAAACTATGGCATGACCGGCGGGCAGATGTCTCCGACTACACTAGAAGGACAAATTACAACCACCAGCCCGTTTGGCAGGAATGTCGAGCTCACCGGTATGCCACTTCATCTTCCCGAGATGTTGGCAGCTTTGCCAGAAACAACCTTCGTCGCAAGAGTAACACTTTACAATACTGCACAAATTCGCAATGCCAAAAAACAAATTCGGAGAGCTTTTGAGGTGCAGCTCAACGGCGGCTACAGCTTCATTGAGGTGCTCTCTCCCTGTCCGAGCAACTGGCGCATGACACCATCTGCATCAATGGATCACATTGAAGAAATCATTGTCAAGGAATATCCAATTGGGATATTCAAGGATTGCTAAGGAGGCAAAAAATGTACCATGAAATAATCGTTTCCGGTTCCGGCGGACAGGGAGTTCTTGTTTTGGGTCAAGCACTTGCAATCGGCAACATCAAGAACGGTGGCAAATCCACATGGCTCCCTGCCTATGGTGCTACAATGCGCGGCGGTACGGCAAACTGTTCGGTCGTACTTGCAAACTCCGAAATCGGCTCTCCCATGGTGGAGGAACCCAACATTCTAATAGTACTCAACCAACCTTCGCTTGTGAAATTTGCGCCGCAGGTTGCGAAGAACGGAATTCTATTTATCAACTCCGATGCAATCGAAACCTATCCCAAGATTCGGGAAGACATCACCGTTATCAAGATTCCGGCTCTTAGCATCGCAGAAGAACTCGGTAATAAGCGCTGTATCAATACGGTTATGCTGGGTGCCGTTCTGAAGAAGTGCCCGCTTGTCTCTATTGAACGCGCACTCCAGGCTCTTCAGGAAATATGGGGCGAGAAAAACGCCGCCAAACTAATGCCCATAAACGAGAAAGCCATTCACGCAGGCTATGAGGCCTGCTAAGAAAAATAAGGAGGGAAAAAAATGGCTCCAAGCACAATAACTCTCATCATACTCGCAGCAGCAATGGTTCTGTATGCAATTCAGGCTTTTCCTATCTCTGTCACATCTATTTTTGCAGTTATCGCACTCATGGTCACCAATGTAATCACCCCAAAAGATGCAGTCTCCGGTTTCAGCAATCATGTCTGCTGGCTGATTTTCGGCAGCGGCGTCATGGGAGCTGCATTATTTGAAACCGGCGTCGCCAATAAGATTGGTGAAAGCATTATGAAGTGTAAGCCGATTATCAAATCCGAACGAATCTTCCTTGCCGTAATTGTTCTTGCCGCATGTATCATATCCATCTTTGTCGCCAATGTTCCTGTTGTTGCACTGTTCATGCCAATCGCTGCAGCTGTTGCAGCCGCGTCAGACGGCAAAATTCAAAAGAAGAACCTTTATATGGCAATTGGTTTTGCCGCTACCATCGGCGGCAACGGTTCTCTGATTGGATCTTCCATTAATATGACCGCAAACGCACTGATTATGAATACCGAGGGCTTGCGCAGTTTGACTATGTTCGAGTGTCTCCCCGAAACTCTTGTCATGATTGCTGTTCTCGTGGTGTATTATGGCACTGTTGGTTATGACATCCAGAAGAGAGTCTTCGACTTTCCTGAAGTGGAAGATGTCGTTGATGAAGGAAAAACAGTTGAATTCAAGCCTGTCAAGGCTGCCATTGCCGTCACCGTCTTTGCTCTCTGCATTGCCGGTTTTGTTGCCGGTCTGTATTCTTTTGGCACGATTGCGCTTTTCGGCGCTGCCGTTGTAATTGCTACTGGTTGCATCCCTTATAAGACTGCGCTACAGAAGGTCGACTGGACCACAATTATCACTCTTGCAACTGTCCTTGTCCTCGCCAACGCGGTCAACTCCACCGGTGCCGGTAAGATGATTGCAGATACAATTATCGGTCTCTTCGGCGGTGAGAGTGCAAGTCCGCTAGTTTTGCTTGCTCTAGCCGTTACCCTTAGCGCCGTACTCGGTTGTGTGATGCAGCACAATGCGGTTGTAGCTCTGCTCATCCCAATTTTTATGCAAATCGCACTGACTGTCGGCGCCAATCCCTATGCTTTCGCTGTAGCTATTATTTGCTGCAACAATGTTTGCTTCCTCACTCCTATCGGAACTGGTCCTGTCACCATGACGCTGACCGGCGGCTACCGCTTTACCGATTACACCAAGGCGGGTCTCATCCCCTTTGTCGTGATGATTGTGTTGGCTATCGTGACCATTCCTATGTTTTACGGTCTTTAATCCATAATTCGGCTCAGGTGATTGTTTATGGAACAGTCTACAATTGCAATCATAATACTCGTTGCAGTTATCATCGCATTTGCATCATCAAAGATTTCAATCGCGGTTACAGCGATTCTCGCATCGCTGCCTATGGTTATTGTCGGAATTCTAGAGCCGTCTGAAGCTCTCTCCTTCTTCGGCAATAATGTAGTTATCATGGTGGCTGGCTGTTCGGTCCTCGCAAACGCAATTTTTGAGACTGGCCTTGCCTCATGGCTAGGGAAAAAGATGATGAGCATACGTTTTATCGTGAGCTCTGAACGCCGTTTCCTAATTGCAATGTTCCTTACCACCACATTGTTTTCAACAGTGATGGGAAATGTTCCAGTTCTCGCAATCATGTTACCCATTGCCGCATCAGTTATCTCAGAAAGCGGTGGACGCATCCGTCAGAAAACTCTTTATATGGCAATGGCAATTGCATCCGGTCTCGGCGGAAATGTGACGCTAGCCGGCTCCTCCTGCAACATGCTTGCACAGGGAATTCTGCAGAGCACAAGCGGCGTTGAGCCTTTCGGATTCTTTACGTTGGCTCCAGGCGCACTTCCCTCAATACTCTCCTCGTTTCTCTTTTTTTCCACCTTTGGCTATGCTCTTCAAGAAAAGGTTTTTGATTACGAAGAGGACGGTAAAAATGAAGTAACACAACATGAATCCACACCGCTGAACAAAAGCAAGGCTCTAATAACGGGAATCTGCTTTATTCTCTGCATTGCAGGATTCGTTTTCCAAATCTACTCGATTGGCACAACAGCTCTACTTGCTGCAACAATATGCGTCCTGACGAACTGCATCTCCTTTAAAACTGCCATGCAGAAAATGGACTGGACGACCATCTGCGTCCTAGGCGGCGCACTCGGCTTTGCCAAGGGAGTCAATGTAAGTGGTGCCGGCACGGTAATCGCAGAGAATCTGCTCAGCCTGTTTGGAGGATCGAACGCAAACCCCCATGTTATTCTTGCTGTCATCGTTTTAATTGGTGGTGCCTTCACAAATGTCATGCAGAACAACGCAGTCATTGCTATTTTATTGCCTATTGCATTGATGATGGCACAGAAAATGGGTGTCAACACTCTGCCCTTCGCAGCAGCTGTTGTTTACAGCGCATCTTTCGCATGTGCAACGCCTATCGGTACCGCCCCTATGACGATGTCTCTGGCTGCAGGCTACCGTTTTACGGACTATCTGAAAATTGGCGGTTTGTGTGAGCTGTTTGCGGTTATTGCTACTATAATCTTTGTTCCCGTAATATACCCTTTCTAGTATTTTCTTACACCGATCCCTCTGACGGCTTCCCCGCCGTTAGAGGGATTTTCTCACTACAGTCTTCGGCATCAATACCTACCTGTTTCCATAAAATTTAGTCTCGTATGCGTCTTTCTTCTGTGTATAAAAGAACATAAAATAAAATTTTCATTGTAAAAAAAGCGCGATTATAATCGGCTGTCTTTTCTATAAAACATGTGAAAACAGCAAAATAGTATACTCTTCATCCTATGGGATAATGCTTTTTCCCTTTGTTCATTTGGAAGTTTAAGTATCTTTAAATAATTGCTAAATATCTTTTCTTCCCATATATCAAAAGTAAGTCCGTTAAATCTGTATAGTTTGCCAATATCACTTTCCTTCGTAATCCTCAAGTGAAAACCTATACATTGAAAGCATTCTTTGTAAAGCTGATTCAAAGACATTTTTCGCCTATACAACTAAATCACACATTAAACGCGACTATAGTGCATAGGTAAATAAAGCGCCACCCGTCTAGGCGGGTGTTTTCTTACAGAACAAAAAGATTGCGTAAAAAACGAATTTGGCGGACTTGTTTTAAGTCCGCCAAATTTGACAATTCGATGATTAGAGCGAGCTTAGATGAGCGAAAGCGTCACTCGTCTTTGAGAATGCGAATTTCTCTTTGAGTAAACGGTATATAAATTCCATTTTCACTTAGAG
>JGI24711J26586_10003506_pt1 | contig 10319 bp, 7 predicted proteins | sample BioPla3DNA1_FD_26586 | JGI IMG/M metagenome (IMG submission 26586)
ATAGACCTCCAAAGGGTGTCCGGTATAGCCAATCTCTTTCAGTCTGTCGTGCAGTTTCCCCATTAACTCGGCAGCTTCTATATTCGCCGGATCCTCTTCTTTGTAAACTTTCTTTTGATAGCCCAATAAGTATCCGAAATGCTGAACATTGTTGATCAAGTCGTTTAGTTTGAACTCTATAAGAGATTTATCTTCAAGGTCATAGAGGTGAAAGTTTTCAAAATCGGATACTAGAATATATTTCGGCAATTCATGTTGTTCAAGACCATGAGTGTACTCAATCGCCTGTTGATATGCTCTATCCAGGTTTTTTCCGCGACTTTTCATCTCAATCAAAATCGTACCCTTCCAAAGCATGTCGATATAGCCATCTGAGTCGTCCATCTTTTTAACTCTATGTTCAAAAGTACCAACCCTTTTCCTGCTGATACCAAACACATTAAAAAATTCCTCCAAAAACGACTTTGCATCCGCCTCTTCTCTCGCGGCATCCGCCCACTCCTGCGAAAACTTCAGAGCCCTGTCCTTTATCTCATTCCAGCTTAATGGCATAATTTAATTTTGCAATTCAAACTACAAATGTACAACAAATACCTTAACTAGGATTAATAGGATTAAAAGATTTTAGGATTAAAAAATATCGTATTTAGTAATTGATCACACATGTCCTAGATGGTATAATTTTTCGAGTGGGGAAATAAAATAACCTAAAAGGGAAATCTATGCTGCCCCCCTTTTTTTCTTATTTCAAAAAGAAGATAAAAAAGAAAACTTAGACGATTATATTAAAATAGTACAAAAAAATGGAAATTCTTCAATAAATCGATTTTAAGAGGATTTGGGTTGATTTGAACCTCAGCTATTAAATTTTAAAAATAACCTCTTAAATTGGGCGTTTTATATTTTATTGACTATCAAGTAGTTATGTTGNTTTTCTCCTATTTTTGGATTAACATCATCAAAACTGCAATATCNGAGGGATTAACACCACTGATTCTGGATGCTTGTCCCAAATGAAGTGGTTTCATTTTTATCAATTTATCGCGCGCTTCCAGTGAAAGTGATTCGACTTTATTGTAATCAAAATTAGCGGGTATTTTGATATGATCCAATTGTGATAATTTGTGAGCCAACTCTTCCTCCTTTTTTATGTAGCTATCGTACTTGATCAAAATCTCAACATTTTCGATCAGCTCATCCGACAGTGTTAAATTATGAGATTTCTTTTGAACCTGAGTTGAGTGTTGGATAATTTCTGCTAACCTAACCTGAGGTCGCAATATCAAATTAATAATCGGAGATGTTTGGGGTATAGGAGGTGTTTCTTTGGTTTCCAAATAGGGATTAGCCTCCTTAGGAGTAATTTTAGATGCTTTTAAAATTTCATAAAACTTCTCCTGATTTTTATATTTCGTTTCAAAATGTTGAACTCTTTCATCCGATATCAATCCTATTTTGTGTCCTATAGGTGTGAGTCTGTAATCTGCATTATCTTGTCTTAACAAAATTCGATATTCCGCTCTTGAGGTAAACATTCTGTACGGATCTTGTACCCCTTTGTTAATCAGATCATCGATCAAAACTCCAATATAGGCTTCAGTACGTTTTAAGATCAACGGTTCTTTTTCCTGAATTGCAAGATGAGCATTAATCGCAGCCATCAATCCTTGACATGCTGCTTCTTCATATCCGGTTGTCCCATTAATTTGTCCTGCGAAGTATAGATTTTTTATCTTTTTTGATTCCAGGGTATGGTTCAATTCTGTCGGATCGAAGTAGTCGTACTCTATCGCATATCCCGGCCTCAACACTTTGGCATTTTCAAATCCTTTAATTTGGTGCAAGGCTTTAATTTGAACTTCTTCCGGTAAAGAGGATGAGAACCCGTTTAAATAATATTCATAAGTGTGTCTGCCCTCCGGTTCAAAAAACAGTTGATGTCTATCCCGATCAGAAAAGCGATCAATTTTATCTTCTATGGAGGGACAATATCTGGGTCCTACCCCTTTAATTCTTCCCTGGAACATAGGTGAAAAATCAAACCCGGTTTTTAAAATATCATGAACTGTTGTGTTGGTGTAAGCGATCCAACAACTTCTTTGTTCTATTAATTCCGGTGTATCGGTATATGAAAATTTGGCCGGTTTTTCATCGCCTCGTTGTTCTTCCAAGGCATCAAAATTTACCGTTCTGGCATCTACTCTGACGGGTGTTCCTGTTTTCAATTGTTTAACGGTAACACCATATTCTTTCAATTGATCTGAAATATGCAATGAGTTTTGTTCTCCAATTCTTCCTCCAGGAAAAGAGATATCTCCAATATGAATCCGTCCATTCAAAAAGGTTCCATTGGTTAAAATCACTTTCTTTGCATAAACAGAAAATCCTTGTACGGTACTCACTCCAATTACAGACTGATTTTCTATGATCAGATGATCCACGGTATCTTGTCTCAGATCCAAATTGGGTTGTGCTTCCAAAACTGATTTCCAAAATAGTGAAAACTCTGTTTTATCATTTTGAGATCTGGGGCTCCACATGGCAGGACCTTTTGATCGGTTCAGCATTCTAAACTGGATCATGGTATGATCGGTAACAATTCCGGTATATCCTCCCAATGCATCAATCTCTCTGATGATTTGTCCTTTGGCAATACCTCCCATCGCCGGATTGCAAGACATCTGCGCAACCAAAGCCAAGTTCATAGTGATCAAAAGTGTTTTTGACCCCAATTTTGCAGAGGCTACTGCGGCTTCACATCCTGCGTGACCCGCTCCAACTACTATTATATCATACTCCAATCCCATAAGTTTTCACGTGAAACATCACTTTATTTTATTGAATGTTAAGATTTTATAAAAGAATCATACAAAATTATCGCCTCATCCTCCTGGTTTGTCATCTGAATTTTATCCTCCTGATTTTGATCATCAAAACCACACAAATGAAGAACACCGTGAGATAAAACTCTCAATAATTCTTTATCAAAAGTTTGATTATAGAGAGTTGCATTTTCCCGAACTCTATCTATACTTATATAAATATCACCATGGATCTTTTTCCCTTCTGAATAATCAAATGTAATGATATCGGTATAAAAATCGTGATTCAGATATTTCTGGTTGATTTCCAAAAGATAGGGATCATCGCAAAAAATATAATTGATCTCCCCTACCCTNTTGCTATTCTTTTCAATGATTGATTTAAGCCAGTTTTTATAAGTTTGTTTGTTATTTAAATTAAAGTCTGTTTCCGAATAAAACCGAATCATAAATCTTCTATTTATTGTTTAATAAAACGCCCATTATATCTTTCGGCTGTGCTTAGAAATCTAACAAAATATAATCCTGAACTCAAATGAGAGCAATCGATATAACTGTTTTCTGAATCATATTGAGACTGAAAAACTACAACTCCTTTAGTATCTATAATCTGGATAACCCCATTAAAAAGAGGATCTATATTAAAAAAGAGCTGCTCTGATGCAGGATTTGGATAGAGTATAATGGTTTTGTCTGCAAACTCATTTATTCCAACTGTCACATTCATATCTTGCTCATAAGTACTGGTTTGTCCACAATCATCTGTAGCAGTCAAAGTAACATGATAAGTTCCATTTGTTGTGTATTGATAGTCGGGTTCAAATCCTGAATAGGTATCTCCATTTCCAAAGTTCCAGGAGTATTGTGTTGTTGAATTCGTATTTAGAGAACTGTTTGTAAAGCCGCACTCATTGGAATAGGAAAAAGAAGCTTCCAAATCTCTTTCACCAATAAACCAATCTGACATATGATCAAACACCACTATTCTTGCTGCCTGACGAATGGTTTGAGCTGTTGCAGCAGGTAATCCTGAATTATTTGTAATAGTTTCAGGATTGATCTCCAGAATAGCCACAATAAAAGCGCATGCAGCTGCATAAGAGCCCGCCAGAGAGGGGTGACTATTATCTGAGGAGTAGAGCTCAATTTCGGGGTGATTTGTTCTTAAATAGCGCCAAACTCGTCCTACAGGAGCAACAATAGCATTGTTATCAATTGTCATCTGCATATAACGTTCATAGAGTAGAGAGTCCATTCCTTCATAAGTGGCTAAAGGAGGAAAAATAGCTCCATTGTCAGGATCTCCATATTTTCTGCCCCAGGTCATATAAAACACAGTTTCAGCACATGGATTGTGTTGTTCTATCATGTCATTAAATTGAGTCGCAAAAGGAAAACATTCTGCTTCAACCTGAGTTTGTGGAAAGGATGGTAATTGACTCTGTTCTTGAAGTACAACATAGTCCCAACCTCCTTGAGCAATCATTGTTGCTGAAGCATTATTACAATGTTGTTGAAATGTCGCACCTCCCGGAGTATTGGAAGCTACTTCTACATGATACCCGGCTGATGTTGCCAGTGATTGAAATAAAGAGGGCAAATCGTTCACAGCTGTGTAGCTATTTCCAATAAACAAAACTCTCAGATCCTGGGAAAAAAGAAAGAATGATTGGAAAATTAAAACAAAAAGAAGTAAAGATTTTTTCATTGGTTATCTTTCAATTGATTAATATTAACTTTTGTTTCTTGTTCTTTAACTTTGTCAGTTTCATTGGGTTGTACTCCTTGTTTCACGTGAAACCCTATAGATATTGCTTTTTCATCTTTTGTAAAAGAGATTTCATCTGTTAAGAGTTTTAAAGCCTGGATAGCTTTAAAAGATGCTGCTTCCTGAAAGAGTAAAGGAAAGGAGATATGAGCCCCTTTTAATTCAATATGGGCATAGAAAGCTGTGTTTTCTACAATAAAGCTAATGAGGACAGAAGGATTCTCACTAGTTGTAAGCTGCTGTAATAATTCTAATAACTCAGTTATAGCAGTACTGATTGTTCCAAAATAATTCGACAAATGAAACTCATCAGAGATGTTTTCAATCATTTGTAACGTGGGCTGATAAGAGTCTTGTAATTTCAACTCTTCTAATTCAAAGTAAAACATGACTACTCTATGTTATAAAAATACTGATTAACTTTTTCTTTATAATAATATCTCAAAGAGGGTGGAATTGTTTTAATCATCTCAATCTGACTCTCCTTTTCTTTCGAAAAATTCCATTCTTTTGGAGGTTTGGGAAGATATCTTTGTAAGGCTTCCCTGGATTCTCTTTGTTCCTCTTTATCGCGTTCTTGTTCTGCCCGCTCACTTTCCAATAATCTGGTTTCAATATTCTTTTGGCGTTGGATTGTTTGAGCAGAGATTATTCTATTCACAAGGTCTCTTTCGGTAGCTTCCATATCGCGAATCATTTGTTCAATGGTCTTATCCCCTACTCCATCCTTTCCTCTTAACTCATTTTGATATTCTTGCAACATTCTTCTAATCAATTCTTGTTGTGCCGCCATTTTAGCAAATTGTTCACTCATCGATTGTGATTCCTGACCCTTGCCTTGTTGTTTGCCTTTTTGATCTTGAGATCTTTTTAAAGCTTCCATCTGCCTGTTTAATTGTTGTTGTAATTCACGGGCAGATCTGGGCTTACTTTTGCCGGAACCCGGTTTACTACAAGAAGAGTTTCCTCCCTTTTTATTACATTTTCCATCACTTTGCTGTTTCATCTCCTTCACTTCTTTTAAGGATTCTGCCAGCATCAAACTTAAATTATTGATGGATGTTAACGCAAATTGTTGATTTGCTGAAGCAGTATGTAGTCGTCTATCTGCAAGATCTGTTTGAATCGATTGTAAATATTGCTCTACTTTAGATAGCTCTTTTTGAATAAACGGTTTTACAGCGGTTTGTCGTTTTGCCAATTGATCTAATGAGTCTCCAATTAAACTCATATAATCAAGAATCTCCTTTTGTGCCCGACTGGCATCAGTAATTAATGGTGATTTTGCATTGATAGAATGTATCAATTTTATATTGCTTTCCTGCTTAAACGATACACGCAAAAGATTGTTTAAAATTAAACGGAGGGTTTCAATATCTTCGGCTAAATCCTCATTTTCCGCTTCATTCTTTTCTTGTTCCAAATCGTCAGCCAATTGATCCAACTTATCTGATGCTGATTGCTGTCTGTTCTTTGCTCTTGAATTATTCGATTTTTGAAGATTTTGCAACGCTTCATTCATATCTTGTTTAATCTCCTCTTGCTGCTGATCACGATTCTTTAACGCTGCCGGTTCTTCTAACTGTTTGTTTTGTTTATGCAGTTGTTGTATCTCCTTTTGAAGATCTTTAAAACGATCATTCAACAAATTTTGCTTTGAAATTCTTTCTTCTTTAGAAAGCTCTTTTTGATCAATCTGATTTGACAAATTCTTTTGATCTTCAGCTAATTTTCGGGTTTGGTCAATCACCTCCTGAAACTTTTTCTCAAATTCCAACAACTTGAATAACTCCATCTGTTGATCCAATTCTTTATTAATATCCTGAGCGGACATTTTCAATTTGTCCATCTCTTTTTGAATTTGATCCTTGTTTTGATTTTGCATCATTTGTTGCAACTTTTGAAGCATCTCTTTTACTTCATCTGACAAGATATCGTCGAATCGCTTGATTAACTCTTCCTGTTTTTTAAGAATTTCCTGATTCAAATCTTTATACTGCTCTTCCAACATCTTATTATCTTGCTGATTTTGACGAATTTGATCTATTTGTTCTCTTATATCATTGTAATTCTCTAATAAAGCTTCCAATTCTTTCTTCTCTTGCCAGTTTATTTGAGATTGTTGCATTAATTTGTTTTGAAAACTTTCAATTTGGTTTATTAATTTTGCAGATTGATCAATTAAATTTTGTAGATCAGATTTTGAGGATTCAATATTCTTTTCAATTTCTTTATGTATTTCATCAAATGTTTTTAATTTGAATACCTGCATTGAAGATTTTGTGGATTTTGATCCGTTAACTTCGTCATTATCAAACACTTCGAAAAAATATTCTAATTTTTCACCGGGTTGAACCGATACTATAGACGCATCAAAGTAAAAATAAAAATCCTGAATCAATAACTGGTTATCAAATTTAATCGGTATAGTTTGATCTTTTTGTTTTATTGCACCGGATTCATCAAATAAGGAATAATTAAAATTAAGCTTTTTAAATCCGTAATCATCCTGTATTGTTCCTTTAAAATAAACTCTGTCAGCAAACAGTGAATCTTGTTGAGATTGTATAGCAATTTCCGGATAAAGATCCTTCAGAACTTTAATTTCATGATGTAAAGTATCAATACTTGTAGTATTAATATTCGAAGTTACAATTTGATAGCTTAAATCTTCTCTGATTCTAAGAGATTGAGATGAATGATCTTTTTTTGGTTTTAATGATGATATATTTCCTGGTAAAATAAATTGAACAACATCACTGTTTTTAGTATAAAAATTCCATACTACAGTTGTTCCTTCAGGAACAGTTGCATCGCCATTATTTTCAATGATTTCATTTCTTTTATTCACATATTGAGGGTATTTTAATTCCATGGTATAACTTACAATAATAGGTTTAGCTAATATGGTAAGATCGTAAGGTATTGAAACGACCTCTTCTGTTTGAATTTTAAATTGAAGAGACTTTTGAAGATTGGTGAATGTATAGGTAAAATTGGTATTTGACTTCTTTAAACACTTGTATATCAAATTATTATACTCAATATATAATTCTTTGGGTACCTCCTCCCCTACTACCTGAATTTCTAAAACAAAATCATCATTTTGAAATGTTGTTAAGGATTTGTTGAGTACATTGAATGAGTAAGGAGCCGGTTTTTCAAAATGTTTTTGATGTTGAATGATTCTTTTGGATGAAGAAACGACTATTTCACTTTTAATTGAAAGGATAACTAGAAGTAAAAATACAGGAATCAACGCCCATTTGCTATACTTTTTTGTTTTATTAAACGGAATTGCTTTTATAAAAGGAAACGGTTTTAGTTTTTCAATTTTTGTGTTGATTGCTAAATCTATCAGATCATAACTCTTATATATTTCCTTCTCTTTCATCTCTTCCAACTGAAAAAGATTGAGCAATTTGTCATCAATTTCGGGAAAATAGTTTCCTATTAGTTCTGCAATTTCCTTTTTTTCTATCTGCTTTCCTAAACCTAACAATTTGGATATTGGATAAATCAGATAAAAAATAGATAAAATGACAGATAAAACAATATAAGAATAGAACAAAATTGTTCTAAATAGTGAACTAAAAAAGGAAAAATATTCTGATATAGTTATTAAAAGAAAAACTGAAATCGTTATAAATAGGAAAAGTAAAATTCCTTTGTAAAGTTTATTCAGATAATACTTCTTTACAAAAAGAGAAATTTTTTCTTTAAGTATTTTTTGATTATTCATTTTTTGTTTTCGACTGTAGATTTTCTATATTAAAAAAAGGTAGTTTTTGTTGTTGTATGTAGTTTAATAATCTTTTATTATTTTTAAAATGTTTCTTGACAAAAAAATATTTAAAAAATCTATTATTTATTTTATTCATTTTTGATCTTTTAGAATAAAACTTAAAAAGATCTATATTTTTTTCTCTTGAATGTTTATTTTTTATGATTTGCATTTCTGTCAGCATTAAATCCGTTAATGGAATTAATACAGGGCAAACATCATTACAATTACCACAAAGTGTAGTATTTTTAAATAATTGCATTGTTCTTTGATTCTCTTCAAAACAATTATTTGTGACAAGATCAATAGGTGAAAAAAGTTGTGTTTGTTTATATACCGGACAAACCTGTTGACAGCGACCACAATTTATACAAAAAAGAGACACTCTTAAAATAGGATTTTCTAATATTTTTGATATTCCTCCATCATATAAGTAAAGGTATGTTTTTATTGGATTAACTTCGTATGATTGATTATCCAAATAGGTAGGCTTACTCGATACTTTTGGTAATGGTGCTGTTATAATCTTTACATCTGTTGGAAACTGATATGAATTATTTTCGTACTGATATAAATACAACAATAATTCCAAATCACTCTTTTTTATTACTAAGTTATTAATTTTTAGAATAATATGTAAATTTTCAACTTTGTTAAAACAGGATTTTGTAGAATTATTGAGTAAAATTATTGACCCATCTTCAACAATTCCAAAATTTGCTTCAACAACAAGATTTTCTATGTTGTCTGAAGATGAAAGAACCTCTTCAATAGAAATTGTTTTAAAACGTTGATTTTTTTCTTTAAAATCTGAAGGTATGATTGAGGAATCGAAACAAATTCTATTATATGATTGTTTTTCAAAACAATCTTGTATCACAGTAGATAGATCATCTTCATTTTCAACCCACTCAACTGAAATACCATGTTGTTTAACTTTTTGGTCAAAAGTTAACAAATACTTCTCCATATCTTCGATAAAAAGATGACGTATGAGATTAGCTTTCGTTTTAATATATTGGATATCCTGAATCATCTACTTATAAATTAATTTTATCTACTCTTTTAGCATGTCTTCCTCCTTCAAAAGGTGTTGAAATGAACAATTCTATCATAGGTATAACTATGTTGTAATCAATAAATCTTGCAGGAAAAACCAAAACATTAGCATCGTTATGTAATCTGGCTAAACGAGTAATTTCCTCGTTCCAACATAATGCAGCTCTTACATTTCTATGTTTATTGGCAGTCATTGCAACGCCATTACCGGAACCACACATTAACAGACCAAAATTAAACTCATTCTTAGAAATTTTTTCTGCTAATGGATGTGCAAAATCAGGATAATCAATACTTTCTGAAGAAAAAGTTCCTAAATCAATAAATTCAATCTGATTTTTTAGACGCTCTTTTATAAACTCTTTTAATTCAAATCCGGCATGATCAGAAGCAATAACTATTTTCATAATATAATCTCTCCTTTGATCAGGAGACCCCCTTTATTTGTTGATCCTTTTTTTTAGAAAGAAATAAATTTTCAATCCTGCAAAGTTACTTATTTTTTTAATAACTCAAACAATGTGTCGCATATTTTTATTTGTTTTTTTAATCAATTGATTATCAGAAATTTATTTTTTTACAAATAAGTAAGAATAATATGAATTGTAAAATCTATAGTTATAGGCATAAATATTTTTTATCAATCTAAAAAATTAATCATAGAGCTACATATAAAAAAATTTATAATTTTGCGCAATTAAATTCAAAATTGAAAAATAAAATAACCTATCCCCCCTATTTCATTAAAATAAATAAATAAAATATTAGAATCCACAAAATTATAATAAAAGAGTAAAAAAAAGAGTTTGATAATCAGTAAATTAACATTCGATTGTTGATAAGTGTCTATTTTATCATTTTTAGTGTTAATTCATTGTTGAAAATT
>JGI24711J26586_10003525_pt1 | contig 10279 bp, 9 predicted proteins | sample BioPla3DNA1_FD_26586 | JGI IMG/M metagenome (IMG submission 26586)
TTTTTAACTTNCCTGCCACTTCTTCTAATGGCACCGGCTTGGTATCACCATCAATCATGGCTACCATACAGCCGTATTTCTCCTGTAAAATCAACTCTGCCGCTGCTGCACCAAGTCTGGTACAAAGTACTCTGTCATATGGACAGGGACTTCCACCTCTTTGCGTATGCCCCGGAACAGTTACACGCACTTCGCATCCTGCCTTTTCTTCCAATCTGGCTGCTACTTCATAAGAAACAGACGGATATGGGGACTTCTTCAGCTTTTCTTTGTATTCTTTCTTGGTAAGAAGTGCATCTTCTTTGGAAATCGCTCCTTCTGCTACGGCAAGAATCGTGAATCCTTTTCCCTGCTTGCTTCTTTGCTGTACTGCCTCTGCTACCTTATCTATATCATATGGTATTTCCGGCAACAGAATAATATCTGCTCCTCCGGCAACTCCTGCATATAAAGTAAGCCATCCTACCTTGTGTCCCATAACCTCTACAATAAACACTCTATTGTGAGATGCTGCTGTTGTATGAATACAGTCAATGGCTGCTGTTGCAACATCGATTGCACTTTGAAATCCAAAAGTAATATCGGTACCGTAGATATCATTATCAATGGTCTTTGGAAGATGAATGACATTCAATCCTTCTTCTCGCAAAAGATTCGCGGTCTTCTGAGTTCCGTTTCCTCCAAGTATCACAAGGCAATCCAACTGAAGCTTCTTATAGTTCTTCTTCATTGCCTCTACCTTGTCCAGTCCATTCTCATCCGGAGTCCGCATACGTTTAAATGGCTGTCTGGAAGTACCTAAAATAGTTCCTCCCTTTGTGAGAATTCCTGAAAAATCATCTGCTGTAAGCAAACGGTAATTTCCATAAATAAGTCCTTTGTACCCTTCATAGAATCCGTATATTTCTAACTGTTGTGTATTCTTACTTAATCCTTTCACCACTCCGCGCATTGCGGCATTCAATGCCTGACAGTCTCCTCCACTGGTCAGCATTCCGATTCTTTTCATCGACTTCACATCCTTTGCATTTTGCGTTTGTGTGTTTATGTGTTTTACATCTTATTATATCTTATTATTTTGTATATCTCAAGTTTATCTGATAGAAAAAGTCATTGCATTCTTAAAAATTATTGGGTATACTATCAGAGGTAGTATACTTTGGAGGAGTACCCAAGTGGCTGAAGGGTCTGGCTTCGAACACCAGTAGGTCGGTAGCACCGGCGCGGGGGTTCAAATCCCCCCTCCTCCGTTTCATGACTAATTTCATCTGATATAAAAATCCGTATTTTCAGATATTATTATATCTAAAAATACGGATTTTATTGTTTTAGTTCTTTCTATTTGTAATCACTTACATTACTGCTATCTACTTTTTCAAACGGTACCCATACATATTTACCGTCTTCGGTTGCTCCATCCATATCTTTTGTGGATTGTCCCTTTGCCAGTCTGATTGCCGCTTCAATTACTGCTTTTCCCTGACCGCTTCCTGACTGATATACGGTAAATGCCATATCTCCTTCTTCAATTGCTGCACAACCTTCTGCTGTTGCATCTACTCCTAAAATCGGTAATTCACTTAAATCCATTTTGGCTTCTTTACACGCTTCCACTACACCAAGTGCCATTCCATCATTGTTACAAATAACACAATCTACTTTTGAACCGGTTTTCAAGAAAATTTCAAACATTTCCTTTGCTGTGTCTCCATCCCAGTTTGCATTATCTTCAAATACATAATTGATGGTCTTTCCACTTTCCTCTAAGGTCTGCTTCACACCTTTTGTTCTTCCGTTCGTTGCAGAATGTCCTTTTGGTCCTTTTAAAATAACTACGTTTATTTCGTCTTTATCCGCAAACTTATCTAAAACATATTCTGCTTGATATTGACCTGCTACGCTTTCATCGGATCCCTCATAAATGTACTTTCCGTCTTCTAACCTTTTATCATCCGGACAGCTATTAATAAATATAATCGGAATATCTCCTGCATTTGCCTTTAACTCTACTGCTGTGTCTGCTGACACTGCTCCGCAGATAATAACATCATAGTTTTCTTTTACTGCTGTTTTAATATGTTCTACCTGATTTTCTATGGACTCCTCTGAATCCATCACATCTAGCTGAACCCCTTCTGCTGATGCTTTTTCCTGCGCTGCATCTATCAGTGTCTGTCTGAAGTTATCTATTGAATTGATAGTGAGAAGTACTTTTATATTCTTACCACTTGCTGTACTCTTGTTGCCACAGCTAGTAAGGGTCAACATTCCTATCATTAGTATGCTTAATATTAGTCCTAACTTTTTCTTCATCTTAGCACTCTCCCTTCTCTATCTTAAATACTTCAACCTGATTTGCCAACTCTTGTGCAGATGTTGTCAGTTCTTGAGCATCGCTTGCTACCGTCTGACTATTTCCGGTAATGCTGTTTGCCTGCTCTACCATAGTATCTGATGTAGCTAAAATCTCCTGTGAGCTTGCCGCCTGTTCTTCTGAAATAGCGGCTACATTACTTGCGACCTCGTCTACTTTTTCTACTTTTTCAATCATTTGACGTACCAGATTGCTTACTACTTCGATGTTATCAAAAATTATATCAAAGGTCTTTAAGGCATCGCCTACTAATTCGCTGCTGCTATTAATGTTGCTTACGCTGTCATCCGCCTGAGCAACTGCATCTTTTACCAATGCATTAATTTCTGAGATAAGACTTTCAATATCACGCACGGAATCGGCACTGTTTTTCGCTAACTGTCCGATTTCTGTTGCTACAACCGCAAAGCCTTTTCCTGCCTCTCCTGCTCTTGCTGCTTCTATGGAAGCATTCAGTGAAAGCAGGTTCGTTTCATCTGCAATTCCACTGATAACACTTGTTATATTCGTAATTTCCTCGGAAGCTTTTCCTACCTTGTCAATTGCCTGTTGCAATTTTAAAACGGATTGATTGATACTTTGCATTGCAACACCTACGTTTTGCATATCTGTTTTTCCCTGATGGGAAACTTCTACGGTATCTTTCATTTTTCCGTCTACCTGCTCGCCTTCTTCTCTGGTATCTGCTACTACCATTGCTAAAGTTGTTGCATTTTCTGCAATCTCATTAACGGAGAGAGAAAGCTGTTCTACGGTATTATTTAATTCCTGCATAGACTGACTCTGCGTTTTAGAGGCATCATACATCTGTCCTGAGATATAGTTGCTGTTATCTGCCTGATTATGCAGCTTACTGGACACTCCGTGAATAGAAGAAATCATACCACGCATGGATTCAATAAACCGCTCTACGCACCGGCTCATCACACCAATTTCGTCCTTGCTTCTTGCCTTTACACTTACAGTAAAGTCTCCGTCAGTCATTGCTGTAATTACTTTTGTCAACTCTTTTACCGGTTTAATTACTATATGTACTACACGTTCTATCATAATTGCCAATATCAATAATGAAATAACGCCAATAACTACCATTACAGTTCTAACTGTATTAATTCCGGCATAAACAGTAGACGTTGGAACATAGGATACCAATATCCAGTCTGTTCCGGGAACTTCTGTACAAGCTGTCATATTGTTATCAATCTCTGCCATATCATAATCTCGTGCTACTCGCTTTGCTTCTACATCTTTAAGAAAACTATCACCGGAGTCACTCAGTTTTGTAGAAATCAAGCTGTTATCACGGTGCGCAAGAATCGTTCCATCCTTAGAATCCACTAAGAATGCCTGTGCATCATCCATCTGTACAAAACTGTTTACAATAATGCTAATACGCTGTAAAGATAAGTCAGCAGATATTACCTTCATCACTCCCGAGCCATCGTCTAAGATACCGGAAGCACTAATCACTGCCTCTCCGTCTGCATTGGTATACGCATCTGTAAATCCCATATTCACTCTTGTAAGACCTTTCTGATACCATACCGATTCCGTAGGATTACTCTCTGTTTTTCCTGATTCACTTGCAGTTATCAGATTGCCTTTTTCATCTGCAATATACAAGCCTTCCGGATAATTATCGTTAAATCCGTAATATTGATTTAACATAAGCTGAAGCTGGTCTTCATCCGGCTTCATTCCTTCTATTGTCCGCTTCGCAGTCTGAAATGCAGATAAGTTTTCATTCAACCATGCCTCAATCTCATTTGCCTGATTCTCCATTGATGAATTTAATAAATCTTGAGAATACTCGGTTATGGTCTGTTTTGAGACATAGTAGGAAACTCCCACCAATACCACTCCAATTACAATTACTACCGGAAGTATTGTCCCTAGGAGCTTTGTCTTAATAGAAATTGCTTTCTTTTGTTCTTTTTGCTTCATTTTCCTCTTCCTCTCTCCCGGATTTATACATAATATATAATTTCATTATACCCTCTCTGCACTTTTTCCACAAGTATTAACTGACTTTTCCGATTTTTTCTTCTTTTTTGCACTTTCTTCGCATTTTTTTATCCAATCTTTCTTTATTTTGTAAATTTTATTGCGATTTTGTCTTTTTCTTGTTAGCATGAACTTAGAAGATTGTAGATTCCATGAAATTGGAGGTTTTCTTATGATAAAAATTATAAAAGCCAAAGATTACAACGAAATGAGCCGCAAGGCTGCCAACATTATCTCTGCACAGGTAATTATGAAACCGGACTGTGTACTTGGACTTGCCACAGGTTCTTCCCCTTTGGGAATTTACGCCCAGTTAATTGATTGGTACAAAAAGGGGGATTTGGACTTTTCTCAAACGAAAAGTGTAAATTTGGATGAATACCGTGGACTTTCTCACGACAATCCCCAAAGCTACTATTACTTCATGAATGAAAACTTTTTCAAACACATTAACATTAATCCGGCAAATACCCATGTTCCAAACGGCATGGAACTCAATGCTCAAAAAGCATGTGCAGATCATGAAGCCATTATTCAGGAATTGGGTGGTATTGATTTACAACTGTTAGGCCTTGGGAATAACGGACACATTGGTTTCAATGAACCAGGTGTGGCTTTTGAAAAGGAAACACACTGTGTTCACCTGACAGAAAGTACTATTCGGGCAAACTCCAGATTTTTTGAAAAGCTGGAAGATGTTCCTACTCAGGCTTATACCATGGGAATCAAAAGTATTATGATGGCAAAGAAAATCTTAATCATTGTAAGTGGCGAGGGAAAATCTGACATTGTAAAAGAGGCCTTTTTCGGTCCTGTCATTCCACAGGTTCCTGCTTCTATTCTTCAGATGCACCCGGATGTGACACTGGTTGCTGATGCCGATGCTTTAAGCAAGTGTACGACCCTAATATAGGAGGGAATTTTGCATGAAAATTATAAACGGACTGGTTTTTCACGAGAAACGAGGTTTTATTCCCGATACTTTATATACAGAAAATGGTGTTTTTTCTGATTACACCACGGATAACGAAGTCATTGATGCAAATGGATGTTATGTAATTCCCGGCTTAATTGATATTCATTTTCATGGTTGTGTGAATCATGATTTTTGTGATGCTTCCTTAGAAGGTTTAGAAGCTATGGCTAAGTATGAATACGCCCAGGGAATCACTTCTATCTGCCCTGCCTCTATGACTTTACCTAAGGAAACGATTACTGCCATCTGTAACAATGCCCGCACCTTTTTTCAGCAACAAAATCAAACTGATACGGCACGACTTATCGGTATAAACCTAGAGGGACCTTTTATTGCTTATGAAAAACGTGGTGCGCAAAATCCCGATTATATTATTCCTGCAAATTGTGATGCATTGAATACCTGGCAGGAGGCATCCGGCGGCTTGGTAAAACTAATCACCCTTGCTCCGGAGACAGCAGGTGCTATGGACTTTATTAAGCAAGTAACGTCTTCTTCTCTAAAGGATATTCGTATTTCCCTCGGACATACTGCCTGCGATTACGATACTGCTATGAATGCTTTTAAACATGGTGCGAATCATGTGACTCATTTATTTAATGGGATGCCTGACCTCACTCACCGCACACCAAGCGTTGCGGGTGCAGCCTTTGACACTCCCGATTGTTTTGTGGAAATGATTTGTGACGGTGTTCGCATTCATCCTTCTGTGATTCGAGCTGCCTTTTCTATGTTTACGGATGAACGTATTGTTCTAATCAGCGACAGTATGATGGCAACCGGAATGCCTGACGGCATGTACGCCCTTGGCGGACAAGATGTAAATGTAAACGGAATACATGCCACCTTGCAAGACGGTACTCTGGCAGGTTCCGTTACCAACCTTGCTGACTGCATGCGTACTGCTGTTCACATGGGGATTCCTCTTTCCAGTGCTGTGAAATGCGCTACCATTAATCCAGCTCGCTCTATTGGTATGGATGATAAATACGGAAGTTTGGAACTTGGAAAAGTTGCTGATTTTGTTCTATTAAATCCCGACTTATCATTACGCCAGGTATTTCGAAGCTAATCCAGATTACCGCAATATTTCCATAAACTACGAAGACCCTGCATATTTTGCAGGGTCTTCAGACACTTTTGCTAGAGCTGATTTCTCTTACCGGAATGATTCCGCCCCCCCCCGAGATTTTCATGCTCTGGGTCTGATTGTAGCATAACCACTTTCCTTTACCATGAACTTTGAGGAAATATTTGATTTTTTACAAGTTTTCCTCAAAGTTCATGGTCTTTTTTTTAATCCTGCGTTATTCTCCCTTTGTAATCAAATAATTATCTTATCAGGAGGTACTATAATGAAAAAATTTTTATGTGGCTTATGTACAAGCTTATTCCTTACTTATGCGGTTGTTGCACCTTTGAGCTCAACTACATACAATTCTAATGATAATGGAGATTCTCCTTTTACATTTTATATTGCTGTAGAAGGAGATTAAAATTCCAATTTTCTTTGAGATACTGAACAAGGCGTTCACACTCCTCTTCATTATCCATTGCATCCCACATATGATAACTTTTTTTGTAACTGCCTGCATGCCTGTTCTTTTTCACCTTTTCCTAATAAAGCAAATCCTTTATTAGCAAGAAAGTATGGGAACAAATGCAGGCGGTTATTTTTTTTACTTTTTTGAATTCCTAAATCACAAATTTCTATGGCCTCATCATACCTTTTTTCCGCTAATAATACATTTGAAATATCAAAAATAACCACCTGGTATTTTCTCACAAGTTCCCGTTCATCTAATACATGTGTCTCCATATACTCCTTTAATCCCAAAAGAATATTCAATGCCTTCTCATTGTCCCCACCTTCAGCATAGTTATTGGCTATATTGGTAATAATAACAATTTCGTTATAGGTCAGCAATCCTTTGATTTTCTCTTCCCCGCTTTTATAATTTGGCTTTGTCACCTGTAATGCCCCCTCTAATTCCTTTATTACCTTTTTCGGTGATTCCCCCTCTATTTGATGAAGAACCGCCCTAGCAAACCTACAATACTGTGAATTCAATATATCTTCTTCCGCAACGGTTTCTTCTAACTTTCTTACGGTTTCTTCTACTCCTTCTTTATCTCGATTTGATAGTTTTCTTACAATTTTTCTACACAGTTCTCTGCGTCGCAGTTCTTCCTTGGTTGAAAATTGTAAAATAATTTCTTCACATCCTAAGCGTTGCAATAACGCCTCTATGGTTCTTTGATTTGGCATTCGTATTCCATTCTCTATTTTTGACAAATTTCCGGTAGAGCATATTCCATAACACAGTTCTTCCTGTGAGTACCCGCGTTCTATTCGTAAATCATGTATAAAACTCCCAATATCGTATAACATACTACCATCTCCTCTTTTTAATAGTTTTTTTATTATAGCTTTCCTTCTTCCCCTTGTCCATGCGTTTCTGTGAAAATTTGCCCGTTTTTCCAATATTTTAGCATTTTAATCCCATTTTTCTCTACTTTACTACTTTTGTGGTACTTCTGTATGCATTCTAAATTCTTACACTTTCTTTCCTTGCCTTTTAACGTTTTTGCACTTATAATATAGCTAATCATTCAATTTATCTTACATTAAGGAGCGTTTCTGCATGAAAAAATTTTGTACCTGTATTTTTTATATTTTTCTGTGTTCTTGTATTCTTACCGCTTGCGGAGAGCCCGAAAGTAATGCTGCCTCTTCCGTAAAGGCTATTTATGACTTATACATTCTGGGTGATACTACCGGAATTTCGTCTCTTGGAATGTCCGATTCTGAAATCAAAACTGCCCAAACTGATTATGATAATTCTCTAAAGGCAACTATTCGCTCCAATTTTTCTGCCAGCGGACAAAAAATTGACGATGAAACCTTAGATGAACTGTGCGCTGCCCGAAAAGAAGCGCTTTCTAAATTAAAGGCCAGTGCAGAAGTCACTTCTGAATCTGAGGGAAAGGCTACTGTTATTCTACACACTACTTACTTTGATGAATCCAAGCTGGATCAGGATGCATTTTACAGTGCCAGAGAAGCTGCTAATCAATCCGGACTTGCTACCATTGAAGAGCAACAGGTATTTCTTATGAATACTTATACACAAAACCTAATTGCTGCCTATAAGGACGTGACTCCTTCCAAGGATACAAATGACGTAACTGTTGACTGTGTTATCCAGGATAATTCCTGGGTCCCTGTAGATATGTCTGAATTTGGCTCCGATCTTGCCCTTGCTATTACCGGACCTGCGCATGCTTCCGACACTTCCGGGGAATAATTCAGACTGCTTCGGAATAAGATATAGAAATCTAATTGGAGTGTAGCAAATGTCTGAATTTCATCGTATTGTTACTTATCTTTACCTATATGAAAACAATGAAAAAACCCGCAACGTGGGTTATGCTAAAATCGAAAACAAAGACACGCAATGCCGTGTAGAAATACATATGAAAAACACCGGATTTATCGCTAAGGATATTCCGGTGTATTTCTATCTTCAAAATGCTGATACTTTTTCCGGTATTTTACTGGGGTTGGTAACCTTCGCCCATGGCACCGGAGAATTCAAAAAAGTATTGGATTCTAATAATCTTGTGGATTCCGGTTACCCAATTTCCAGTATTAAGGGGATTTTTCTTCCATTTTCGGAAAAAGAAATGATTTTAAGTCAATGGGACGATGACACCTTCCAACGAGCTGCTTTTCTTCCGTTAGAAGTTCCCGATTCCCCGAAAACACCGATATCAGACACCGATACCAACACCGATACTAACACTGATACTGACGCTGATTTACAGGCTGCCGAGGCTGCTCCTGCCCTTTCTTCGGAGACTTCTCCCTCTAACACTCCCTCTCTTCGTTGGGACTTTATCATGGAGAACTTCTCCCCTGTGACTCCTTTCTCCCCGGAAGATACTTTTGACTGGGTACAATTGGAGTTAAAAGACTTGCGGCTATTGCCTAATTCTTATTGGCACCTGGGAAATAACAGCTTTTTATTACATGGCTTTTTCAACTATCACCACCTGATTTTAGGCAGAAAAGAAAATGCTTCCTCCCACCAGTATATTTTAGGCATTCCCGGCGTTTTTCAAAATCCGGAACGCGTCATGGCTACCATATTTGGTTTCCCGGAATTTCGCTCTACTTCTCAAAACACTCATAAACCGGGGCAATTTGGCTATTGGCTTCGTCCTTTAGATTAAACTGATTATAGCATCTCCCCTTGCAACAGACTGTAAACTTCATGGTCGCACCAAGTCCCATGAAGTTTTACATTCTGTCTTTTTACACCTTCATAGGTAAATCCAAGTGCCTTAAGAAGATGTTTCGATGGATTATTTTCCGGTTGTACTAATGCCTCAATTCGATGCATTTTTGCTTCTTGAAACATAATTTCCAATCCTTTTCGAATGCTTTCTTTGGCATATCCTCTTTTCCACACAGATTGATGAAATTTATAACCTAATTCACAATCCATATACGCTGAATAGCAAATATTGTGGAAAGAAAATGTTCCAACGATTCTCTTTGGATCTTCTTTTTCAAACACCCAAAACCTTACAAACTGGTTACGCAGCATAAGGTTATATTCACATCGCAATAAAGTTGCCTGATATGCTTTTGTATAAAAATTTTCTACGCGATCCAACTCGTATTTTTCAAAAATCTCCTTATTTTCTTCGTAAAACCGTAACACACTTTCTGCTGCATCTTCACGCAATACTCGTAGCACCAGTCTGGGCGTTTCATATACCATTTCCATTTATTTCACTCCTCACACCTGCATGACAGGTATTTTATTATTGTAATATGAAATTCCAAAGGAATTTCTCCCCTTTTTTCAGGATTTGTGATAATATATTTCTGTTTGAAACATTCTATATAAATATAT
>JGI24711J26586_10003535_pt1 | contig 10266 bp, 6 predicted proteins | sample BioPla3DNA1_FD_26586 | JGI IMG/M metagenome (IMG submission 26586)
TGGGTCAAAAAGGATGGCGCTAAAAAGCGAGATTACAAGAAAATAAGAACTGTTGCCCTAAACAACAGAAACGGTAAAAGTATAACAGAACGTCCCAAAGGGGCTGATGATCGGAGCGAACCAGGTCACTGGGAGATCGACTTGGTTGTTGGTAAACAGGGCACGAAACCAGTCATACTGACGCTTGTGGAGCGCAAGGCAAGAAAATCACTTTATGTGCTCGTGAAGAATAAGACACAAAAAGAAGTAATTGCGGCAATCAAACGAGCGCGGCGGCGAGTAGGAGGTGATTTCTCTGCAGTAATTAGGACCATTNCAGCAGACAACGGCAGTGAGTTTCTAGACAGCGAAGCAATCAAGAAGGCTGCCGGATGTGGTGAAGTCTATTATGCCCACCCATACAGCAGCTGGGAGCGCGGAAGCAACGAGAATGGCAATCGGATACTCAGGCGGTTTGTTCCAAAGGGTACGGATATTGGGAAACTGACTGCTAAAGAATTACAACGAATAGAGGACTGGGTTAATAATTATCCCCGAAAAATTCATGGCTATAAGACAGCAAATGAAATGATGGCGGCGGCATAGAGAAAAGTTAATTTTTTTACGCTCACCTTTGGGTAGAGTAAGGGAACAATACAAACATAACTGGTAATTAATGGTGGGCAATTAAAGTTGCAATTTTCACAATGGTTTTATCCCTGTGTAAAACAGCTTGACTCAACTAAATGCCTGTGTTACAATATTCAAGCATGCTGGCAAAAAACCGGCAAAGCGCATATAAACAGATGTGGAGAGATGGCTGAGCTGGTCTAAGGCGCACGACTGGAAATCGTGTGAACGTGATGAGCGTTCCGGAGGTTCGAATCCTCTTCTCTCCGCCAAAATAATCCCGAACCCTTGAAGGATTCGGGATTTTGCCATTTCTTTGGATATTTTTTAGTTGACACAGCAACGCCCATTCATGGGGCATACTGTAAAATTGTTACCCCAAATTTTAGAGAAGATATCAAAACATATAAAGCAAGAAGAAACATTTCTATCAACTCGGATTGTATTGGCAACCAATTGGGCATCGTCGGCGGACTGGAAGCAATTACAGAACGGTATGTGGATGTTCGCTTAGAACTGAAACGCATGGTGCTGGAGACATATCATAAGGCTGTGCAAAAAAAGGTTACAAAAGAAAAGGAACAATAATGTTCTGTATTGTGCGGGTCAATTGATTTCTCCTGTTAGGATAGGAAGTTGACAAATAGAACGAATTAGTTATATTATAATAATAAGAGGGAAAGAATATGTATGAAATTGAAATTTATGAAGATAAAAATGGTAATTCACCTGTTGCCGATTTCATTGAGGAGCTCAATGTTAAGGCAAGAACCAGTAAGGAACATAGGATACGGCTGAAAAAAATAGCCGAGTATTTACAGCTTTTAAAAGTGTATGGCACCAGGGCGGGCTTACCGGCGACAAAACATATTAGCGATGATATTTGGGAACTCCGTCCAACGCATGACCGGATATTATTCGCATACTGGAAGGATGACAAATTTATATTGCTTCACCATTTTGTGAAAAAAACGCAGAAAACACCGCAGAGAGAAATAGAGCAGGCAAAACGGAAATTGAAGGATTTTATGGAAAGGAGCAAATAGTATGGCTGTCAAGACAAGGAAGTGGGAAGATATTTATAACAATCTGGATGCATTAAATCAGGAAGACAGGGACGAAATAGAACTTAAGGTTAAAATCATAGGGCAGATACTGGAAGCCCGCAAAGAAAAAGGACTTACCCAAGCGGAGTTGGAGGCTATAAGCGGAGTAAAGCAGACCTTTATCGCCAGGCTTGAAAACAACCGTATGGACCCGCAGCTCACTACAATCTTAAAGCTGCTGCATCCACTAGGGATGACGCTGGCGGTTGTTCCTATTCAAGAGCAGCATGTAGAGAGCGTAAAATAACTTATGGCAATACTCTGTTCTAAAAGTCAGACAAGGAGCGTTGAATCAGTTTTTTCCAACGCTCCGATCAGTAAACACTGCTACTCGTGGAATATGTCTATCAGTAGGAAAAATTAAGTCCAAAATAAACCTTGATATGTTCTCATATACACATATCGAGGGTTATCGTGTTAATGGATCTACTTTTATTGTCCCACACAACTGGGTTAGTATTATAAGCTCTTGATGGCATACATCATTCCCCATTTATGAAATAATTATTGGTTACGTAAATAAATAAGACTGCTGCATTATTTCCTTAATATTAACTTTCCCGTGCCAATTCAGAAGGAGCTTCAATAGTATCAATTCACTTCAAACAGGCTCACTTGCTGAACTTTACCATACAGATGAGCATTTTCCAACCGATCATCCTGTTTTAGTTCTTTCAGAAGCACTGGTTCCAGTTCAAGAAAATCCTCCTGCATCAGATTCTGCTTTATCTTGATCATATAAATCAGGTCAAAGCTGTTTAAGACCGAGCCTTGCTTAATATCAGAAAGGCAAATCAGCTGGGTGTTGTACTTCCTTGCTATGTCAAACATGGGCTTGAGAAGATGTCCTGAGGTAATGGGCCCGAAGGGGTTATCCATTATCAGAACCTTACTCTCTTCTTTTTTATTGAAAGCTTCATAACCCTTCATCTGTTTTCGGCTATATGAGATCAGGGCAACCAGCAGAGAAAAGTAAGCTACAAACTTCTCCCCCCCAGAATTCTTTACAATGATATCCTCCCAAGGCATCATTTTTCTGTTCTTCTCATTCAAGTCCACCTTGTATGCCCTGATTCTGCAATTTTCAAGCCTGCTGATTATATTGAGCAGCTCCTTTGTAGACATGAATTTCTCAATATCACGCCTCAGCTTGCTTTCATCCCCATTATCCTTAATGAGTCTAGTCAGGCTCTCAAGACAGTCATTGATATACATGCCCATTTTTTCGCGTGCCTGAAGTTCATTTTCCATTTCTTCATACTGAATCTCCAGCACCCGTTTCCGCACCCCATCAATTTCTACAGCAGAATTTTCGGAAATTTTCGGTATTTCATGGTAAATTCTTCTCGCTTCCATAAAAGCATGCTCTGTCAGGTCTTTGCGGCTATGCTCCAGCTGCAGCATTTTACTTTCCATGATTTTTAGTATCTGTGAGAGCTGAGCGTAATAGTATTCCAACCGCTCAGCCAGATAATAGTACTTGTCATATGAGCGGTCCAGTGCATCAATCTGTGATCTGAGGCCTTTGACCGCCTCCTTGACAGTTCCTTCCTCATATGACGTATAGCTGCTAATAAAATGAGAGCTGATTTTACCAAAAGCTTCAATGGATTTATTTGATTTTTCCCTTAACTCAGAGTAATCATCGATCATCTGACTGATTACAGCCTTAACTTCTTGATAGGATTTGGTGCTGATATCAGCCTTTATGCCGCCGACCTCTTTGATCGCAGCCTCAATCCTGGCATAAAGCCTTGTCAGATCGATTTTATCCTGCTGAATTTCCTCCTTTCTTTGCCTTTTCTCTTTGGCCTCATCATTTACAGCCTGTCGCCTCATTTTGAAATTACCCTTAATATCTTCAATGGGGATAACGGGTTTTCCACCAAGGGCTTCGCTAAGCATCCGAATTCTTTCACCATATATGGTTCTATCTTTACTGGTGACACGTATATCCTCTTCGATGCCTTCTATTTCCTTCTTAAGATTGTCACACTGGTTCTCCAATTCGAGCTCCATACTCTCGGAATACTGGATACTCTTATATTCCTCAGACGAGGGCTTCAGTTTTTCGATATCCTTTTCAATACCCTTTATGTCTTTTCTGAGGCTGCCAATTTGCTTATTCAGGACTGTAACCTCACTACTCTGCTGCTTTTTAAATACCTCCAGCCTGCCTTCAAGCTCCTGTACGCTGCCTGCTATAGTCTCACTTTCTGCAGCGTCTGACACGCTCAGCAACTTTTCTTCAATGGTTGCTTTTGCATTATTCTTATTCAAAAGTGTGCCCCGCAGTTCATTGACCAGCTCCTCCAGCTTACTCCTGTCAGCCTCGTGCTTTTTGATCTGATTGGTGTAATTGTTAATTCTACCTTGTATTTCATTATGCTTTTGAACATTCACCAAATACCTGGAGTTTTTTTCTATATATGCGTCAAAACCCTTTATTCTGTCCTGTGCCAGCTTATACTGTTCATTCAGCAGATTTTTCAGCTCTTCCAGCTTCTTCTTCTGAATATTGCTATTTTCCAACTCTGTCTGGCAGGTTTTCCACGATTCCTTGTTCTCAGCAATTTTTTCAGAAGCTATGGTTTTTTCCTTGAACAGATCGTCCACCTTTTGCTTTGTCCACTCGAAACCGGTAATAATACGGTAATCATCATTGATACGCTCAATTACCTCCAGCGCTTTATTCAATTCCAGTAATTTAGCGTCCTTTTTGTCCATCAGGCTTTCAATGAAAGCCCCAAGGTCGGCATTATCAATAGAAATGTTTCCTGACGACGCTATAAATTTCATATTACCATACCCGGAATCCGGCTTTTGTCCTTTTTGATTATGCCTTAACACAGGGACTATCTGACTGAAGTCCTTGTCTGCTACAAGCTGCTCAATCTGAACAATTTCCTTTTCTGTCGCAAGAAGTGAATATGGCAGCAGCGGGTTTTGGGCTATTAAGCTCTTTTTTTCTTCCTCGCTTATTTCCCTCAGGTACTTCTCACCGGTATAACATTCTAGATTATGTTCCTCTAGTAATGCAACCAGACGAGGCGGTAAATAGCTAACACCATTTTTCATGCCATGGATCTGCTTTTCCAGCTCACTGATTTCCATTCTCAGATTGTAAGCCTTGTTTTCCCAATCGTTCAGATGTGCTTTTGCCTCTTTGGAGAGATATAACGGGTCAAAAATATATTCCTCAGCAATATTAAGCCTTCTTAATGTCTCCAGGAGTTTCTGTCTGTCAGACTCCCAGCCTGAAATCCTGCTGTTGATTTCTGTTTCCTCTATTTTGAGCTGTGTCTGCTCTTTTTCCAGCTCCTTAATTCTCATTTCCAAAGAGGAAATCGTTTCACAGAGTTTTTCCTCAGCGCGAATATTTTCGTTCAGGTTTGCTTCCGTATCCTGACGCTCCTTTAACAACTGCGCCTCTGCTTTTTTAAGATCGCTCTTATCCAATTCTTTCAGCAATGGGTTTCTGAATATTTGCACTCCGAGGAACGCCAGAATATCCGTCTCTTCCTTCTCAAAATTCGATAATTCTGCCTGAACGGCACCCATTTCCACATTCAGCTTGTTTATCTCGGTCTGGCAGATTGAAGCCTGTTTCCTGCCCGATTCTATGCTTTCTGTAAGGCGTTTGATTTCATTCTCAGATTTGTCAAGTTCCGCCCTTATACTGGCAAACTCTTTCTCGTATACAAGTTTCAGGGAATATCTGATAATGTTCAGATTCCGGAGCAGCTCCTCCTGATCCTTTGATGCGTTTTCAAGACTTTGCTGCAACCTGGCAATTTCTTTTTCTTTTTCAAGAATCTTTTCATATTTTTCTGCCGACTGCTGCAGTACCAGTCTGGAGTTCTTTTCCTGAAGGCGTTTTGTCAGATCTTTTTTCCGATCCTCCAGCACTTCAAGCTTGGAATCGATTTCCTCAGTCTTTATTTTATAATTGTAAATATCCAGGGATTTCTCTTCAAGCTCAATTCTTTCCAAAGCGTCATCCAGCTCCATCAGACGGTTTTCTAAAGCCTGAAGCTCCTGCTCCAGTCTCTGCTCTTCATTTTTCAATACCTGATATCCGCCTGCGATTGCTTTTCTCAGATTATCCTCATCGTCAAGGTACTGGAGTACGGTTTTTGTTTCGCTGCTAATTTTTAATAGCTGGCTGTTAAAGCTTTCGATCGCTTTAAATTCTTTTATATGATTTTCATTCTCAACCAAAGACTGGGCTACCTGAGCCATCATGGTTTCCAGCTTTTTATGATCGGTGACCTCCGTGTCGGCAGATTTGTTCAGAACCTTTTCGATATACTTGATAATCCACTGCTCCATTACCTTTCTCGAGGTTTTACATTCGGAAAAAACCTCAGAAACGCCATGTTCGGCCTCATTGATTTTAACTATCAATTCCCGCCATTCTTCCCGTGAGATACCGTAGCTGTTCAATTTCCTCTCATACCGTAGCTGTTCCTCTCTTGTGGAATCATAGACCTCCAGCTCTCTATGGTTTTTTCCCGATTCCTTCTCCAGAAGCTTTTTAAACTCACTATATATGGCAATCCTGACACTACTGCCTACCTGCTCGGCGACAGGGATATTTTTAATATCATAAGGATTCGCTTGTTCATATGCGCTGACAAAAGTGAAATATTTGATTTCAGATATCTCTTCTTCGTCATTTGCAGAGTGGACTGATCTTCCCGTTACAGCTATACCTGTCAGCAGATAGCCTGCATCATCATCCAGCTTCCATTCCGTCATAATGTAGGAGGGTGTTTTCCTTCCGATGAAAAAGTCGCCGAATTTTCTGCCAAGGAGTGAGGATTTCGGTAAAATCGGCTGCAGCATAGCCTGAACCAAAACGGATTTACCTCCTCCATTGGAAAGGCTTAAAAGGGCGTTTTCGCCTCCGTAAAAGTCGAAAAGCTCATCGATGATGTGGCGGTTGTTATCGTTATAAGAAAAATTAACAATCCTTACTCTGTTTATTTTGGGCATTCTACAGGTCACCTCTTTCAAATGCTTCGCTGATCAGCTTCACCCTGTCGGCATTCAGATAATACTGCCTCATCAGGATGTCCAGCTTTTTTGTGGTGCGTATCTGGTTTTCCACCATATATGCCAGCCTGTGGTCTTCAAGTATGCTGACAACATTTTCAATAATCCTGGTTTTGGTTCTTCGCTTTGATTCGTGGTCAACCATCAGATTCATCCATAATTCCATACAGGTTGCCAGATTGACGGAGTATTCCTCCTCCAGTTTCCCAATCTCTTCCCTGTCCATCTTACTGAGCCTGTCAAACCTTTCATCCAGCCGGTTTATCAGGTGGCTCACCTGTATAAAATCCGTTTTCTTGGGATCCCTGTTTTTCCCGCTGTAGAATTCATAAAATATGTACATCATGATGTAATATGCCAGGTATACATCTCTTCCCGTAGCGTTGCTTCCGAAATACCGTTTAATCTCGGCCGGCTGCACACTTATCACCTGGCTGTTTATATTGGGTATGAGATAAATGGTGTCATCAAAATTCAGAAGCTTGCATTCAAACTCCTCCTCAAAGCAGGATAACACCTCCTGAACCTCAGTTTCCAAGTATTCTCCATACAGAAAGGCCTGCTCCCGCTTGCTGATTTCACCCTGATCCAGAAGTAGCCTGAAAATTTTTATCGCGGATTTAACATGATCCATTATTTCACCACCCTGAAATTCAAATCTGTCATTTTGATAGTTTCTGTAATTTTCATCTCATTATCAGTTTTTTCAGATAATATCTCCAGTTCATTTTCAACCCTGCTCACTGTCAGCTCCTTTACTGCATCCAGCTCATCTACCGCATCCCGCATTTTCATAAGGCAATACTCTATATTAAACTCTTCTGTGGGTTTCATCAAAACACGCTTTCTGCTTTGATAAAAGTCAGAAATGGGGACACTTCCTATATCATATAGTTTCAGTGCAACCAGAAAAATTCTCCGTTCTTCCATCACTTTATCGTATAACTCCGGTTCCCTGCTTCTTAACTCTTCCAGTATATCTCCAAGGCTTGTCTCACCTTTATGTATAGTTTCTGAAACGATAAGTGTCATGATATCAACATAGCAGTCACTGATTTTTCTGATTCTCTCTTTTTCCTGAGAGTCATCGTATTCTTCAATTTCAAGCAGGTGTGATTCCTGATTTTCTACATCCTTGAAAATGGTTTGGGTTTCATAGATACTCCCTATGCCCAGAAATCTGTTAACGCTTGGAAGCAGCAGCGGTTTTAACAGGCTCAGGCAATTATCCAGAACATAATGATATTTCTCCAGCTCCATCAGGATTGTCTCTTCAAAGTCATACCTTTTCTCAAAGCTAAACTCAAAGGACTTTTTAATGGTATCCATATAAAGAGCCGTAAGGGAGTGCCTGTTAATAATAAGGTCTCTTTGCTCGGTGATGACAACGCCGATATTGTGGTGTATTTCCCGGATTTCCGATTTAGCCTTGGCCAGCCTTTGTTCGAAATCCGCACCTGCATGAAATTCTTCCTTTATTTTTTCCTCCGCCATATCAATCATTTTCTGAATATCGGCCATGGTCTCATATTCTTCTGTCAGCATTGCATAGGTGCTTTTAATCAATGCCTCATACTTCTCTATGTCTACATTGTGAATATTCTGTCTGATGGATAGAATGAAGTTCTCAAGGTCCTTCTTTTTCTGACGTACGAAGGTAATGAGCTCAACACTTTGCCTGACGGCGCTGGTAAATTTTTTCCGTTTGATGTACTCTTTCAGTTTCAGTTGCTCTATAGTCAACTGAATCTCTTCGTCCACTTCTCTCATCCGGAACAGGAATTCATATCCTTGATTGGTCAGCATATATACAATCTTTCGCTCATTGTTTTCATCCACGATTTTATCGGCAATAAGCCGGATTGTAATTTCGTCGGAGGATTTTTTTGTATAATTGACGAGGGTATAGGTGTATCGTACACCATTGTTCTGAAGAATATCCTTTATGATATAACTGGCAATATCCTTAAGCTGGCTTTTACTGAAGGATTTTGAATAATAGATACGGGTCAGGTCATCCAGAAATGCTTCTATATGGTGCATTTCGCATTCGTTATTTTCCTCCAGGGTTTTTTCCATGATAAATAGAAGTACAGACACGATGATATTGGTTAGCTCGTTTTCAGCGAACAGGTTCTCCAGTTCGGTGCTTTTTCCTTTTCGGTTAATAATGGAATTGGTTATTCCTATCCATTCCATTCTCTTTTCAAAGTTTTCAAGGAAATCAAACATGGCGTGTCTCCTCATCTTGCGAATCCCTGCAAATCAGCTTCATGAAATCGCTATTGTTGAGTATTTCCTGAGGAATGTAGCGTCCGCTTTCCAGGATACTTTTTATTTTGTTCTGACGTTCTAAATTGAAATAGGAAAGAAACCATTCTCCAGCCTTGTTTTTCTGGTTTTCTTTGGCCATAGGTAATGGAATACCTTCCGAAGCATCCAGCATGGAATGATATAAAGGCAGCATCAGATTGATCTGCAGCAGGGGGTTGGCGTTAATCAAATCATGCACAATGTCTATCCCTTCATAATCAAGATCTCCGAAATAATAATAACAGGTTTTGGCGTCTTTAAAATAGCAATGATCAAAGTCTGTTAATGAATCCTTTATTCTTGCGATCTTCCTGCCTTCGCCATACAGAATACACTGAAAGCTTAATCCTGCTATACTGCAAAAGCCAGGTTTCATTCTGTTTCGGAGGGTATACCAGGTATCTTTGTTTTCGATTATCAGGATGTTCAGTATCCGATTTGTTAATCCTACATCGATCCGGCTGGTATAAAATGCATGGAAGGGCTCCGGCGTATCATAGAAGTTTAAAGCATTCTTAAGCCCCGGATTGAAGTTGAGGACAACTGCCAATTCCCGGTTCTCCCGCAGTGCTTTTTCCTTTTGGAATAACTGAAAGGACCTCTCGTTGATAGAACAGGGTATTTCCAGCTTCGCTGCTTCATTCTTCAGAAAATTGTCAATGGGTAGAATCCAGTCCCTGTGGTTCTTATATTTTTCAGGCTCATTCAGGTAGCCTTCTATATTGAGTTTTTCATTCAACAGGCGGATTTCCGGAATCAGTTCGTCGTATTTGACTGCCGGCTTCATAATGTTATATCTTTTATATAGCGGGGGTCTCATCCCATTTGACCCCGAGCTCTTTACAGGGGTAATGACATTGCTCTCAACCAGTTCTATCATTATTTTATAATAATCACCATAATCCTGGGCAGAAACATATTCCCTTAACTCTTTTTCAGTAATTCTTACATGAGGATATGCTTTTATTTTGCGGCTTATCTGTTCTAAATCCACTTTATAACACCCATAAAGCTTTCTGTAAAATGAATCAATTATATTGTATTCATTAAAATGGATTAATGCAAGAAGCTAAAACGTGTGGTTTGTGTCAAGCAATCGTGGGCAATTTATTTATTTTTCCAATAGTAAGAATATACCAGTGTTCTAATGGACTATATTTAACCTTGTTTACCGCATTTA
>JGI24711J26586_10003546_pt1 | contig 10247 bp, 11 predicted proteins | sample BioPla3DNA1_FD_26586 | JGI IMG/M metagenome (IMG submission 26586)
TGTAAAAGGGGTTCACCGCCAAAAAAAATAATACCCGCGGAGTCGCCTTGGGGCGTCATGCCGGCTGCCAGGTCAACAGCTTGCCGGGCTGTTTCAGACGTCATGCTTTGCCCGCAATTGCGGTCAACATAGCAGTAGTCACATGCCATGTTGCAGTTATTGGTGAGATGCAGGGTAAAATGCAAAATCTCTTCCCCCTCTAGAGAATTCCCTGGCCTTTAAGCCATGATAAAAAATCCCGTACCTGTTCCCGTAAATCTGCTTTGACCAATTCTTTCATCTTCTCTTCCATGATATCGTAATCTTCTCTATTGCTGTTGATGATATCTTGTATCTCTTCGGAATCAAATTTATAATGGGGGTCATAAAAGGTCGCAACAGTCATCGGGCCTGTCTTGCCACTAATTCCTTCAGCGAGCACCTCGGCAGCCTCTAAAAATCTAAATTTCTCAACCGATGACGTAACGGCACTTGACCCGGCCCATGCCTGAATGTCGTCTCTGGAGACAAATTCAAAGGCGATCTGTTTCGCTTCATCATAACCATCCAGCGTGAGGTCGCCTTTTTGCGCTTTTGTATTCTTTTCCTTGTCAGAATAATACAGGTTTGTTTCAGGCAACGTGACATTGTTAAGAGCAGGTGCTTCCCCCTTGAGAATAATACCTTCCCTTTGCGCTTCTTCGGCAATAACTGTGAAGGCTTCCTCTTCCGACAAAAAAGCCGGGGGTGCTACGGAGACACATCCAAAACTTCCCCTGCCGTCGCCATGGATAAACAGCGGCGCAGCCGTTCCGGTGTCGCTGCCTGTACTCCCTGCGTTCTCTTCAGTATTGCAGGAGGTAAGGATCATGAAAAGGAGCGAAGAGAGAGCAACTGCAGTACAGGCTTTGGCCTTGCCCTTCCAGCGTTCCGGCAATGTTTTGAGCAGATCCGGATTTTTCAACGCCTCGTTTTTATTTGGGTATGTCGGGGTTTTGTAGTTCTCTATGGGCTTTACATTCACATACAACCATCCAATCGTTTTTAAGTATGACTTAAACATTATGACGCAGATGAACAGTGAAAAGTTCCATGTTTCCAAGACGCATAAGTAATGCTCTGCTTCCGGGGGAATTACACTTATTCCGGCAAAGGGTCGGTGACGGAGCCCATAAACAAAATGGAGCCGGTTTTGTTGTCGATGATACTGAAGAAAAACGGGCGATCCACGGTCATGGAAAACCAATCCATGGGAGCCGATTCATCTTTTATCTCCACAGAAGTTGCCGCGGCAGCTTCTGTTCCTTTCTCATTTACCTCCACAAAGGCCTTATGCTTGACCTCCCCGATATAGAGCCGCGGCGGAATGGGGCGCATGGAGGAAAAGTCTGCTGCCCTGTCATCGAAGGCAATTTCCATGCCCAGCTTTTTAAGGACTTCATTGAGGGAAGCCTCATAGGCAAATTTAAAACGGGGAACCCCTACCGCTCCTTCCGTGTCTTCAAACGATGCCATCCAGCTGTCCCACTGTGCATGGCTAAGCTTACCATAAAAGCTTTGCAGGGTCTCCCCGGGATCGGGCAGGAAGATATACATGCTTATCCGCCCGTTTTTCCCGTAAGGCAAGCCGACCGCCTGGAATCCGTCACCATCCAGGTAGGGAAATTCTCCTTCCTGGAACATGACGGGATNTTCTTTGCTGCTTCCATCCTGCAGGTGGAAAGGAACATCCCGTGTACGTTTGGCATCAAAGGGTTTGGACCAGTCGCCCTGGAAGTAGATGGCGTTAAGCAGAAAGAGAACAGTATCGGAATCGATGGGTGGCTCGATAAGATCTTGAATTTTTCCCCTGGTCTGCTGTTCCACCCATTTGTTAATCGTTGCGGCCGCGTCAGGAAGGTCAAAGTCCAGCGATGCTATCTCTGCCCCGTAATAATCGCTGTTCCGCTGCATGAAGCCCTCGTAAAAGTCAACTCCAAGGCGCGCCCAGAGGGAGTTGGCAATGGCAAGCTCCACTTTGGGGTCCGGGTTCTGCAGGATAGTGCGCAGATCAGCACAGGCTTCGTTTATCTCTTCAAGGCTCATCCCTTTAAGCTTCAGCACTTTTTCCATGGCAGCAGCGGTTTCCCCGGCAGCCCCGTTGTAAGTCATGGCCAGGGCCAGGGAAACGCTTGCCGGAGAGATAAAAATGTTTTCGCCGGGAGCTTCTTCCCGGAGGGCATGGAACAGGTCCAGGGCAAACGCGGTATTGGCCTTGACCAGCCAAGGATCGACATAATCGGCCGGTTCCGCAAAGGCGGATTTTTCTCCGGACCGGCAACCGGCAATTCCTGACAGCACGGCACAAAGCAGCATCAGAAGGAGCAGCGCCGCCCATTTTTTTATGCAGCTGTTCATTTTCATTTGTAACCCCTCACTTTTCAACGGCTTTATGCTCTTTAGACTTTCAAAGCCGGTAAAAAGTTCCCTGAACCGGGCGGTATTTTCTTTTTAGCAATCTGATGCTTATCCTCCATCATACCTTCAAAACAGCAAGCCCTCTTATCCTTCCTGCAAGATAATTTAAGACGCCTTTGTATTTTAATTTTTTGTTTTGCTTCCGCGCAGAAACGCTATGATGCCGATTTTTATCGGTGCTTGTATACGCGGAGGCCTAATTTAAATCTGCCTTTTGCAGGGAGGGTCCTTTTTATGTTGAGAAAAATATCCCAATTAAATGATGTTATATTCAACCTTCGTCACGGGATCAGTTATGACCTTAAACCATACAGAAAAATAGGCTGCTGAAACTGCCATCCAAGGCCCTCTTTGAAATTTAATCCCGGGAATCATGAAATGGTTATCTTTCCGGACGGTCCAGGGTTCCTCATAATCAGGATGGTTTGATCGAACCTGAAGAAATCAAAAAAATGATACGCCCCGAGACAAAACTAATTGTTTTAGCTCATGCCTCGAACGTCCTGGGGACTGTGGAACCGGCAAGGGAGATTGGACATATTGCTGCGGAACATGAGATTATCTTCCTGCTTGATGCCGCGCAAACCGCGGGTGCACTTCCCATAGATTTAAAGGAGATGAAGATCAATTTGCTGGCCTGCCCCGGCCATAAGGGCCTTCTGGGGCCAACGGGAACCGGTGTTTTGGCTATTAACGATCTTGAGGAAATTGCCTCTTTTCGGGAGAGAGGTACCGGAAGCCTTTCAGAGGAACCTGTCCAGCCGTCCCGTTTTCCGGACCGCCTGGAAGCGGGAACGCCCAATACCGTTGGCATCGCCGGGCTAAAGGCCGGTTTGGAGTTTATCATGGAAAAAGGCCTGGAAAAAATACGCAGCCATGAATTGTCGCTCATAGATCTCTTGCTGAAAGGTCTGTTAAGCATTCCCGGGGTTACTGTTTACGGAACGCAGCGGGCAGAGGGCAGAAGCGGCNTCGTTTCTTTCAACATAGAAAGTTGGGAACCTCAGGATGTAGCGGCTGTGCTGGAATCAAAATTTGACATTGCCTGCCGCGCCGGCCTGCACTGTGCTCCCTGGGCCCATGGTTTTCTGGGGACCCTTCCTTACGGTGCAGTAAGATTTTCGGTCGGTTATTATAACACGGAGAGCGAAATAAAGACCGCCATAAAAGCTGTTTCCGCTCTGGCCGGCTACTAATAGATCGAGTTCTCATAAGAACTGGGCCCGCATGACTTCAGAAGGTATTATAGATATTGTTGATAGAAATGATTGGAAGTATTAGATAATACTATTAGAAGAATCATTAATTAGATGATAAAGTAAAAATGTCCAGCTGGACATTTTTTTACTTGGAAGAAGACCTGAAAACACCGGGGATAATCTTCTCCAGCTATGATTTTGAGCATTCAAAAAAGGAGGCAACACTGTGAAGAAAAGAATAGCTTTAGTACTGTTTGTTCTTATGGGGATTACATTATTATTAACAGGCTGCGGGCAGCAAGTATCTGATAATTCCGGTGGGTCTTCAATTACTGCTTCTGTGGCAATTGAAGACCGGGGATACATCAATAATGATCTGCTGGTAAGCACCGACTGGGTCAATGAGCATTTGGGTCGTGATGATGTGCTGTTCATTGATGCTCGGGGCGATGATGCGTATAGTAAGGGCCATATACCGGGAGCAATTTCTGTCAGTTGGCAGGAGTTTTCAAACATGGAAGCGGAGAAGGGAAAAGGGTTTGCTAATCTGTTGGAAACGGAAAAGCTGACTCCAAAGTTTCAGGCTTTCGGCATTGATGATAATAAAACAATTGTTGTATATGCAGACCCCAGTGGCTGGGGAGAAGATGGGCGCCTTGTGTGGATGTTTAGAATGGCCGGCCTGAATGAGACCAAAATCCTTGATGGCGGCTGGCCTGCATGGGTTAACGGAGATTATACGGTCACCCGAGAAGTTACAGAGCCGACACCAGGCAATTATGTTATTACTGATTTCAATGATGACATGAATGCTACGACTGACTGGATACGCGAGCATTTTAATGAAATAGTAATTCTGGACAGCAGATCCCAAAAGGAGTATGACGGAGCAACAGACTATGGTGAACCAAGAGGCGGACATATTGCAGGGGCGATTTCTATGACCTGGTCTAATTTTCTCAACCTCGATTCAACCGTTAAGAGCCAGGTGGAAATTGAGCAGATAATGTCGGAGGCCGGCATTGAAAAAAGTGATCAGATTGTAACTTACTGTACATCAGGAATTCGGTCTGCACATAATGCGCTTGTACTAAGAATGGCCGGATATGAAAAGGCAAAGAACTACGATGGATCCATTAATGAGTGGGGCGCTATTGATGAGTTGCCTATGGAATAAAAAACGGGTATTTATTTATATATTTCCGGTTTTGCTGGGAGCCGTTTATCTTTTTAATTATGATTTTCAGTATTTAGTCAATACCGGTGTGTCGATTTTGAACCGGCAGGATATCAGCAGCATTCAGCGATTCTTATACAGCTATGGGGCTAGAGGCCCGCTGGTACACGTGATCCTTGCAATGCTGGGAGTTCTGTTTCCCCATCTCGGCCTGAAGCCTTTACTTCAGGCCGGGGCTCTACTATTCGGCATGAAGATGGGTACACTTTGCAGTTGGATAGGTGGCAGTCTCGGTATTCTTTTTTTGCTCTCCATTGCCGGATGCTTCAAGGCAGGGTATATAATTGCAAAAAAGAAATGGCCTGGTTATCGTGACCGGGCTAACTGTCTAAGTTTTCGAGGGATTAATTTGATTGTATTAATGATCCTGATAATTTCTGTTTTTTTGCCTTTCCCAATTTACTGGCTTGTGTTGGTCTTCTCCGCTGTCTCCCATGCTTCCTGCCTGAATGTTGCTGCAGCAGGTTCCTTTGCTTTATTGCTCATGAGCCTGACAGTTAAATAGTATGAAATGGATATTATTAATGGGGGAGAAAGGATGATACGCGACTTTATGATGGAACAGCATAATTTTGATACGATGCTTAAAAAGCATTCCCTTGATTTAAAAAGGAAAATTCCTGAAATATTACAAGTGAATATGGGGAAAAAATGCAATCAGCGGTGCCGTCATTGCCATATCGACGCCGGGCCGGAAAAAACGGAGATGATGGAGAAAGATACGATGCTTAAAATACTGGAACTCCTGAAAGTGTCCGACAGTATACATACGGTGGACATTACCGGTGGAGCCCCTGAACTGAACCCCCATTTTCGTTCTTTTGTACAATCATTAAGTAAAGAGGCAAAACAAGTCATCGTCAGAAGTAATTTGACAGTGTATTTTGAAGATGGTTTGGAGGATATTCCGGCGTTCCTCGCCAAGCAAAAGGTGCAGATCAATGCTTCCTTACCCTGTTATCTTCAGGAAAATGTTGATTACCAACGGGGGCAGAATACCTTTGTTAAATGTATTGAAACCATCAAACACCTTAATGAACTGGGTTATGGGAAAAAAGAAAGCGGGTTGATTCTGAATCTGATCCATAATCCTGTCAGCGCATCTCTTCCACCGGAACAACGTGCTCTGGAGACAAGTTATCGTAAGGTGCTGAGGGAAAAGTACGGTCTTGAATTCAATCATCTCTATGTGATGACCAATGTGCCTATCAAAAGGTTTGAGCATCTGCTGCACCAGGACGGTATTTACAACAGATATCTTAATATGCTGAAAAGCAGCTTTAATCCGCATGCCGCTGCTCATATTATGTGCCGTAACCTTTTATCAATCGGCTGGGACGGCTATATCTATGACTGTGACTTTAATCAGGCCCTGGGTCTTCCTCTGAAAGAAACGCCGCACAAGATCGGGGATCTGTCAAAGTTTGATGAAATAATCTGTGATATTTCCTTCTCCAACCATTGCTTTGCCTGTACAGCAGGTGCCGGCAGTTCATGCAATGGCGCTATGGTTTAGTAAATATTTAATTATCGGGAGGCAGTTTAAATGAATACCCGCAAGAGCAATAAGCTCCAAAAAGGTGCGGTGTTGTTAATTATTCTAGTTGGACTTGTTTGTTATTTTTCAGTTCAACCGGTTAATGATACGGTTAACGAGATTTTTCGCAGGTTTGCCACCGGAGATTTTGAAGTGGTTCGGGATTTTGTGGCTTCTTACGGATCGCTCGCTATGTTTGTTTCATTTCTGCTGATGATTCTGACGGTTGTGTTTCCGCCGCTGCCAGCCTTTATGGTAACATTTGCCAATGCCAATCTTTTTGGCTGGTGGCAGGGTGCACTTCTGTCTTGGAGCAGTGCCATGGCAGGTGCGGCCATTTGCTTTTATCTGGCCAGATTGTTTGGAAGGGGCTTTGTGGAAAGGCTCTCCACCAAAGGAGCGTTAAAACAAGTTGATAAGTTTTTTGAGCAATATGGTAAGCAAAGCATCCTGATTGCCCGTCTTCTTCCGTTTCTTTCTTTTGGTGTTGTGAGTTATGCCGGCGGTTTAACATCCATGGGTTTTTGGGGATACTTCCTCGCTACAGGAATCGGCCAGACTCCTGCCACTATTATTTACTCTTATGTAGGAGGGATGCTCACCGGCGGGGCAAAAATGTTTGTTACAGGGCTATTGATTATTTTTGCTATTTCTATCTTGGTTGGCATATTCAACAGCTTCTATCAGAAACACCGCAAACCGGTTATAGCAGAACCGCCTCAGAAACAGGAGCAGGAGCAGGAGCAATGAAGTCTCTTCGGCCTGCAGTATCAAGGAAAGCGATCATTATTTTTACCAGAATTCCTCTGCCGGGCCAAACAAAAACAAGATTGCAGCGGGAACTGACCCCTGAACAGTCTGCAGCGGCTCAAACCGGCTTTTTAAAGGACGTATATCACACATGCTGCTTGCTTCCTCATGACCTTTTTGTTTTCTATACACCGGGAAAGGAAAGTGCGGAGAAAGCACTGAAGAAGATACTGTCAGGGGAAAAACAGAAACAGTTTTATCGCCAGCAGGGAGAAGGCTTGGGAGATAAAATGTTCCAGGCTATCTCTTTTTTATTGGGAAAACACTATGGTGCCTGCGTACTTATAGGTTCCGATATACCACAGATGAAAGCTTTTCATATAGAGGAAGCTTTTCGCCTTTTAGAGAGCAATGATGTGGTCTTTGGTCCCAGTCTTGACGGCGGATACTATCTTGTTGGGATGAAAAAGCCACATCGCATCGTTTTTGAGGAATTTGAAGAAGGGGGGGGTACTGTCCTGGAAAAAGCAATTCGCTTGTCTGCAAGAGCTAATCTCAGATGCGGTATCGGCCCTCCTTGTCCGGATATCGATGAACCTGAAGAGCTGAAACGCCTGGTGCATCAGATCGCAACAGGAGAAGAGAAGGGCTGTTTCCATACCAGGCACTTTTTACAGAAGATTCATTGGTTAAAGTAGGCGGAGGAGTGGTAAAAATGCATGTATCTATTGTAATCCCAATAATAAATGAAGCCGGTATGATCCAGGCCTGTATGGAAAACTTGCGCGCACTGGAAGGCGAATTTGATGTTCTTTTTGTTGATGGCGGCAGTACGGACGGCACGCTGGATATCATCGGCTCCTCTTATCCTCTCATCTCTTGTGCGAAAGGCAGAGCGAAACAGATGAATGAGGGGGCCTCACATACCAGTGGTGATGTATTGCTCTTTTTGCACTGCGACAGCCTGCTGCCCAAAGATGCGATCAAGCAAATTCGGGTGGTTCTGGAAGAAGGATATAGCTTCGGCTGTTTTCGGATTGCCTTTGATACCCGCGGCTTTTGGATGAAGTGCTGTGCTTTTCTTTCCAACATGCGTGTTAGGTGGCGCAGGATTGCTTTTGGAGACCAGGGGATTTTTATGACCCGATTACTGTTTGAATCCATCGGAGGATTTCCGGAGCTGCCTATTATGGAAGATTATCAACTTTCTTTGATGCTGCGGGGCAAGGTCCCTCTGGGGCAGGCAAGAGGTCCTCTGCTCACATCAGGGCGGCGGTTTGAAGACGGAGGTGTGTTGAGGACTATCTGGTTGATGCAGTGTTTGCAGCACCGGTTTCGGCGAGGTGATGATATCCACCTGATCAGCCGGTTGTATCAAGACATTCGGTAATAGCTCTCCAGGAAAGGAGCGAGGAATTCAGAAAATGAAACATAGTGATAAATGCATCCATTGTGGAGCGTGTACCTCCAAGTGTTCCTTCTTGCAAAAATACGGCCTTGATTTATCCGGTCTGGAAAACAGGCCCGAACTGGCATATCACTGTTTTTTATGTGGGGAATGTCATAGGGTATGTCCGGTTGAGATCGATGGGTGCAGGATCAGCTTAACACTCAGGCGCCAAATTTTGCATGAAGCGAAAGACCGTATGCTGCTAAAGGATTACCGGATAATGGTACTGGAAAAAAAGAACTATCTATTCCGTAATTACCGCCATGGACGGCATGCTTCCGTTTTTTTCCCGGGATGCAACTTCCCGTCCCTTTTCCCTGAAAACACAAAAAAAATGATCGCGCTGTTGCAGAAAACAGCGGACATTGGTACGGTTTTTGACTGCTGTGGAAAACCGATTGCAGAACTGGGGATGGAGAAAGAAGAGAAGCTGATTATCGATCGCATGGAGAAATCGTTTCAAAGACTGGGGATTAAGGAAATTATTACAGCCTGCCCTAACTGCTATTTTTATTTAAAGCCCCGCCTGTCTGTTCATATCTTGAGTATTTATGAAAAATTATCACAACTCTCTCTTGGAACGCCACTAAAAGCAGAAATAATCCACCTGTTTGTACCCTGTCCGGATCGAGACAGTCAAGTGTTTCTGAAACAGTTACAGCCGTTTTTACAGGGCAAGATAAAAAAAGTGGAAGGAGTTCAATGCTGTGGGCTTGGGGGATGCGCCACAAAAAAAGAACCGGGATTGTCAATGGAATTTACAAAAACAATACGGCAACAAGCCCTGCCCCGGTTGTATACCTACTGTGCATCCTGTACAGGTAAGCTGCTCCGGGACGGCTGTCAGGATGTGTATCATCTTCTACCTGAAATCATGAATGTTGAAGAATCCATACCGCTGGGCGGCATACATTCTTTGTTTAACCGAGTCGCCTTTAGTTTTTATTAAAGCATCATAAATGAGAGGCTCGTGAAACATGAATCTGGCGAATAAAGTAACGCTAATAAGGATTTTTTTAGCACCTGTTATTATGTTTGTTTTATTGAATGGAATCATTCCATACGGGGCTTTTGCGGCTGCAGCTATTTTTATTCTCGCCACGCTAACGGATAAACTGGATGGTTATATTGCACGCAAACAACAAAATGTAACACGTTTTGGCGAAATAATGGATCCCATCGCTGATAAAATTTTAATTTCAGCAGCGATTATTTCTCTGGTCCAGTTGGATGCCTTGAGCCCATGGATCGCCTTTTTGATCATCTCTAGGGAATTTGCCGTTACAGGTTTGCGTTTAATCGCTGTTGAAGAAGGTAGAGATATCAAGGTAAATACCTGGGGTAAAATTAAAACCGTAGCCCAAATTATCATGGTAATTGTTCTTATTATTGAGCTGGCAGTAAAATCCGGCCCTTCTCCTCCAGTGAGCTGGTTTCAATCGCTAGTTTATATATATCCTGCAACAATTATCTCCTCTTTATCTCTTATGGTAGCCGTTTTTATTACGCTTATTTCAGGAATATTTTATTTTTATGAGTACATAAGATTTATGAAAGTAAGTTAAATTTTTTAATGTGTCCCGAAACTTTCCCCCAGGATGTCTTCCATGCAAGCAACAAAAGCAGCATTCTGTTTTG